>JAABUL010002876.1_pt1 | contig 27247 bp, 25 predicted proteins | sample 5559151 | NCBI WGS metagenome assembly JAABUL01 (sample SAMN10711876, study PRJNA513368) | rock metagenome | isolation source: Antarctica rocks | place: Antarctica: Victoria Land, Pudding Butte sud | reverse complement strand
CTCTGGCGTAAGCGGGCGCAACGGCTCTTTCTGTGCTCGTGCCATAGCTATCTTTGCTGCCCTCCTCCCCCCAGTCTCTCAGATCGACTCCTTCAATTCTAGTTGTTTGCGGCGTGACCCACTAGGGACGCACGGCGCGTCTTCTCGGACGCCGAGGCGCAATTTGCCGCGACGCTGGGCAATACGCTTGGCGCCGCGTTGGCGAGGATGCGCACCGGCCACGAGGAGCGGCGCGCCACTAACTACGTCGAGACTCTCAACACGATCGTCGCCGCCGCCACAACCCATGAGCGACCGGCCGCTCTTGGACGCGACGCCATCGCGGCGCTCGCCGACGCCCTCGGTATGGACGGCGGCGCCTTGTTCCTGTTGGACCACGACGGTCTGCATCTGCGGCTGGCCGCGAGCCAGGACATTCCCGGCGCGTCCAGGAGCATCGACGCGGTGATACCGCTCGCCGCGCCGCGCCTCCTAACGGAAACGGTGACCTCGGGCCGGCCAGCCTTTAGCGGCTCCGCTATCGCGCTACCGGCGGCCACGGTGGCCGCCTTGGCGCTCGACAACGCGCGCGGATACGCCATGGCGCCGCTCATGGCGCGTGGGCGTGTCGTCGGCGTGCTGGCGGTGCTTGGCCAGGACGACCGCGCGTTTACGGAGGACGAGCAGGATTTGGTCTGCACGGCGGCTACGACGGTCGCCCTGGCGCTCGACAACGCGCGCTTGTACGCGTCGACCGAGCGCGCCATGGTGGAAACGATCGAGGCGCTGGCCGGCGCCATCGAGGCGCGCGACGGCTATACCGGCGAGCACTGCGAGCACATGGCTGAACGGGCCGTCGCGCTCGCCACGGCCCTGAACCTCTCCTCCGAGGAGATCGCGACCATCCGCCTCGGCGCCGCCCTGCACGACGTCGGTAAGATTGGCATCCCTGACGCCATCCTCAACAAGCCGGGGCGGCTCGATGACGCCGAGTTTACCGTGATGAAGCGGCACCCTGAGATCGGGGCGCGCATCGTCGGAGCCGTGGCGCAACTGCGCGCCGTCGTGCCGTTGGTGCGCCATCACCACGAGCGCTACGACGGGACCGGCTATCCCGACGCGCTACGCGGCGAGGACATCCCAATCGGCGCGCGTGTCCTCGCCGTCGTCGACGCCTACGGGGCGATGACCGAGGACCGCGTCTATCGCCAGGCGCCCGGTCATGCGCGCGCCATCGCCGAAATCGAGCGCGGCGCGGGCGCGCACTTCGACCCACACGTCGCGCGGATCTTCCTGCGCCTGCAACAAACTCCGTGCCCGAACACGTCCACGGGTGTGGCCTTGCCGTCAGTTCTCTCGGCCGGCGCCCGCGATGCGCGCCAAGGCGGCGCCCTACGCCCCGCGGAGCGCCATGCCCACGTACGAGGTCTCGTGACGCGCGACATTTTGTTGTCGCCCGATACATCAACGGAGGAGGCGCTGGCCCTGTTCGAGCGCGACGGCGAGCGCCTTGCCGTGGCCGTGGGGTCGGAAGGCGTGGCGCGGGCGATCGTCACCCGCCAAGGACTACTGACCAAGCTCAGCGGGCTATACGGCAATGCGATTTATCGCCAACGTCCCGTGGCGCGCGTGGCGAACGAGGCCATGCTCGTCGTCGATGGGGCGACACCCCTTGAGGAAGCGGTCCGGCAGGCGACCGCGCGGTCGTCTGAGCGCCGCTACGACCCGATCGTCGTAACGGAAGGCGGCCACTACAGCGGCCTCGTCGCCGTGTCACAGTTGCTCGACCACCTCAACGACGAGGCGTTGCGGCGGGCGCGCCTGAGCAATCCGCTCTCCGGGTTGCCAGGCGCGCCGCTGCTCGAGGCGGAGATCAACAACCGTGTGAGCGCGGACGTGCCGACGGCCTTTGTGTTAGCCGACATCGATGGGTTCAAAGCTTACAACGACCATTATGGGCTCGCGCGCGGCGACGATGTTCTCCTGATGGCGGCGACGATAGTGCGCGACGTGGCCGCCGACGTGGGGCCGGGCGCGTTCGTCGGCCATGTCGGGGGCGATGACTTCGTGCTGCTCGCGCATCCGGACCGCGTCGAGCCGCTCCATATGCGCATCACGGCCCGCTTCGACGCGGCTATATCCCGCTACTACGACGCGGCCGATCTATCCCATGGCGGCCTCTCCTGCGACGACCGGAGCGGCCGGCGCAGGTTCTACCCTATCGCATCCATGAGCGTCGCGGCGGTCGCCACCAACGAGGTCGATAGCCCCACTTACCTGCGCTTGACCGAAGAGGCGACGCGCCGCAAGACGGCGATCAAGCGCGAGAAAGTGGCGCATGTGGCGCGAACCGTCGCCTAACGGCGAATCAGCATAAACACCTGCCAATGGAGGTGCGGATATTCCAAGGGAAGCGTCAGACCTCAGAACACACCCTGTCGGACAGGGACATCCTGCACGAGAAGTGGCAATTGTGCTGGCCGATATGTCCGTCGTGCGACCCGTTAGTCTCAAAACCGGCATAAACCGGGTGGAGGCTGCATCATCAAGGGACGGTGACCACTGACTGCTCGTCGGTGGGTGCAACACCCACCCCTCGTGAAGGGAGGAACAGCACGGCCCCCAGGGTAGCGACGCGCCCTCAATCCCTGAAGCGGGACCGAACGAGGACGACCGGCAAACCCACTGCCGGGACGCCCCAAGCACAGTCGCCAGGGCCAGGCAACGAACGTGTGGCTGAACCGCCTAATTGTCGCTAAACAGAGGGTAGCCAGGGCACTGAAAAAGCCGTCTCGTTAGCTGCTGTGTTGTTTATGCTGTGTGCCCCGTTTCAGTGGACGATGAAGTAGTTGCGCCGAAGTACTGCGACACCCCGAGAAGAAGGTAGTGCACGCCTTCGGGGCAAAGATCACAGCTACGTGTGTCATGTCGATGCCTTGTTTTAACCACATATCTGGATAGCCCGACATTATTGGGCATGTATTAGGCGTCCGCACCCTTATCGCTCGCGGGGGCAGTGTACTCCAAACGCCCACGCTCTATCAGCCACTCAAGGTCATCGGCCGCATCGGGGATATGGCGCGCCACGTCCCCTCGGATCGGCGCGAGGGCACCGTCGTCCAAGTCGCCGACGAGGCGGGCCAAGTCGCCCCAATCGAATCTTTTGCATGATGTCAGCTTCATGACCACGAGGACCGATAAGGAGACGACGGGCTGCCCGTCGGGGGCGTACTGTGAATTGGACAGGGCCTCATCCACCCAGGGGTCCGCGAGCGCCAGCACATCGAGGACCGATCCGCCTGGGAGGAGCCAGCGCGAACCGCCGGCCGGGTGGCTTTGCATGAACGATGCACCGGCGCGGCACAAGTCCGCGCCCACCCGCTCGCTGTCGGACGCATGTACGAGGATGTCGAGGTCGTTGGACTCGCGTTCCTGCATGTAGAGCCGGGTCGCGACGCCGCCGGTGATCGCGTAGGGGGCGTGGATGAGGGGACGCAGGTCAGGTACCGGGTAGGTCCACGTCCGCGCCCGCATCACCGACAGCGCCGTCCCGCTCCCTGGCTGGGGGGAAAGACGACCCAGGTGCCGATAGAGTTTGCGGCGTCCGGCGGCGGTGTAAGGGTCCATGCGGCGGCGCGATCTCACCCATGCATATGCGATACTTTGTCCTCTCTCTATAGTAACGCGGCGTGTCCTTACGTGGAATGTGTTGTCCGCACCGTGCGCTGTGGTCCCGTATGCGCGTGACCATGCGCCTCCCGCCGACACGATGGGGACGCCATCGTACGTCTTTCGCATAGATGAGGACACGGCCGCTATGGCCCGGAACATTCGGCGCGGCCGATGAATAGATAGCTCTCCACGTCCTGGGCGCGCTCGGGCAACTCTACCGCGACGACGCGCCGCACAGCATTGAGCGCGTCGTCCGAGGCGTGCGCCAGCATTCCCGCAATGTCGAGTTCGTCGCGCGCCCGACCCGCCGCCAGCTTCATCACAATCAAGTATGGTAGATCGATCAGTCTGACGCCATGCCATACTCGTGGCGCGGTTAGGGCATGTTTTGCCCAGGCTGCCGTGGACATCAGCACATCGAGGTTGGTACCATCGGGCAACGTCCAGCTGGTACCGCCGATGGTTAGCGCATCATGCACGCGATTGCCGGCCGTCGTGAGGTTGCGTGTTGCCTGGGCAAAATCGGTCTGGCGAATGAGGATGTCGATATCGGATGTGGTGCGCCCCGGCAGGTAGCGCCCGACTGCAATCCCGCCGACCACGATGTATGGGACGCCAAGAACGGGGGTGATCGCGGACGCGACACGTTGAGCGAGCGCGTCCGGCGCTGCGGCTGACGTATGGACGATGCGATGTTGAGTAGGTAGGCGATCATAGCCGGACGTGGTGCTCATGCGATACTAGACCTTTCTGTGGCCGAGATGCTTATGGCGCGCTTAGTCGGCGAGCGTTACCAGGAAAAGCGAAGGGGCCAGAAGGAAGCTGTGCTCCTCTGGCCCCGAAAGCGGCAAATGCGTCGGCGTATGGTTCCTATACCGGGCTCGATCTTTGTGCGTACTCATAGCCGTCGGCGTGTTGCAGCAGGGTACAGTAGCGCCACGACACACCGTCCACTGCGCCGACGCGGAAGTCGCCCCTCTCTCGCACGGCTACGCGTCCGATATGGACGCCGCTGGTTTTCCTGCCTGGTGGGACGACCGCGTACACGAGGTCGCCAGTGGCGAACCCGCGGGCAACTTTGGCGCGCATCTTATAGCCCCGTGGAAAGCCGAAGCGATCCCAGTTGGTGCGGCAGCGCGTACCCCGACCCATGGCTGCGATCAGGAGAACAGGGAGGGCGGTGCCCGCGACCCCAACGATGTCGCCGACGCACAAGGCATCGCGGGCGTGCGTCTTGGACAACCCGAAGTGCGACCGATTCCACTTGGTGCGGCCGCCCGTCCACGTCGTCACGACGAAGCCAGCGGCGCGCAGGTGGTTGCACAGGGCATGGCGGGTGGTGTTCATGGTCGCCGCAGCGGCCATGGGCTTCCGGGCCTGAGCCTGTAGCTGCGGGTGGCCGAATTCGGCGGCGGTCCTGGTTCCCTTAGCGTCGTTGCACGGTTTACAGGCGAGGGTGAGGTTGCTCACCCTGTTACTGCCCCGTCGGCTTTTGGGCACGATGTGCTCGATCTGCAGAGGAACGTCCTGGGCGCCGCAGTAGGCGCAGCGCCTTTGCCACTTCTCGAGCATGTACTCGCGCAGTTCGTACCCGGCGAGCGTCCCCTGCTGGTATTCGACGCCGGAGATTTCGGGGTCCTGCATCTTTTGTGTGTCGAACCTGACAATCTCCATGTCGATGCGCACGATGGGGATCCAACGGTGGTAGCGGTCGGCCCACGACACGACGTTGTCGACGCGGCTGCGCAGGCAGGGCGCGAGCCACCCTTTCGTGCGCTGACGGTTGAGGAAGCGCGGCTCACGATGGCGCAGGTTGGCGACGCGGCGACGGCGGCGAGCCCCGGCGCGTCGGAGCATCTTGTCATGGACGAACTGCCCACGGTGAACGATCTCGGCCAGGTGTAGCGCGTGATGTACGGGGCCGACCGTCGTCCCTTCCTCGCGGACGACGGCCATGCCGGTTGTGCGAGAGCCGGGGTCGAGCTTGAGGACAACCGCCTGGAACGCGCTGTCCTCTATCCGCCGATCCTTGAGCCTGATGATGTATGGCCTCCACCGATGCACCACAGCTCGTCCGCTCTCCCGTAGCTGCCGCGCCCGCTTCTCGCTGCACGGCATCAAGGGACGTTTGTGTTTGTCCAGAACAGGCACCATGATAATTATCCTCCGAAGAGGGCCCGTAAGGGCCTGGTAACGCGCGTGGGTGTGGCCCCATGCGTCTCTCCTCGCCAATGTTTCGACGACTTGTCGCGCCCGTGACACTCGCTTCATCCCCGAGGCGTGTTTAATCGCGGGCGACAGGGCGGCGCGTTGGAGAAGCGCGCGCCGGTGTCGTGGCCGTCGAAACGGAGCCCGACCACGGGCGGCCGGGCTAAAGCTGGACACCCTCGGGCTTGTTGTCGCAAGCCCCCGGATTCACACCGTGGGGTAGGGTGACTCGTACATGCGACCCTTAATGTTGGTCGGTGCCTCCAATAGGGCCGCATCGGGATCGACGATCATTGCCAGGGCGACGCCGCGCCGGCGCAGGGTGATCGCCGTGCGATACAACTCGCAGCGGCAGCCCAACCAGGATCCGTCGAGGCCAACCACAGCGATCACGGCCTGCGGGACGACGCCTTTCTCGTCGACGGCGTCCTCGTCATCTCGATAAAGACGCTCACATTCGCGCAAGATATCTTCGTAGTGCTCCAGCAGGACCTCGCGTGCGGCGATGATCTGGTCGTCCGTTGGGTATGGTCGTTCGGGCGTGACGACGTGCGTCCTCGGTTCCATCTGATGACTCCTTGGCGTGAAGCGACGCGCCGCGGGGGCCGCCCGCGGCGCGCGACGAGTCGATGGGTGTTAGCCGACCGTGTTGCGGATGTGGTTGTCCACGACCGTCCTTTGGTAGTACTCAGGCGTGTTGCGCACGACCCTGGGCTTGCCCAGCCGCGCGTCCATGCTCTTGCGTACCTCCTCGCACCCGTCGCCCACTATGTTCTTGACGTCGTAGGACAGGTCGCCGCTCTCCTCGTCGACCTCCACGATCATATGTACCTTGCTCATAACTCGATCCTCCCGTATCTTCATCTCGTCCGCAGGGAGCGACGCCAGGTCGCCGCCCCCTCCTACGCCCGCGTCGCGGCCTTTACCAGGACACCACGAGCTGGCGGACGATCTTGCCGGCCCTGTTCGTCGCGGCCTTCTCCTCGACGACGCCCTTGCGCCTGCGCGCCTCCGCGTAGACCGAGGCGATGTTGTGCTCGCGCTTGAGGGCTTTGAGGAACGAGCCCCGTTCGCTGCCGCCGCAGCGATAGTCAAGCTCGCCTGCCATGTACTCGTCGCCCAGGTCGAAATGGTCCGCGATGGGCACGTATCCCTCGGCGGTCTTCCTGAACCCGATGTCCCGACGACGATCGGCGGGCGACGGGAACACCAAGTCGGCCCTGAGCCGGCTATCGGGGTTGCCGTAGTAGTCGCGCATGACTAGATCCGTGCCCTGGCGGATTTCCTCCCTGGCCTTAACGAGGCCGAGTTTGATGAGGGCCTCGATCAGGCACTCCTTGTCGGCCAGGACCGTGTCGCTGTATTCGACGTGCTTGGACATGGGGGTTCTCCTGTGTGCTGTATGGATGATCGGGCGGCCCGAGCCGCTCTGTGGCGCCTCATGATGGGGCATGGTCGCCGGGGCGGGATCGCCGCTGGTCCGCGCCATGGCCGTCGGGCGCGGCGCCCTTACAGGTCCGCCGCGAGGTCCGACATGCCAATCGCGGGCGGTGGGGTAGCGGTGCGCGAACGGCCCGCGGCCCGCGCGCTCCCGCCCATGTTCTTCTCGTACCAGGCGCGGCTCGCCTTGATGCGGTCCTGCGCCAATTCGCTGATCGGGTCGACGCGCGGGATCGCGCCGAGCAGGTGCGCCATCGTCAGGTCCGCCTCGCCCTCCATGAACGCCTCCTCCAGGGCACGGCCGACCACGGTGCGGATTTCCGCGCCCGTGTAGGCGCCGTGGTCCGTCTTGGTCGCCCTCGCCAGCGCGGCGAGGTCGTAGCGCTCGGGGGCGCGCCCGCGCAGGCGCAGGTGGACGCGGAAGATGTCGGCCCGCATCACCTCGTCGGGGAAGTCGATGTAATGCACCTCCCCGAACCGACCGGAGCGGATCTGCTCGGGCTCCAGATGCGAAACGTCGTTGGCCGTCGCCACGACGAATACCTTGTCCTGTGTCGCCATCCCGTCGAGCAGGTCGCCGATCGCGCGCGCCGTGGTACCGCCGTCGCTGCGGTGCGAGGAGGCGAGGCCGCCCAGCGCCTTCTCGAACTCGGAGATCGCGAACACACAGCGCACCGTTTCGGCGAGTTCCATCGCGCGGCGCACCGCGCGCTCGGCCGAGCCGATCACGCCGCCGCCCGCGCCCATGGCCGCCCCCATGCTGAATTGGACCAGTGGGCGATCCAGGTACCCCGCGATCACTCGGGCCAGCAGGTCCTTGCCTGTGCCTGGGGGGCCGATGAGCAGGAATCCCTTGTGCGGCTCCAGGCCGAAGGCACGCGCCCGCGGGGTGAGCGTCGCCGCCGCCACGGCCATGCGGGCGCGGATGTGGTCATAGCCGCCCAGATGATCCATCGACTCAGGCTCGACCCAGGTCAGCGAGCCCGCCCCCTGGATCACCGTCTTCTTCTCCTCGATCACATCGGTGACCGACTCTTCGGTGAAGCCGCGACGCTTGAGGAATGTCTTGGACAGGCTGGCCCGCGCCTGCGGCCAGCTGAGGCCGAGGCATGCCTGCACGAGCTTCTCGGGCCCGACGCTGTCTTCCACCTCGATGTCCTTGGCGTTCGCGGCGGCGAGCGCTCGGCGGACTTGGTCCGGCACGAGCGCGTTCAGGAGGCTCTCACCGGGCAAGGGCAGCGCGAGGTGCTGCACATGCGCCTGCAGATCGGGGATCGCCGGCCATTCCAGGCCCGTGCAGACGATGTTGACCGGTTTCCGCTCGAGGAGCATGGCCAACTCGCGTAGCGTGCGCACCGCGAGTGGGCCCTCGAGATAGGGCGCGGCGTCGTGCAGGAAGAAGATACCCTGTCTCCTATCGACGGCGAACCCCTTGATGTGGGCGAGCAACGCCAGGGGGTCGGTCAGGCGCTCCTGGCTCTCGGGGTCGAGCACCTCGCGGGGCGCGGGGATCGTCCGCGGCGTCGGCTGTTGCCACAGGCCGCTGGCGACCGACCATGTGTAGAACTCGCGCTCCCCGTGGACTCGCACCACCTTGAGCTCCTCCACGAGATCCATGAAACGCTGCTCCTCCGCCGTCTCGACCGCGATGACGGGGCAGCGCGCGCGCAGCGAGCGATCCAGCGCGGCGAGGGTGGGGTCGTCGAACGTGGGCTCGGCCAGCGGTGGCAGGATGTCGTCCGCGTCGGGCGCGCCCGCGTGGTTTATACTCCCGTTTGTGCTCATGCATACCCTCCAAGACATGATGGGGCCTGGGGCTGGCGCGGTACGGGGCGCGGCCCCCGCCCCGTGTCGTTCCGTCCAGCGCCGACATAGGGCGATCGCGGCGCGCTATAGGTCGACGGCGGCGAGACGGTCGGTGAGATCGCTCTTCACGGCGCGCACGGCCTCGTAGGCCACGGCGCGCGTTTCTCCCATGAGGTTGGCCAGCGAGCCGGCCAGCGCCCCCTTATGGGCCGGCGCGGCCGCGACGTAGGACTCCTTGAGATTCTTAATGCGCTCGATGCGCGCGGCGAGGTCATCGGTCCCTCCCGAGAGGTCGAGGAGCGCGAAGGTCTCGACCATGGCGTTGATCGACCCCGACGCCGACGCGGAGAGCGCGCCATCGCGGCGCAGCGCGTCGGCCGCGGCGTCGATGCGCTCCACCACCATCGCCGCGATCTGCGCCTTGGCCTCCCGCAGCGGCTCGACGATCTCTTGCACATGGGCGTGGGCCGACGCGCGCATCTCGCGCTCGATCTCCAGCTGCATCTCGCGCTCACGCGCGAGGCGCGCCATCTCCTCCTCGGTCTGGATCGTGACCACGCGCCGGGCCATCTCCAGGCGGTTGATCTCCAGCCGCTGTTCCACGCTGGCCTGGTACTCGCGCAGCGCCTCGCTGGCCAGGCGCTGGTTGAGCTTGGTGATGCCGGGGCGCACGGCCTCGACGGCTTCGGGGCGCGGCACCGCCATCATGAGCACGGCGCGTTGCTCCGCTACCCATGCGTCGCGGTTAGCGCCAGGCGCGAGGCCGGCGCGCGCAAGCATGGCGTGGCGCGCCGCGAGCTCGTCGGTGTACTGGGCGCGCATCGTGGCTGTGATCTGCTCGTAATCGTCGAGGATCCTGGCTTTCGCCTCCTCCAGGCGCTCCGCCGAGGCGCGGTAGCGCTTGAGCACGGGCGCGATGGCGGCGTGGGGCACGAAGCGCCATTGGGCCAGCCAGGAGAAGCGGTAGGCCGGCGTGATCGCGTTGCGGACCGCCTTCACGGCCGCAGTGAGGTCGCGGCGGAACTCCGAGGGCAGCGTCGAGAGCGCGGGGGAGCCGCGGTCGAGCCGGCTGCCCGGCGGGACCTCTATGCCCAGGCTCTCCCAGGAGATCGCCTGCATGTAGGAGCTCGCGCCGCTCACCGTCGTACGCAGGCCCACGGTCACGGCGAGGATCGAGAGGTCGATGTGGACGTCTATGTCCCGCCCCGCCTCGGCGCGCAGCAACTCCTCCGCCTCGGCGCGCAGCGTGGCGAAGCGCTCACGGTCGCGGTCGGCGAAAAGGCCCTGCTGCCGGGCGGGGAACTCGTACGCGGGCAACGGTGCGGTGGTAGCCTGTGCGACCATAGCTGATCCCTCCCTATTCTGGACGTGTCCCCGTTCCGGGGATGATGCGTATCGTGATGTGTGTGGCATGGCGCCGCTCCTTCCCGACGCACGGCGTCGCCGGGCCGCGCCGCGCGGCGCGCCAGGAAGCGAACTCGCCGAAGGCGGCGAAGGTCTCGGTCTCGCGGACGAGCGCGGCCAGATAATCGCGGGCCGCCGCGGCGTAAGGCGCTCACCGCGGCCTTCCCGCGGCCCGATCCGCGCGCGTGGGTGTGCGTCGGCTTGATGACATGTATCCTGCTCCCGCGCCGTTTGCCGCGTTAGACATGGTTCAGCCGGGCTTGACAGTTTGAGCTTTCAACAGGCATCGGACTGTCAAGCAAGATCGGCATCAGGTGAACCATGTCTTATGGTCGATTGACGAAGCGGTCGATCCGCCGGCGCTTGTCGGAGCGGCGGCCCGGCCTTCGGCATGGACATGGGCGTGGAGGCTCCCTCCATCCAGCACAGCCGACGGACGGAGGGCGCGTCTGGGGCGCGCAAAAAAAGGGTGGGACCGACGCGTCGATACGCGTCGGCCCCGCCCTTGTCATTGGTCGGTTATCCGTCCTACTCACCCTCCTTCCTCCCCGTGGTGGCGAGCGCCGACGGCGACACGCGCCCGCCGCTCCGGCCGACGTCCGTCAAGCTGTCCACCTGTTCCCGTCACCCTCCGCCTCATCCGGTGACGGGTCCATGATGTACATCTTCTCGGGCGCATGGCGCGCCTCGCCCGCATCACTCTTTCCGCGCGCGTCGGTCCCGCGATCGATGCCCCCTGTCGCGCCGTCATCCACCATGCCCACCGGGTGCGGCGCGTATGCGAGGATGAGCGCCAGGTCGTACGCGGCCGCGGCTACGGCGCCGTCGAAGCGCTGCCGCAGCCACACCTTGTAGGGCCGCGTGTTACTGCCCCGCCCGTCCAATAGCGTCACGCGCCACACGTATTCATGGAACACATAGGCGTGGATCGTCTTCTCCGAGGCGGCGGCCAGCGCCGCGACCGTTTCTTCGCGCGAGACGGTGGGCGAGGTGGCGGCGTGCAGATAGGCGATATCCGCCCCGCGCTCGCGGACCTCAAGGAGCGCGTGCGCCATACCCCGCGCGATACATTCATCGAGCATGGTCATCAAGATCTCCAGGTGCAGCGCGACCACCTCGCTCGGCACGACCGCGGAGATCGCGGGCTCCTGCATCGGCGTCGTAACCTCCTTCCGGCCCGGTCATGACCGGCGGTGGGCGCCGCTGGTCATGACCGTATATATCCGTGGGTGGCCTTGCCTTGCGTCTCCACGTCCCCCTCGAGCGCCGCCTTAGCCCGCCGTCCGGTGCGCGGCGGCGAAATGGCCGGGACGATCTTGGACAAGGCCGTGTGCCTCCACGAATTGCGCGAGCGCGGCGTTGAAATCGAGCGCGCCCCGGTGGTGTTTGCGGCCGCCGCGCTTGCCGCGCCGGCACCGGCCCGCGCGGGTAGCCTTCGTCGTCGCGCCCTCGCCCTCGTGCGTGGCGACCGCGATGAGGGCGAGGGCGCAAGGCGCGTCGACCTCGCTGTGCGCAGGGGCCAAATCCGCCCCGATCCATGCCACGAGCGCGTCGAGCACGGCCGCGCCGCCCAAGGCGCCGCCCTCCGAAACAACGGGAGAGACGGCGAGGCGCGCGATGGCCCACGTCGCCAGCGCGTCGTCCAACGCGACCTGTGTCGCTGCCTCTCCCGCTGGCAGCACGATCTCGCTCTTGCGCGGCCGGTCGCCTCGCCGCAGCGCGCGTGCCGTGTACGTTCCGCGCATCGGGTCGGGGCGGACACCGAGCCGGTCGTGGTCGCCCGATACGGCGCCTGCCTCACACACGATAGCGGGGCCGAACGCGCGCAACTGGACGATGGCCGCGTAGATGTAGTGCCGAGAATTCATAGGAAACCTCGCAGGAAACCCACGGCCTTTAGCCATGGGAGGAATGCGATGCGCTGCTAGCGCACAGGCTGCGGCAGCAGCGCATCTGTTGAATGTATATGGTATGCTTGTGGGGTGAAACGTACGGTTACTCTCTCGCTCCATCCGACTGCCGACCAACGTGCGGCGCTGCATGACACTATGCGCGCCTTTAACGCGGCGTGCCAGTACATCAGCGATGTCGCGTGGGACACTCAAGAGTTCAGGCGCGTGCCGGTGCACCACCTGACGTACTACGAGGTGCGCGCACGCTTCGGCTTGCCGTCGCAGCTGGCCGTGCGTGCCATTGGTGTGGTCACGGATAGCTACAAGGCCGACAAGGAGCGCAGGCACACCTTCGGCCAGCGGAGCGCCGTCGTGTACGATGAGCGGTTGTGCAAGGTCGGCTCGACCACTGTGGCCATGCGTACTCTTGAGGGCCGCCAGGCGATCAGGTGGGCCGGCGGGGGCTATCAAAAGTCGCAGCTGGCGGCCGCTTTGCGTATTGGGGAGTGCGACCTGCTCTATCGCGCCGGCAAGGACCGCTGGAATCTGGCCGTCACGATTGATCTGCCCGACGTGCCGCCGTCGCCTGCCGTTGACGCTATCGGCGTCGATCAGGGCATTGTGAACATCGCCGTCACCAGCGACGGCGCTATGTATGGTGGCGCAACCGTGTTGGGCGTGCGGCGTCGCTACTTTCACCTGCGCCAGAAGTTGCAGAAAAAGGGTACCAAGAGCGCCCGCCGCCTGCTCAAACGTCGCGCCAAGAAAGAGCGAAGGTTTCAAGCCAACATTAGCCATACCATTACCAAGCAGATAGCCAACCATGCCCGCGCTACGGGACGCGGGGTTGCGTGCGAGGACCTCAAAGGCATCCGGTCGCGGACCGGACATGTTCGTCGGTCGCAGCGTCGTACGCACAGCAATTGGGCCTTCGGTCAGTTCACGGCTTATCTCGCCTACAAGTGTCAGGAGCGTGGCGTGTCGTTTGTGCTCGTTGATCCGCGCTATACGTCCCAAACGTGTAGTCGGTGCGGGCACTGTGAAAAGGCTAATCGTCACGCTCAATCCTCTTTTCTTTGCCGGTCGTGCGGGTTCGCTGCCCATGCCGACTGGAACGGCGCCGAGAATATCAGGGCGCAAGCCCTGGGCGTTCTCAGCGCGGGCACTCGTTCAGATGCCCGTACGCTTGGTGTGACGCGGAGCGTCGCGTGCGAGCAAGCCCACGGTCTGTAGTCGTGGGTATCTGACCAGATCCCTCCGTTTTGTCCTTGCCCCTGGGCACAACTGCTCACATGAACGAAGCGTGCGCTCACGCCGCACGCCCCCCTGACTGTCGTCCGTCGTCTGACGCCCGATGTGGCGCGGCCCGACGCCGTTCACGGCGTCGATCAGTGCGCCGCGCCGGGCGTTAGCGCCCGCAGGAGCGCGAGGCGGGCGCGCCGCGCCACGTCGCGGTTCGTCGGCGCTCCCGCGGCCGCGAGGACCACGAACGCGCGCGCGAGCGCGTGCAGGTAGGCCCCGTCGTTGACGTCCGGCTCGACGACGATGTCCCCTGACCTAAACCGCCGTGCCCCCATACGCGCGGGGGCGATATGGACGACACACCCGCGATGGACGACGCCATCGGCATACTCCGCGGGCAGCGTAACGTCGATGATAGGGTCGCCGTCCGCGCCGTTCGACACGCGGACGGCGACCCGCGTCCCACACGCGAGGAGCGCCGCGGTCGCGCGTCCCGCCGCGGTCGAGAGCGCCATCGTGAGGCGCGCCGCGGGGCGTGAGGTTTGCGCGAGATTGAACATGTTTGCCCTCCCGTAATAGCTATGCGCGCCGATAGGGGCTTTGCCCCCGCGGTCGAGGCGATAAGCGTTGTTGGCGCGCTGTGCAGCGCCAGCGTCCGAGCCCGTGTGTCCCCCTGTCGCGCTGGTGGACGCGGCCAGGCGACCGGCGTGCGTGGCGCGATGTACCGCCTATCTTCCCCAGGACCTCGCGTCGTCTACTGGGTCCACGCGACGCCGCCGGCCGCCCATTGGGCGTCCGGCGCCACGATCACGGTCAACTCGCCGAGACGCTCGGCCGGCTCGATGGGCACGAGGCATCGCCACGTCGCGCCGTGGATAGAGACGGCGAGCTCGCGCTCGCCGAGGAACACGGCCAGGGCGACCGCCGCGGGTGCGAGCGGCGATCCGTTGGGAGCTTGCGCCGAGAGTTGGAGTGATCCTGAGGCGAGGTAATGCGCTGTCAGATACCCCACGTCGCGCGCGTGCAGGGTCGCGCGCAGCGCGAGGTGGCCGGCCATATAGAGCGCGTACGTGGCGCCCGCCGTGTCCGCGAGGAGATTGGACCGGGAGCGCGCCAGGCACGCGCCGAGCGGGATCAGCCCGAGGGCGCCCCCGTTCACCGGGCAGGGGGCGCGTGGCTGTACGTGTGCCGATGCGGCCAATGGATTATCCTCCCTGCTCTTCCGGCTTGCAGCCCTAGACCTGGATGCGGAGTTGCGATGGCCGGATGCCATAATGGGCGGTGAGGTGCGCGGCGGCCACGCCGAAGTCCGCGTCGACGGCGGGCAACAGGAAAGGCCAGACGCCGCGCACCGGCGTGGGCTCGACGCGGACCATCTGCCGCGGTTGGGGCTTTTCCACGATCGTGCCGTCCTCGGCCACGGTGACCGCGACGAGTTCGACGATTTGCTTACGCAGAGTGTAGATTTGCGGAGTAGAGCGGAACATTATTTTTCTCCCTTGAAGTGTGGGCGTATCGGTCGCACGCCCCGATTTGTGAGCGATCTAATCCGTGGTGTGACGGTGTGGGGCATCCGCGCACGGCCGTGCGCGTCGCGCCGAGTGGGGTGCGGGGTATGCCGTGGCGCGACCGGTTGGCGCGCGTTAGGCGTGTGGAGGCGGCGCCTGCCCGCGGGCGACGGGCGCCATAGATCCGGGAAGACACGCCGGTACCCCCTTGACGTGTGGCAGGGATGTGCTCGAGCGGAGCGCGCCCGTCCCGATCCGCGGGCAAGGCGCGTGTTTCAAGCTGTCGTGCGCGGGCGGCAGATGACCGGCTCGCGTGAGGTGGCCTGTGAGGTGATAGAGGGCGTCGGCCGAGGCGCGTCGTGTGGCGCGCTTGTGCGCGCAGGGGGCGGCCGGATGCTCGTCGCGGGGTATCACCGACGGTTCAGGGCTGCCCGGCGGAGCCCCCGACATTGGTGCGTTTCACACCCGTTGTCGCCCTGCTTGGGCTGTCCCTTCGTGCCGCTTGCGGCGTACATGACGGCTCGTGCCGCGGCCTGCCCTGAGAGCGCCTGCCGGACGTTGTGGAGGCGATGGCTGATTCTCTCGATCAACTCGTCAACATACATCGGCAGTCGGTCGGCGGCGACAAGTGTGGAGGTCCCAGGGTGCGTGCGCTCCCCACCCACCCCCACCCCAACCTCCCACAGCCGCGCCCCCCTGCCGTGCGGTATGAAAGAGATCTCAACCCCGTCGTAGCTGCCGGTCGCGACGTAGGCGCGGCGCGTGTTGAACATAAGCGCATCCCGGCGTACGGTGAGATCGAGCTGGCTCGCCAAGGCGTCGCCGAGCCTGGCCGTCAAGAGGTGCGCGAGCAGGATCTGCTGGACGGCAGCGGGGGACAACTCGACGGCGAAACGACACGTCGTCGCAGGTTGGCCCTCCACGGCAGACACGCCTTGCGTGGGCGCGTGACGCGTGATAGTACTCATGAGTAAAGCTTCCCTCCAAATGACGAGGCCGGTTGGCGCGGTGACGCCGCCCAGCTGTACATCCTGATGATGTTGCGGGAGGCCCTCCACGGCCCGCGCCGCCCAGTCCGCCAGTCGGCCAGTCCGCCGCAGGTATACCCTCGCCCTGTCCGCTCAGACAACCATGGCGACCACCCCTTTCGTGGCCTGTCTCGCGCGATGTCGCGGAGCTAGACCTCCACTACAGACCATCCGCGTGCTTCGACGGCCGATGCGTGCACGTGGGTCGGCGTCGCGTCGGCATCCGCACGCGTGGAAAACACGGAAAGGCCCGGCGGGGGCATCGCTCCCGCCGGGCATTTCGACTGACACAAGGCCCGGACGAGCCACTCGGCCAGGTGTCCTGTGGAATGGCTCGTCCGGGTTATCGCGGAACAGGACGTGCGAGAGGCATCGTCCGCGTCATCGCGGGCTCCGATGGGCCGGCAGCCTCGCCGCTGGCCCCGACGTGGGCGTAGCCATGTCGGGGCCAGCGACGGGGTCACCCGTGCGCTGGATGTGTGCCCGTAGCGCCAACTTGCGCGCCGACCGGTCGGCGCGCTCGTAGCCGGCGCGGGCGCGCGCGATATTCGCACGAACCTCGCGTTGCCGCAGCGCTTCGGCGGGGGTGGCCGGCTCCATGGAGAGATAGCGTCCCAGCCACTTTCGCGCGGCGGCAAGGACTCCCTCGCTCACCATGAGGGTCGAGGCCGCGTCCACCGGCCCCAGCCCGACGTCCTCGGTGAGCAGGACCACGGCGACCGCGCGGGCCTCGCGCGCCAGGTGCGTGTCCCCGTCGTGCGCCAGGCCCGTGCGGTTGATTGGGTAGATCGCGCAGACCGCATCGACAGCGAGCGCGGCGCGCGCACAATACACCTCGTTCGCGAGGCTGAACGGGGGCGGCGCCGGGGGCTCCGCCAGCGTTGCTAACCTCATGGCTTGCCTCCGTGGCCGTCCGTACCGGTGGCGCGTTCATCGCTCAACCAGTCGGTGAAGTACGCCGGCACTTGAGTCGGTCGCTCGCCGCCCAGGTCTGGGTCGGACACGTAGTAGCCTGTCGGGTCCGCGATATAGACGGCGCCGGGACCGGGAGTTGGGGGTCCACCCGGATCCCCCTCGGCGCCGTCGTCCTCGTCGGCCACGAAGACCGCACGATGCGGCGAGGCGCCCTCCCCGGCCGCGCCGACGATCATACCCTCCTCAGGCGTGGACGGCGATGGCGCCACGGCTTCCCCTGTCGTCGGCGTGGGTGGAGCGGGAGCGGGCCGTGGCAGCGTGGTCCCGCACGGCGTATCTTCTTGGGGTTGCGGCGGGTCCGCCACGGGGGGAGGATGCGGGGTAGTCGCGGCGTCGCTCAGGTCGGTCCGCACCGCGTAGCCGGCGCGCCCGCACGCGGATAGCCAGGCGCCCGCACGGGCGATGGCCGCGATGGCGAGCGGGGGGACGACGCCGAGCGCACGACGGTAGTCGCCGCCGCCGCGGCCACCGCCGCCGCCCGTCCCGGCCAGTGTCGCGGCCGCCACGAGGAGCCCGTGACCGCGGCGACAGGCTTCCGCCGCGTCCGCGGGGAGGAGCAGCGCGATGGCGAGATCAGCCCGGCCATGGATCAGCAGGGCGTCGCGCGCCTCGCCCGCGTCGATGGTCTCGGGTAGGTCGCCGTCCGGGAGCCGCGGGGTCCGGCGCCAAGGTAGGCGTGACACACGCCCGTCGCCGGGCGCGGCGCGCGTAAGTAGCAACGGCACGCTTTGTCCCCCCTCACGCCGCGTCGCGGCGCGCCTGCAGCACGCTCGTGCGGATAGAGTCGAGCGCCACGCCCATGATGGCATCGCCGTTGTTGAGCGCGGAAACGACGCGGCCGTGGCCGTGTAGGACCGTCGAATGGTCACGCCCGAGCTCGATGCCGATCTGCGTCGCGGTGAGGCCGGCGTCCTCGCGCAGGAGATACATGATCACCTGGCGGGCCTGCGCGATGGTCATTTCGCGGCTCTTGCCGAGCAGGACATCCCGCGGGACCCCATAGTAGTCGCAGACGGCCGCCAGGATGCCCTCGACGCCAACCCGCCCGCGTGGCTGCCGCGCCGAGCGGTTAATCTCACCGGCCACCTGCAAGGCCAGTGGCGCCGTGGCCATGGCGGCGCGCGCCGCCGCCTCGTCCGCGAGGTGTAGCAGGGCTGCTTCAAGGTCGCGCACGGAGCCGCGGACGCGGTTGGCCAGGACGGCTAGCGCCTCGTCGGCGAGCCGGCCCGCGGCCCCGGCATCGCTCCCCGACCGCATCCCCGCCGTGAGCGCATACCCCGGCGTGGCGAGCCAGCCCAGGTCGGTCGCCTTCCGGCGTAGGATACCCGCGCGCGTGGCCTCGTCGGGCGCGCCGATGGTGGCGATCAGGCTAGCCCCCAAACGCGCGCGCAGCCGCGCGGGCAGCCCGCGCAGGGCGCCGGGCCGTTGCTCGTCGGCGATGATGATCTGTCGCCCCGCCTCGCGCAACGCATCGAAGGTCTGCACGAGTTCCTCGGCGGCGGCCTCACGGCCCGCCATGAGGGCGACGCCGTCGAGGAGGAGGGCGCCGGCGCGGCGGTAACGTCTCCTGAAAGGCAGCATATGCCCGCGCCGCAGGTGCGCCACGAAGTCTTGCGCGAATTCGTCCGCGCTGACGAGGATAATGTCCGCGCCGTTGAGACGGGGCCGCAGGTAGGCGGCGGTGGCGCGCAAAAGGTGGGACTTGCCTAACCCCGAACCGCCGCTCAGGTAGAGCGGATTGTACAGCGTGCCGGGCTGGCGCGCGACGCCGAGGGCGGCGTTATAGGCCAGGGCGTTCTGCGGGCCGGTGACGAACGTGCGGAATGTCTGCGGCAGGGACGTGGGCGATGGTCGTGACTGGTCTAGCATCTCTTCTCTCCTACAATGCGACTATCCATCGTCGGAAACACCGTCCCGGCGATCAGATGGGCCGTGAGGACCGTGGCGAGTATGGCGTCGTCCCAGGGACAGGAGCCCTGCTGTGCGCGCCGTGATGTCATAAACGGGGAGCAGGGGCGTGCGGCGCCGGTCGTCGTCGTGGACGACGTCAGCCTGAGGTTTACGCGACGGTGGCGGCGCCTTCCGCGCGGTTCGCGTGCGGCGTCGGTGGTGTGGGCGACGGTGCGGGACAAAGGCCCACGCGAGCCCCTGTCCGCGCACGACGCCGCAGGGGCGACGCCGCCTGAGGGGCTACCGTCCCGCGCAGGGCGATAGTCGTGGCAAACATCCTTGCTCCGTTGTCCGACGCGCCCCCGCCGCGATGCATCACGGCGGGGGCGCGCCGCGTCACATGGCGTCGGGATAGATGCGTGTCCACTCTCCATCCCCGATGCGCACGCGCACGCGGGCCGGGGCGATCTCCATCATGGTGTCCGGCGGCCACACGCCGGCCTCGTCGGACAGATTCGCCGCCGCCGCCGCCACCGCCAGGGCGCCGGTCGGCGCCCCCTCGACGGCGAGCGTCGCCCGCTTGTCGCGGCCCAGCGCCTGGGCCACGAGCGGCGCGAGGGCGTCGGCGAAGCGCCGTGGCGCTGCCTGCGGAATGGGAGCGCCGTTGGGCAGCGCGATCGCCGCCGGCCACGCCGACGTGTCCGGACCGGGCAGGTCGAAGAGCACGGCGAGCCACCATCCGACGGCGGCCTCCGCCGCGGCTGTCGCCGGCCGGGGTTTTTCCGAGCGGCGCGCGCGCCACAGCAGGTCTACCTGGGCCTGCGTGTACGGCCTGAGGGTGTAGCGGCGCCCGTTGCGGTCGGCGGCCGAGCGTGAGCTATGGCGCGGCGCGGGGTGCGGGCGCCGGGTGTAGAGGACGGCGGCTTGTGCCCGCTCCGCGAAGAGGTCGTGCGCCTCGGGGTCGGCGTCGACGAAATCGTCGACGCCCTTGAAGTCGACGGGCGTGCGGATGAAGACGACGCGCTCCCACGAGGTGAGGCGCATCTTGCGGAAGGCGCGGGCGAACCCCACATGGCCCGGTCCGAGCCGTCCGGGGCCGGGCAATGGGTGTTTCTTGTCGGGCGATCCCCCGTCTCGGTCGCAGACCACGAGGAGGGTCGCGGTCCGCATCAACAGGCGCAGCTCGCCTGCGACATCATCTCCAAACTCGACTCCGCCCGTCGCGACGGCAGGGTAGTCGATGCGCTCGGCCGCGAGCGCCTTGAACCGCCCCTCCACGACGACGATGTAGGGGCCTTTGCCGTAGGCCGATGCGAAGCCCAACAGCGGTCGCGGCAACGCGAGGCCCAGGTACTTGGGGGGACGCTTGTCCTTGGGCAGCCAGGTCGGCGGTTCGATCACGAGCCGCCGGTCGGCCCAGACCGGGAGATAGCTGACGTCGCCCGAAGGCAGGCGCACATGGCGGTACTCCCAGAAGATGGTACGGCCGGCGGTGAGATCGCGCCCCGGCCGATCATCGAGGGCGCGCGCGGCCACCGCGCGCGTCCAGTCGCCATTCTTGCCGGAGAGGAGCCCCGCCTCCACGGCGAGCGCGTGCTTGGAGATGGGGAGCACGTCGCCCAGGAAGTCCGGCCCAGGGCTATAGCCACCGCGCAGGCGGTGGATGACCGCATCGTCTTTGAGCCGCTCGCGCAGCACCGCGAGTGGGTTGCCCTCGCTCTTCTTGACGCCGTCCCATTTCCAGAGCTCGGCCTCGTAGAGGGCGGCTACCTCGTGGAGGAACTCCAGCATCAGCAGTCGTGGCGGCTGGAAGCGGCGGCTGCGGTTCGCGATGCCCGCGTCGGGAAGGCGACCGCCGCCGGCGCCGGGCTCGAACCCGGAACTCGCGGCGACGCCGGAGGTCTCCGCCAGCCAGCGCAGGGCGTCCTGCCATGGGCACTTGCGTACATACATAACCATGTCGATGACGTCGTACTGGCGTCCGCACGACCCGCTGTGGCAGTGGTAGACGTGGTCGAGCGCCGCGCAATTGAAGCTAGTGGCGTCGGCGTGATCGGGATGCTGGCACACAAGGCGGTTCCCCCGCATGTCCAGGTTGAGGCACCGCGCCACGTCGCGGGGTGGATTGCGCGCCTTGACCTCGGCGATGGCGTACGTGGGCATGCTATCCTCCTTCTATCATTTCCTCATATTTTCCCCTTGACGTTCCGGCTGTAGGCGCCGTTTGTTCCTCACCGGATCTTACACCGGCTTGGCGGCCCAGCCACGCGGGGACGTGGCCCCAGGCCACCTGGCGGATCATGTCGCCTATCATGTCGCCTGTGACGCGGCATTCTCAGAAGCCGCATCACGCCCAGTAGGCTGGCACAGCAGTCCCGGCTTGGTTGTCGCGTGACCCGCTAGGCGACCCGACGGACCAGGTGGGCGGGTACGGCGGCGAGATAGCGACTGGGCCGACCGCCCCAACCGTAGGGCAGGCGCTCGCGTGAGCCCGTGAGATACATGATCCTCCGCGCCCGCGTGACGGCGACGTAGAGCACGCGCAACTCGGCCAGGTCGCCGCCCGCGGGGTCCTCGCGCAGGGCGTGGCGGTTGGGTAGGAACCCATCGGTGAGGCCAGTCACGAAGACAGCGTCGAATTCGTTGCCTTTGACGCCGTGGATCGTGGAGAGCAGCACGCCGCCGCTCCCCTTGACCTCCTCCTCCCCGATGAGGTGCTCGACGAGCCCCGCGTCGCCGCCCGCGGCGACGTAGATGGCGCGCAGCCGCGCCAGGCTGTCGCGCCCGCGCGCCGCGTCCATCGCGGCGCGCGGACGCCCGTCGGCCCCCACACGGGCGACGACGCGGTCGAAGAACCTGCCGGGGTCGGTGGGGTCGTCGGTCCCGACCAGCGCCTTGTAGTGCGCGATGACCGTGTACAGGTCGGAGAGTTGATGTCTCCCGACAGCCGGCGGCAGTTCGCGCGCGAGGCGGCGCATGCTCCACCGGCCGCCGACCGCCGCCATCTGCTGTGCCAACCCGGTGACCCGGCCGAGCGCGTGCTCGTTGGCGTCGTCGGTGAGTAGCAGAAGCCAGGGCAGCGCTCGCGCGACCGCCGGCTCGCTGCCCAGGGCCAGTTCACGCTGATCAGTGGTGCGGACGCTCAGGGCATGCAGCGCGTCGCGCAGGGCGCCGTGGTTACTGCGGTCGCGGTAGATCACGGCGATGTCGGAGGCGCGCGCGACGCGCCCCGTCGTGAGCAGGCGCCCGACTTCGCCCGCCACATAGCCCGCTTCCTCCCGCGCGGTGGAGAAGTCGGTGGCGAGTAGCGGTTTCTCCCCCGCTGTGCGCGAGAAGCTCGGCACATGGGCGGAGCCCAGGATCCTCTCGGAATAGTGGTTGCTGAACGCCGCGAATGGGTCGCTCATGCGGTGGGTCTCGTCGAGCACGACGACCTGGACGCCGGGCAGCTTGCGCGCGAACTCCTGCATATTGCGCGGGTCGGACCCGCGGAACTCGTTGATGGCCTGGCGCACGTCACCGAAGAGCGATAGCTTCTCCCCGCGCTCGCCGCCCAGGAGCGCGAGGAAGCGGCTCTCCTCGTACGAATTGTCCTGCGCCTCGTCGCCGAGGATGCGCGCGAACAGGCCGCGCGCCTCCAGCCAGGCGTCGCGGTGGTCGAGCATTGCCGCGACGGGCAGCGAGATCATGTGCGACGGCGTGATCAGACCGTCGTCGTGCAGGACTTGGTCGTGGTCGCGGCGGGCCTCCGCGATCACGTCGAGTGGGAGGCCGGTGTAGCGCGGGCGGGCTCCCGCGATGGCAAGGTCGATATCGCGGGCGAGCAGGCGCGGATTCACGTCGAGGTTGTGCCGGCGCGCGGCGGTGATCGCTGCCTGCTCGTGCTGCCACGATGTCGCGACAGCGAGCCGCCGAAACCCGAGGTAGCGGCGGGCCAAGTCCAGTTTCCAGGTCAGCAGCGCCATGCCCGTGGCATGCATGGTCTTAACCCAGACCCGTTCCTCCTGGCCGACGATGAAGGGGGCGAGACGTCCCGCCATTTCCGCACGGGCGCGGCGCATGTAGGTGGTGGCCAGGATGATGCCCTCATCCGGGGGGACGGATTCGACGAAGCGGGCCGCACGCGCGACGAGCACACGCGTCTTGCCGGTGCCGGGACCAGCATTGACGACGAGCCCGTAGTTGTCGGCGGCGGTCGCCGCGTCGCGTTGTGGACCGCGCAGCTCCAGGGCGTCCACGACGTCCGTATGGCGCCGCGATCCGTGGGGCGCTCGCGGGCCGATCTCGCCTGCAGGGCCGGTTGTTATCCTCTCAAGCACGAGCCCCGATGCCCCTGTGATGGGGCGGGACCGTGCCCGAGGCGCCCGGCGTCAATGGGCGCCGGCTATTGTCTTCGCTCATACGAAACCTCTTCCTGACGTCGGCTGCAGGGATCGCGGCGCGGCTCAGGCGCGCCGCCCGAAGGCCGGCATGCACGTCATATCGCCGCATGTGAACCGCGCGAACGCTCGCAGCGTGCCGTCGTTTTTTGTTGTTTGGTCGTCGCCTGCGCGGCACGCACGCTTCCCTATACACAGGGCATACGCAGGGCGCGCCGCCGCTTCGGTGCTACCGCATCCTCGGGTGAGACGGGTGGCCTAGCCCAAGCGGTTTGTGGCGACTAGAGCGGACGATCGGTGCATGGACCTTGGTTCGCGTAGAGCGCTCCTTCCGCGTCGAAGCGGCGTCTTACGCCGCTCGCGTCGAGGGAGACCGTTTCGTAGATGACGAGTTCCTGTCCGCAGTGCGGGGCGAGGCAATGTACGCGCCAGGCCCATCGTCCTGGGGCGATGCGCCGGCAGACGGCAGGGCCGAGGAAGTGGCCGTGCGCGTGCGCGGTCTTGGCTTGCTCCACCAGCTTCGTGCGCACATAGGGAAGGCGACGTTTCGCCAGCCACAGTGCGTAGCGCTCCCCGCTCGTTGTGACCAGTCGACGCCCCACATGCGCGACGAGGTCGGTGAGCCGGCCCGCGAGGCGTAGCGGCGGTTGGCCGTGGTAGCGACGGCGCGCCTCGACCAAGCGGTAGAGCATGTAGGCGATGAACCCATACAACAAGGCGTTGGCGAGCGCAAGCGAAGGTGACATGGCAATCTCCTCCTTGATTGAGTTGACGGCGAGGGCAGTCGGGTCGTTCCCGATCCTCGGCCGCTCTACTTCACCTATTACAGGACGTGACGGTTGCGTTTGTCGCCGCGACACGCGATCAGGGGCGATGGCGCACGATCTGTCCGTGCATCCGGGCTCCCCCATCGCATCGCCCTTACACGCGCCACCACCTCTCACCCCGCGGCTATCTCTCCGCGTCTGAGTGTCGCGTCCAACATAACTCTACGTTGGACGCGTCAGTCATTCCAGCCCAAACCTCTCTCCTTCAAACTCGTGTGTGCCTGCCGGCCGACGACGACGTGATCCAGGACCGCGATGTCGAGGAGGCGGCCGGCGCGCACGGCCTCGCGCGTCAGGGCTATGTCCTCGGGCGAGGGCTCGGTGGACCCGGCCGGGTGGTTATGGACCAGGATCAGGTTGCGTGCATTGCGCCGTACCGCCTCCCGGAATAGCTCGGCCACCCGAACCTGGCAGAAGTCGATAGTTCCTACGTACAGCTGTATCTCGGCGACCACCCGGTTCTTGGTGTCGAGCAGCAGGACCCACACCTCCTCATGCGGCAACCCGTCGAGGTGCGGCCGCATAAGGTCGGCGGCATCACGGGGTGACTTGATCTGGGACCGTTCCTGTCCCGAGCCGTGGAGCAGCCGCAACGTGAGGGCGACGGCGTCCTTGAGGCGAGTCGCCTGACGCTGTGTCAGGCCGTGCCGCGCCCGTAGCTCCGCCACGTTGGCGCGCACGAGCGGGGCGACCGCGTCGTAGTCCTCGATCAGGGCCGCGGCGCGCTCGACCGCTATCCCCAGCAGGCGCGCGAGCATCACATCGGGCGAGGGGCCGTCGTCCGCCATGTAGAGGTTTGTGGGCGGCTTGATGGGGAGGCGTACGGGCGGGGCGGGGGAGGGGATGGCCGTCGCCATCCCCTCTCGTGCGCGCCGTGTGTCGCCAGCGGAATATAAGACTGTCATGCGGTCTCATCCTTCTTCTGATGATCTATGTGCCGCAGTTCTAAGCCGGTTGTTTCGCACGAACCCACACTCGTATCGCATAATACGGCCATACCCGATCACGAGTCCGATTATGGGGCGATGGCAGCCGCGGCAAGGCATGGTGGCCGCTCGCCTACCGGAGTATCGGACGGCCGTATGCCGTCAGTTGGATGTATCTTGGGCTATCCCTCGATAGGGGCGACATATTCCAAGCGCCCGCTCTCGATCAGCCACTCCAGGTCGTCGGCCGCGTCGGGGGCGTGGCGTGCCACGGCATCTCGGATCGGCGCGAGAGCCTCGTCATCGAGATCGCCGACGAGGCGGGCCAAGTCGCCGATGTCGTGCCCCCAGCATGACAACAGCTTCATCACGACCAAATAGGGGAGATCCACCACGGGTTGCCCGTCCGGTGCTCGTCGCGGGCGGGTCAGAGCCTCGTCGACCCACGAGGCCGTGAGCGTCAGCACATCGAGATAGGCGCCCTCCGGCAACAGCCAGCGCGCGCCGCCTGACGGGTGACCGCGGAGCCGCACAGCCCCCGACCTCCGCAAGTCGTCCGACACCCGCTCCTCGTCATCCGGTCGGACGATGATATCGAGATCGTCCGAGCCCCGCTCTTGCATGTACAGACGTGTCGCGACGCCACCGGTGATGGCGTAGGGGACGCCAATCACGGGTTGCAGATTGGGCGTGGGGTAGGTCCAGGTGCGCGCCCGCATCACGGCGAGGGCCGTTCCGCTACCCGGCTGTTGCCGTTGCGCGAGGCGTCGATATAGCTGGCGGCGTCCGGCGGCGGTCGAGGCGTCCATTGGGCGGTATCGAGCCCTCCATGCGTGTAGGGGTTGTCTACTCCTTTCCATAGTACTACCGCGTGTGCATGCACGCGGCCATTGTTCACACGGAGCGAATCGGCGCCATCTCATTGCATATCGGCCTCCTTCGTCCTGCGCTCGGCGTACCCGATGAAAAGGTACGTTTCCAGATCCTCGACTCGTCCGGGCATCTCCGTCGCGACGACGTGTCGCACCCTCGCCAGCGCATCATCCGATGCGTAGGCCAACATCCCCACGACATCGGCCTCGTCGCGCCTCCGCCCGCTTACCATTTTCAACACAGCGAGGTACGGTAGGTCGATTAACGGGATGCCGTGCCAGGACCGGGGTGCTGCAAAGGCGTGAGCGATCCATGGTGCGCGAGAGGTGAGCAGGTCGAGCCCTATCCCATCATCCAGTGTCCAACTTGTCCCCGCGATAGTGAGCGCACCGTAGAGGTTGGCGCCGGCCGTGGTGAGATCGTGCATCGCCTGCGCCGCATCAGCCTCGTGGATGAGGATGTCGATGTCGGACGTGATACGCCCCGGCATATAGTAGCTGGCCGCGATACCGCCGACGACCAGATACGGGATGGTGAGACGAAGGGCCAGCGTCGATCGGGCTAATCGCGCGAGGGCAACATGCGCATCGGGACCTGCATCGTCCATACGATTGCGGATAGAGATGGGGGTGTGGCTATACCGGACTTCCATGGATTGTCGACCCTTTCCGTTGTGCCTGCGTGAAATCGACCCGGGGTCGATTGGTGGGAAAAAACAAAGGAGGCCGGAAGGGCTCTCACCCTTCCGGCCTCCTGATCCGAGCTAAGCAGCGCTATGCCTGTGCCTTGTCGGAACCTCCCCTCCGTCTATCCATAGCCATGTACCCGGCCACATGTCGGCATCTTTCTCGGGGCACGGGGCCGAGAAACGTTATACTCTCGGCCCCGTCGCATTCAAGATGCGCGGCACATACGGTACATGTTGGGCGCTCCGCCGCACCCGCCCGCTGCCTACAATAGCCGTTGTAAGCCGTCGCCCGCTGCAGCGGGGAGCAGTAGCAGTAGCGCCATGAGGCGCCATCAACCGCCCCAATGATCTGCCTCCCCGTCGCGCGCACGATGGTTCTCCCGACATTATAGTGGACCCAGGAACCTGGACAGTGAAAGGGGGCGCTTAGAGGTGGTAGACTAGACCACGATGAGACAACAATACAGTTCCGCCTACAAGGCCCGCATCGTGCAGGAGTTACTGCGCGAG
>JAABUL010002874.1_pt1 | contig 27250 bp, 31 predicted proteins | sample 5559151 | NCBI WGS metagenome assembly JAABUL01 (sample SAMN10711876, study PRJNA513368) | rock metagenome | isolation source: Antarctica rocks | place: Antarctica: Victoria Land, Pudding Butte sud | reverse complement strand
GTTAAGGGCAAGATACGTCTACGAGTTACCTTAAGTACCCAGAGCGAGTCGGCGGCATTTCGACGAATCTCGTTGATTTCGTCGAGTGGCGATTTGTGGTGTGGCGTTGTCCATGACGGTGTCAAATTCAGGTGGTTTGAAGTAAGCTGGTAGCAAGGAGGAGCTAGCCTAGAGCGTCGGCAGCCGTGGTCATACGCTTATCAAAACTTGATTGGGGCCATTGGACGCTCACAACCTGTCGAACCACGAAACGCATCGAGAGGAGAAAGTTTGAATGGCTAGCTTGAACATCACGACACGATATGTGTCGGACTGATGATGTGGCAAATTAGGCGAGATAGGGTATCACTGTTTATTACGATAGCTTTCTATGCTCGCGTGGCTGGTGCCTTCGGACGTCGCCGAACTAATGACAATCGGTCTCTCTATCCCTGGTCGTGTGTATCCATCCGGTGATTTTTTGTATCCCTCATGTTTTGATTCTGAGCTCAGGCTCAAGCTGAACATGTCAAATGCGCCCGGTGACCTGTCGGCAGACCCGACTGGCGAGACTCTGCCGGCACAGGTCTCCGCGATTGGGATAACTCTGCCAGATCAGGATGCAACGAGAGCCTCGATCTCCCCGCGGGACTCGATACTTCGTGCAGATCACGTAGAAGGAGACAAGTTCAAGTCCGTCTCGAGTACGACCCTGAAGTCAGAAACGGGGGAGGAAGAATTGGAGGAAGACGAGGATGAAGATCAAACGTATGTCGGAGGGGTTCAGCTTCGCGATCTTTCTGGATCCCAGGTCGAACAGTTCCCAGGGATCAAGCGCGAGAAATGGTGGTCAGTAGCCTGACTCCGATCTCCTTATCTCTTACTTATGGACGCAAAGGCAAATATGGAGACCGAGACATGCACCTACGCCTCCAAAGGCTTCGCTCGATGAAGCTGAGGTCATTCCCCTCGCCTATGTGTCTGTGATTAGCAAACTCACCTTTCATGTACGTGACCTTGGCACGTTTCTTACTGATTCTTGCAGTGGGTCACTCCGATCATGACCCTCGGCTACCAACGACCATTGCAAGCGACAGATCTTTGGAAAGTGAGCGAAATCCTAACCTAGCTGTAATTGCTGAGGACGCCGTGCGATCCAGATGGATGCCAGCCGAGAAGGTAGGTCGTAAGTGGGGCTGGACTGATGTCAATAGCACATCATCTATCAACCCTTTTTGTTGAAAAGCTTGATAAACGACAGTGTGACGCCGCCGAATGGAACGCAAGCCTCAAATCGAGAACACCCAAATGGAGCCAACGAGTGGCCTGGGATACCTACGCCTTCTTTCATCGATCTCTGCCGGAAGACATTGACCGATATGGTGGCAGTCACAGTTTTAAGGAGAGGAGGCAAACGCTGGAAGAAGAGTGGAGAAGGAGGAGTGGGATCAAAAGAGGAAGCGTAGTTTGGGCTCTCAACGATGTCATGACAGGTTTTTGGGCTGGAGGTATGTGCAGAGAGGAGCCGAAGCTGAGACTATCCAGGCCTCTTCAAGGTTTTTGGAGATACAGCGCAACTCATGTCGCCATTACTCATCAAGGCTTTGATCAATTTCAGCAAAGAAGGTGATTCAGCTTTTTGAATTCCCCATAAGTCCGCCGAAGCTCACGAGTCCAGTGTATGCCGCGAACCACAGCGGAGTTGCGCAGCCGAATATTGGTCGCGGGCTCGGGATGGCATTCGGTTTGTGGGGTCTTACAATCATGCAGTCAATCTGCCAACATCAGGTGAGCGTAAAACTGGATACGCGGAATGTTTGCTGATATGCCACTAGTTCTTCTTCCGTTCGATGGCGATGGGTGTACTCACTAGAGCGGCCCTCATTTCAGCGATATACAAGCGATCCTTGTCCCTCTCGATCGGCGCTAGAGCTCAACATCCAAATGGCAAACTGATTAATCACTTGTCCAGCGATGTAAGCGATCCACTTATCATATACTATGCCAGTCCTCATGGCACTTAGATCTCTCGGATCGATTACTGCGCACAATGTGAGCCTTCACTCGCGAAATCTATGATGTACTAATTTGAATGCTTTTTAGGGTTCCATGCCGTACGTCTGCCGCGATTTCAATGACGTGGGTAATGATTTTCGGCTTCCAGATCTGGACTGCCCCTATACAGCTGATGATCACCTTGAGTAAGTGATCAGCACAGAGGGGCGCGGCAATTGACCAGCTGACATTCGATCGCAGTCTTGCTGGTGGTTCAGGTGAGATTGCGATTTTGGGGCGAAAAACGGATCTGATGTTCGTCTCAGATTGGTCCTTCTGCTTTGGTTGGCTTCTCGCTCTTCGTCCTTCTAGGGCCACTTCAAACTTGGTTCATGAAGATGAGTTTCATCGTCAGGAAGAAATCTATGGTGGGTCCATAACTGGGGGAACGGGCACTGATCTGCTGCAGAAATTTACGGACGGACGATCTAAGCTCCTCCGAGAACTTCTTTCTTCGATGCAAATAATCAAGGTCTTCACTTACGAGATCCCTTTCCTCAAACGTGTGGCGATAATCCCCAATGATGATATGGGCCTGACCAGCTGACAGGTCTACGATATATTCGCCGGAAGGAAATGGTTGGAATACGCAAGATTCTCATCATACGGGCAGCAAATCAGGCCATGGCGTTTAGCATTCCGGCAAGTACACTATTTTTGGGAAGCAAAGCCCCTAACGAGTGTCTCTAGACACTCGCTTCTGTGCTATCCTTTGTTACATATGCCTCGGTGCATCCAAGCCTGGATCCTGTGAGAAAAGACCTTACGACCATGATGATTTGCTGACGACCTGCCAAGGCCCTCATATTTACCTCTTTGGCTTTCTTCAATCTGCTAAGACAGCCTCTCATGTTCCTGCCGCGAGCTTTGTCAACTCTTACCGATGCTCAAAATGCTATCGAGCGGCTGACAGAGGTAAGTCGTTCTGTCCTTCTTCCCCCAGATTAGCATAATAAACACATTCAAAAGGTTTTCGAGGCAGAAGTCATGGAGAAGATCAATCCGATTGTACTATCGCTTGATGTGGCGATTCGAGTCAAAGGCGCGACGTTCCGTTGGGCGTCGGCGGAGCCTCCTTCTCAATTCCGTTGGGCGTCGGCGGAGCCTCCTTCTGAGAAGTCCAGATTATCAAAGGCGACGTTGAGCGAAAAGACCCAGCCTGCGACGCAGAACGCAGAGATGGAGACGACTCAGAAGCCACTGGCTGGTCCATTCTCTATTCCAAACCTGAATCTGGAGGTCCCCCGAGGTCGCCTTGTCGGGATAGTGGGACCCGTTGGCAGCGGGAAGAGCAGCATTCTGCAAGGAGTGAGCTCACATATGCTTCCGCCAATAGCAGCTCATCGCTGTCTCTCAGCTCATCGGAGAGATGAATACCACATCGGGAAGTGTGGAGTTTGGCGGCCGTCTTGCATATTGCCAGCAGAACGGTATGTCAGCACCCGTTCTCCTTATAAGCAAGCTAGCATTCGACTCATCCTGCCTCGTAGCCTGGATTCAGAACGCCACTTTGCGAGAGAATATTCTCTTCGGCCAGTTATGGGACGAGCACCGATATTGGCAAGCCGTCAAGGACGCCAGTCTGGTGACAGACCTCGAGATCTTGCCGGACGGGGATCTGACTGAGGTGTGCAATTTTAGGGAGAAACCTCTATTGCTGATCTACTCTCGACAATTTTCAGATTGGCGAGAAAGGTGAGTTGCCGTCGTCGAGAAGTATGATCGATTCTGATAACCAATTCTCAGGAGTCAACCTTTCAGGTGGTAAGTACAGAGCCAAAGGAAGCCAATGGCTCATCATCATCCAGGTCAAAAGCAGCGAGTCAACATAGCCAGAGCCCTGTACTTCAACGCCGATATAATCGTACGCCAATGATCAGAACTTCACTGACCGCTCATAGCTCTTTGACGATCCTCTAAGCGCGGTTGATGCCCACGTCGGCAAAGCTCTATTCGAAAATGCGATCGTGGGTCTGCGCAATCAAGGCAAGACCGTGCTACTGGTCACACATGCGCTCCATTTCCTCCCCATGGTAGATTACATCTAGTTCGTACCAGCAAGCCATGTGGATTTTCCACTGATGTGCGCATAGCGCTATACAGAATGGTCTCATTGTTGAGGCAGGTTCGTATCTGGAACTTATGAGGAACAACGGACCTTTCGGCCGACTGGTGTCGGACTTCGGCGGTGCGGAGGAGGATAACAAAGAAGAGGGCAACGCTGTCGAAGAGGAAGCCGTTGAGACCTTCGGCAAAACGAGCATAACCAAACAAGATATTGTTCGCTTGACAAAGAAGCATATGGGCAAAGCCGCTGGCACTGGGAAGCTCGAAGTACGGTCTATTGTCGGCCCCAGCGCATTATTGAGCTCATAATACCCACAGGGCCGTCTCATGGTATCTGAGACGAGAAAGACTGGCTCGGTCGGTAGAAAAGGTGAGCATAGAGTTTCGAAAGAGTGACAAATTAACGAAAAAAAAAGTGTATGCCGGCTATCTACGTGCTGGTCGCGCTCGTTATACTTTCCCGCTCACTATACTTTTCGCGTCACTCATGTGGGTTGAGCCTCTGCCGCCTTCATGAGATTACTGACTCTTCGTGCAGGCAAGGCTCGCAGGTCATGTCGACGTGAGCTCCGGCCACGTCCCGTTGACCTGCCTGACCTTTGATAGCGTTTGGTTGACCTACTGGCAGGAAGAAAAGTTTGGAACTGGATACGCTGCTTACGAAGGCATCTACGCGATGCTTGGTCTTTCGCAGGCATTCTTTACCTTCACCATGGGTACGACCATGGGCATGCTGTCGTATCTGGCGTCGAACAATCTGCTCAGCGAAGCACTTCAGAACGTGTTCTACAGTCCTATGTCGGTCTTCGACACCCAACCACTGGGCAGGATCCTCGGTGTATTCGGTAAAGATATCGACACGATTGACAACCAGCTCGCAGACTCCCTTCGGATGATGGCAATGACCCTCGTGACCGTTAGTGGCTTGGCAGGGGACAGCGTAATGACAATCCAGCTTATTGGTTCGGTGATCATCATTACGGTCTACTTTCACTACTTCATTGCAGTGTGAGCCCCTCCTCCTTCTTGTCTGATCTGGACTCATCCTGGGCCAGTATCTTTGCTGTCGGCGTGGGATACTGGTACGTCCTCTTTGTTAGCGACACTTAAACAGGTGCTTTGCTGACGAGAAATACCGCGCAGGTATTTGTAAATACTCTTACACCCCGTTTGGCTGTCGCTGAGTCTGATCAGCCAAATGTACTACCTTAACTCCGCTCGCGAACTTAAGCGATTAGACGCCTTGCTCCGCGGATTACTCTATTCCCACTTTTCAGAATCGTGCGTATACTCGAGCGAAGCCAATTAATTCTCGACAGCCTTTCGGGTCTCGCCACAATCCGCGCGTATGCGGAGACAAAGCGTTTCATCCAAGAGAACGCATATTACATGGACCTCGAGGATAGGGCTTATCTGCTTACGACGACAAACCAGCGCTGGCTCTCGGTCCGACTCGATTTCCTCGGAGGCTGCTTAGTTTTCGCAATTGCTGTCATGACAGCCAGAGGCGGAGGTGGCTTGACTCCGTCGCAGATTGCCCTTTGCTTGACGTATATGACCCAAATCGTCCAGATCTTTGGCATGGTCAGTCCTGCTCTGTGTGCTTCCTCGTGTGACTCATTGTCGACAGGTGACGCGTCAAACGGCTGAATGCGAAAACAACAGTGCGCCGACTTGACTTGACATCGTGTTCAGGCTGATGCAGATTAGTGAATGCTGTCGAGCGAGTCCTATGGTATGCAAATACGGATAGTCTACCCCAAGAGCCATCTCATGAGATAGCCTCTACTGCCCCACCGTCTTCATGGCCGGAACAAGGAGCAATCTCGATGAAGAATGTCGTCATGTCCTACCGTCCAGGCCTTCCGGCTGTGCTCAAGGGGATGTGCGTAATCCGTACCCCGGTCAAACAATATTGATATTGGGAGTGCAGCTCAATGGATATTCAAAGCGGTGAGAAGATCGGTATTATAGGCAGGACCGGTGCTGGGAAGACATCTATCACCGTAGCCCTGTATCGACTTGCAGAGTGAGTCCTTCCTCCAACCTTTATCGGGATTGAACTGACTTGCTAGTCTTACGTCCGGTTTCATCACGATCGACGGGGTCGATGTCTCGAAGATTGGGCTCAATGCCCTTCGCTCCCGCATTGCCATTATCCCGCAGGACCCGGTGCTTTTTAGCGGGACGTTGCGCAGCAATCTCGATCCATTCGACTTGTATGACGATGCCAGACTGTACGACGCCATGAAAAGGGCTTGCATCTTGGGCGAAGCGGAGCCTCTGGAAAAGGCTGATGGGACGGTGAACGCGGGTAAAAGGTTCAGACTAGACACCGTCATCGAGGACGAAGGCCTCAACCTAAGTCAGTTCGTATTTGCATCGACATGAGCCTAAAGGCTAATAGAAGCAGGTGTTGGGGAGCGCTCGCTTGTCAGTCTGGCGAGGGCTCTTGTCAAGGATGTGGGTCCTTTACACAAACGACTAGAGATATCTGATAGTCCACGCAGTCGAAGATCGTTATTCTTGGTGAGTGGTACTGCCTTGAATGTGGCCTAGCTAATCGCCGTTCAGACGAGGCTACTGCTGCAGTCGGTCAGCCTGTCGTCAGCTTCAGGAAGACTAAGTTTGATTTCAAATAGATCTCGCAACCGACAGCAAAATCCAGAAGACGATACATCGCGAGTTCGAGGGCAAGACACTGCTCTGCATCGCTCATCGATTGCGTACTGTCATATCATGGGATCGTATTTTGGTCATGAGCGCGGGCGAGATCGAGGCAAGTGATTAGGCCGCTTTGGAACAGCATGTCTGACCTTCTTATAGGAGTTCGAGACGCCCCTGAGCCTATTTGATAGCGGTGGCCTCTTCCGAAGCATGTGCGATCGCTCGAACACCTCTCGGGAAGACATCCTGAGAGCTCGTCGCGAGGAAAGGTGGATAGACTCGTAGATCTCATAGAAGGTGTATCGGCAAAGCATGGCTTTTAAATGTCAAGGTGGGAACATTCGCATGCCTGATGGCATACTTAAATCTTTACTTTCGTCGTAAGAGAACGATGCCAATGTCCATCTCTAGTGCATCCAGGATCCCCAGCTCACACTTCTCTACGAGTATCTTGAACTGAAACTCATCAGCGACTTTTTGCACTTCGCATGACACTCACCAGCTCCTGCACCGGTGTCCCTGACTGACTGACATCCATCCGCCCTTTCTCGCGGAAAACAATCTTGAGGTGTGTTTCGTAGACTGTTCTATCAACGACATCATTATCGCACCGACTCACCCGATCTGCAGTACGTAGCTACACGTCGAGCGTAGGAGCCCTTATCGATGATCCCGTATCGGTATGCCGTCCAGGCGGGATGCGTGAGTCGATGAATGCGCACCCCTGCCTGAAGCCATTCGAGGCGCTCCTCCCAACGGTAAGAACTGGGGTTGGGCCGAGGTGTCGACTTGTCGGAAATCACGTCCCAGTCTTGCTGACGACCTAGTGTTGATTTGACGCTGTTCAGGGTCTTCGGCCAGAACGGGATATCGACTAGCAGGGGCGCGACATGCGAGCGGATCTCCCCGAGGGAGACCAGACGCTGTATGGCCGGACTGAAAGCATGGTGCATGGCTCGCCAGAGATCTGGGCGGAAACTACGGCCTTCATTATCGGTGATGGGCGGACTGGGCAGCGGCGGCGAGGAGACAAAAGTCGAGGCTTCGGTGAAAGGTGTGCTTGCGCCATCCAATGAGCCCCTCGGTGAGGTTGGCAGACTCATCGAATGAACGGCAGGTGATGCACTAGGCGCTCTATCTCCAGATCGAGTGCGCTCGTCAGACAGAGGGTACGTTCGGATGGCAAAGTGACACGCAAGCAAGCCTCCAGACTTGATTTCAGCAGCTCGGGATGTCAGCCAAATCGTGAACTCGCTGACGGCAAGCCGCTCGCGATCCTCAGCTCGGATGCTCGTCGAGTGGTTTGCACGGAGGGACACGACATCATGCAGTTTGCTCAATTCTCGACCACCGATGCCAATGTCGATCGAAGCCGGCGGGAAAACCTTGGCTGCAAATTTGGAGAAGCTGAAGCTGGACAAGACGGATTGGGCATGAGCATGACTTTGACGATGAAGCGAATTTCCAAGCGCGTATTGCAGCGGTCGAATATCATAGCCGCTCGGGCATTGATGATTTACTGAAATGATGGGCGCCATCGAGGCGGTGGTGTTGATCACATACTTGACTACCGCGTTCGGCGTATCTTTCGAGCAGCCGTATCTGCGCCTGTCAGCTTCGTCTAGAGGTACAGAGAGGACTCGCTCTGCTATTTGAAACAAGTCACAAGGTACAGTTTTGATGAGCTCGGGCGCGATGACTCATCTAAAGACTTCAGCTAAAGGCTTGTCGAATGACCAATCCGCCTCGCTTAGTGTCTCTTCTTTTTTCACCAGCGTACTGCGGTCCTCACGCACCCTTTTTTGGCTTCATGATTGCTGCTAGGTCTGGACCGAGATACTCCGTAAGGTCAAGGGGATCGTCAAGCAATCGTCCAGATGATCTGAGCCGGTGGTCGACCTCGTATCCTTGGTCGCATGTCTGCCTAGCTTGACCTTTTGGTCTTGTCCACGCAGGGTTGCCAGAGTGTGATGAATCCCAAGGTCGCGTTGAAACGTGGGCAGATGGTCATTGGCTTGGAATGACTGAGTGTACTCGATGATCCGGTGCTAGGTGCTTGGGAAACATCGCTCAGAGAGCGGTTTCTGGGCGATCTGAGGGCGACTGCTGGCGCGGAAGTCGATCGAGGTATATCGAAGCTGTATAGGCAGTCTCTAGCATCCTGTACTATACGCGATGTGACACTGGACGTGGGTACGTAGTCGAAGAAGAATTCCTGAGCCGCGAGGCCTTGAGCGCGCTGTGCTTGGGGTAGCGGTGGTGTCGCCCTCCCAGCGTTTGCGATCGAAGACGAGGAGACCAGGCTCATGAGAAGGAGAGGAACCAATCTGGGTACGGTGACGGCTGCGACGGGATTGAATGTTGGGTCGAGAAATCGCGGGACAGGGCTCGACTAACGGTCCCGCAGCAGCTCTTCGAATGTCAAGAGCACTCGCGCGAGCGATAGCCGCAACCAACAGACGATACGGCATATCTGCGGCGGTACAGCTCGGTGAACAGCGATGGTGCTGGCGATGGTTTCCCAGAATCACTCGTGATCGAGAGGACATTTGAATTCACATTTGGCGTCTAAACCCGCCTCATGTACAATGGACATAAAGCACAATCAAGCGCTCACGACAGCGAGAAACCCGGACACTCAAAAGGAGGGACCCGGAAGTTTACAGACAAATCTGGAGGGAGAAAGGCCTCGTAATGGGAGCCAAGAAGCCCTATACAGCCCATGATAAATACTTTTCCGCCTCGAGCCTCGCCTATCAATGGTCGTGAGCTAAGCAGCCAGTTGACAGAAGAGTGCGGCTCACCGATCTGACAGTCAAATCCAGTCTTACCTCTCTCGCTTCTGAACGGCGCTCTGCTTCTACCAGTACCTCTCTGATCGCCGCGATGTGTTTCTCCAGCAAGATTTCCTGATATTCACCATGTTTTTGATTGAGACGCTGCTCAGATGGACCAGAGGGTAGAGATGACAGCAACGGCTCGGGCATTCTCGCTTCACTGGAATCGAGGTTTGGCTGAGTCTGTGTTGGTGCTGGCCGTCGGGATCCGACACAAGGCGTTTCGCTTGTAGATCCCGCGTTTCGACATGAGATATCGCCTTTGAGAGGAAGAGTCCGCAGGGCGCGAGGCGCGAGCATCGGCAATTCTGCCGCGCTTCCCTCCAGCCGCCCCATCGCCCCAGTGGGGGTATTGTCCGCTTCAGTGCCTTCCCTCATCTCTTTTACCGCTTTCGAGGAGGCGCAGTCCATTACAGTGGTCCGATTGAGCAGAGTTCTCGATGATCTCTTGGTCGAGAAGATGACAGAAGTGGAACGACGAAGACTGCCTCCTTTGGGTTTAGGTAAAGGTGTCGAAGCTGGGAATGTCGTGGTGGATTGAGTGGGGGGAGTGATGCCGTGGTCCAGCTACTGCTCATCAGGGAGCCCAAGACTCTGCTTTTCGACGCTCTCACACGCCAGGTCGGTCCCAGATTACTCTCAAGCAGCCTTTCAAGGCTCTGCGATGTGCAGATCAGTGCTATCCTCTGTGCCAAGCTCGGTACCAACCTTGATATAAGTTTTTTCTGCTTCTCGATCGTATCATGCTTCAGCTCATTGTCCCTATCTGAAGTCAATTTGAGCCGAAGTAACTGACTGCACTCACTTCTGCGATGAGACAAGCAGGTCTTCCGACGTCTGCCACTCCCTCTCCAATCGCCGCATCTCCCGTTTGAGACCGAGCAGCTGAGACGGTCAGTAACCTCGTTGATGCTACGTTGAGTTTGAGTCACCTCTATGTCTTCGATCATAATATCGTGCGGGAAACGCGAAGTGCATCCAAAGCTGGAGGCTTCGCGCTGTATCTGAAACGAGCTCCCTTGTAGAGCCGATGACGACTTTCGATCGGTATCACGGGAAAGACGTGAATCTGATCGAGTGCGCGAAATTTTTCAAAACTCTGGTAGAATTCTGGTGGAGGAATATGGAGTGCTGTCGATTCCCGGCCGATGAAGAAGACCGATGAAAGATTCGGTCAATCAACCTCACACTAGGGTTCAACCTTCCACCTCCCAGGCACAGCCGTTTCAGGATTCTGATCATGACGTGTGATTGATCCCACAAGAATCGCGCGGTGCGTCGCGACTTTTTGTCCTGAAAGCACGGTCCTTCCTACACCAACCCCGTACAGCATTGGTCAGAAATCGCTGCGCATCGCTAAAGGACTCTATAAGCTCTGTCACTTTGCCAACTTCGAGACATCTACACGCTCGTCCGTGAGGCGAATACGCTCAGCCCATTGAGGGCATCAACATCCAATCCACGTGTCGACCCCGTCACCATTCTCATGACCGATCAAGGCTATGTTTCATCGGGTTCCGGTAGTGGTCAGGTGTCTGGTGGAGAGGGAAATGATAGAAATGCGTGCGATTAGCAACGCTACCCTGACAGTCACATTCAGCTGATGTTCAAATATCAACACAGGATCATCCTCAAAGTCGGCATGGTCGGCGATGCTCAGATAGGGAAGACATCACTGATGGTCAAATATGTCGAGGGGAGCTTCGAGTGAGTGATGGTCAACCATCTTTGATCTAGACTCAATTGGGCGCTGCAGTGAGGATTACATACAGACACTCGGCGTCAACTTCATGGAGAAAACGATCAGTATCAAGAACACGGAAATCACCTTCTCGGTAAGTCGAGATCCCCGTCTCACCATAGGTCGCAATGCTCATGTCATTACCAGATATGGGATCTAGGTGGTCAGCGGGAATTCGTCTCCATGCTCCCGCTAGTATCCAACGACGCTGTAGCCATTCTCTTCATGTTTGACTTGACACGGAAAGCTACCCTGAACAGCGTGAAGGAGTGGTACAGGCAGGCTAAGGGTTTCAACAAGGTGTGTCGAAGAGAACGCGACATCAGATCTCGCTGACAATCACACCAGACTGCGATTCCTGTTCTCATCGGCACGAAATACGACACGTTTGCGTCATTCCCGCGAGAAGAGCAGGAAGATATCACAAAACAGGCGAAGCGGTTCTCCAAGGTCATGCATGCTCCTCTTGTAAGTTGAAAGTACCCGACTGCGATTTACGCATCACTAACTAGCTTTTCAGATATTCTGCTCCACTTCTCATTCCATCAACGTCATGAAGATCTTTAAGATCGTCCTCGCAAAGGCATTTGACCTGAAAGTCAGTCCCGTATGTCCAAGAGAGTCTAATCTGACTGTGGGTTGAGTGCGTCGTACCGGAGATAGATGAAGTGGGCGAGCCTATTTTGTTGTATGTAGACGTTTGACGGTCGAAACGGAGCGGTTGGCCAATCGATTGGAGGTGCGGTTTTCCTTGAGGTATACCCAGCATAAGGTAACCATACGAGTTCATTGAGCTTCCATCACACATCATGGCAATGTCATTACCCGAATTCTAATGCGTACAAGTCAGCGAGAGCCAACAGGCCTCCCTTTGCGCCGGTGGATCGGGTTCCATCTAAGAACAGATCCACATCCGCTCTGATTTGGTCCATATCCTCTTCCGGATCTTCGGTGTCACGATGAATGTAGATCGTTCGCATGCCGCTATCCCATACTTCAGCTCATGATCGCCAGAGTAAGAGTATCAGGAGAACTTCAGCTTACATCTTTTTGGCGGCCCGAAGATCGTACGCATGGGCAGCCACCATCGCGACCTCTTCTGGCCGTCTATCCAATAGCTCTAGACAACGCTTGTACATCTGTGGATCTGGCTACAAGGCGATACACATTCTCAGCCAGCTCTGCAATATCCGTTTTCGGCTTACTTTCGTGTAGCCGAGTAGCTGAGATGAGAAGAGCGCATGGAAAGGAAGACCGGAGGACGCGATGATGTCGAGCTGTAGTCTGGTGGTGCCGTTGGCCAAGACCATACTGAGGAGCTCTTCAGTGCGATACAATCGTTGAACCAGCCTCTACTCACACATCTAGCTTCTGCTTCAGCCGTTGAATACCTTGATCGGCGTCAAGCCAAGCTATATCCATCATCAATCATGCCAACCTACTGCATCTGAGCTCACCTGACTGATGATGCCAGGCTCTCACCAGTCGTTCTCGGACCTCATCGTTCCAAACATCATGGCCAACGCCTCGATCCCCCAGGAGCCGGTCTAGCACCTGACGATGAACCACATCCATGTCTGGATTGTGCTCGCCACGTTGGAAGGAGTCGAATGTCGCCTGGAAGAAGCCAGCTCTCCAATCCTTTGCAAGTTGAGAGGGATCGACTGGATCGGACGAACGAGGTTGCGGAATCGAATGGAGCGCGTGGACGATGGATGTGTGCCAATCCACGCATGTGCCCATCAGGTCGAACGTCAGGGAGCGGACGTTCCGAAGAGCCGACGGTAGCTCAGCTTCGGATGTCATGATAGAAAGTGCTGTAAAGAGGTCCTGATCCGAGCCGGTATCCAGGTCGGTAAAAATCGAGGCCATGAAATGTTACGCCGGGAGAGTCGTAGGCTGCTCTCAGGGTAGCAGTGCGGATGCTATCAGGTACCCGCGCGGGATGGAGCGAGTTCATGCATCGCTTTGCCACCCACTTGTAACATGAAAGGGGCACAGCGGGTCAAGTTCCGACAGCCAGTGGGCATCCCATGAGGTTTGACATCGCCCAAGAGACAGGCCGAATCATATCACGAACCAAGAATCCTGCATGACGATGCTACAACCTGTATGCTCCTGAGAATCAAACCTGATGCTGATCGAAATGCAATCCCGAAATATGGTAGCTCTCGCCTAGCAATCTGCACCGATAGCCAGTCAGCTCATGCCATTCGGTGAAGCGTTCCGACTAACGTCTTGCAAATTACTACTATTCTATCGAGCCGTGACATGATGAAGAATGTCGTGGTGATGCCTAACGCGTACCGCATGTACGGCTCTGATTCGAGCACTACAGTAGACGTCACCTCCGCTCCAGATCGATAAACAGCGCGACCTTACCATCAACGGTAACGAAGCTAGGCAGCTCGGCCGACGGATCCGACGGATCTTGGGGCAGATTAAGACCTTTCGTCCGGCCCAGTCTCTGCTCGCATAAGCTGATTCCTCGCCACAAGTGGGACTTACAAATCGCTCAACGAGCGGGCTCGGTGTGATCTGAGGAAGAGGTGTGCCCGCTCTCAGGCCTGTTGAACACATGCTGAGGACGGCAAGAAAATCGCCAATGAACACTAGATCCGACAATCGAGATCGATCCATCAAGGCCTTCCGCCATGGCCGGTCGAGCTGACATAACACATGATTGAGCTGTGCCAATAGAGACAAGAGATCCTGCAGCGCCTCGAGCAATGCCTAGGCGAGCTTGAGCTGAAATAATCTTGCCTCCGAAAAACACACTTTGTATCGCTCCTCCGGCCAACGGCCTCGGAGCGAGTACTCATATCCGGCATTTGTGTGGCGGGCGCCGAGCTGGTGCGACGATCAGTGAAGCGGAACAAGATATAGAAGCAGCCGATGTCACCTTATTGAGCTTACTTCGCCAATTCAATAGCTTTTGCCTGACCTCGGCATTCTCCGTCAGATGGTCATGATGATCATTGGCATGAGACAGAATCTCGCAGAAGATCGTGCCCGCAACGGCTATTGTTTTGGCATATGAATGCCTGATCGCACGCTTGCCCGAGTATACCGGCGGCACTTCTCTGTCGTCAACTCTGTCCCTCAAATGAAGTGATCATATACCATAAGAGAAGATCCATGCCGCGGTGATGCCGATCAAGACGCAGACAAATCTTCGCCACGCAACGCCCCAGCCCCAGCTGGCATAGGTAAGCTGGCGGACCGTGCCGTTGAGATAGGACTTTGCGACGCGTCAGAAGACCCGTTCAAATGACACATTCTAGCTCACGTAGCCTTAAAATGCACATCAACGCGAATCGCTCGTCATGACAAGGACGCACGCACCAATGACCAATCCAAAAGTGACGGGCGTCATGACGGCGGTCAAGACCGGACCAGGGAAGTAGATACGGAAGAAGGCGGCGATGGGGAACGTGACGGCACAGACTGCGCCTATACCGTACTAGCCCAGCATGAGGTTGTAGTCGGGGACTGATGGCCAAGCTTACAGGATTACCGCTTCCGGAGCCGGAACCGATATACCTGTTTGATAAGCTTGCGTTCGCCTTGTCCATGCAATACTCACCATGCGACCATACCGAGAAGGCATCCCCAAAATGATGCAACGATTCGACTTAGCCAGGCGGAGGTGGTGTCACCCTTGAGCGATCAGCTCGGCTTCCCAGGAGAGATAATATATTCACAGAGAACACAGCGATAGCTTGGGATACCGGTCAGCTAAGAGCGTTTTTTCCGCGAGTACTGACTGAGTTGAGCCCTGCAAGACAGCGTCAGTCAGCGTCAAACTCTGCTTGAACACAAAAACTGACATGATTGTAGCCCAGATGCCGCGATTATAATAATAGAAGGAGGCGGACGACCTGTTTCGCGATTAGCAGCCTCTATCGAGCGAATCCCATCCAGACTGACGCGACAAAATTAGGTAGAGTGGTAAGCGCAGTGAGTACGCCCGCTTTGACAGCATACATCAAGCTTCGGCTCCGTAACGCGTCGGCGACGACGGCGACACGAGACAAGGAGTTGAGAAGTGGACTGTTGAATGGCGTATACTCGGGATCGCGCATTTTCGCCTCGCCGAGCTCGTCGTCATCATCATCGCGCGAAAATGCCGCTGTGAGTCTGCTTAGCGTGGAACGCAGGGGGGGCCTAAATCTCACCATCATTGTCGTGACCGTCGTCGCCATCGGTAAGATGGTTTTCTTGATGTGAGTTCCTCAAATGAGCGATCAATTTCAACGGTCTTGGGTACCAAAATTGGCGAAAATGCCTTGTTTGTTGCAGCCTTTCGATCAGATCAAGTAGCTTCAGTAGAGCTTCTGCAGTTTCGATCTGCCGCTGTCAGGTAAACCCTTGCATGTCGGAAGCGAGGCTTACCAGGTGGTATTGGGCCACAAAGTTATGAAACAGCCCCCGGTAGTGAAGCTTTATTCGATCAGTAACAGTCGATTCACGTAAACATACCTTGCGGTAGTCTGGATCTTCTGGAGGCGGATGTGCGGGATCAAACATGTGATGATACGGCTTGATGGCGTCTAGCCGCATTTTGTGGAAGTCTTCGAGCGCATTGCGCAGAGCTACCGCTACCTCCTTGAGGGAAGAATCGATCCTCGTCATCTCAGTGGCATCGCTGCGGGCTGAGCGATTCCATGGCCACGACAGAAGATTCCGATCTCGATTTGTTTGAGTGATCCAATGAGTGATTGACGATAACGCCCGCCTACAAGCTTTTACGAGTGGCAGACCCGCAGAAGCGAGAAGATTGAGTTGCTTTAAGACATGCTCGGCATCGCTGGGCGTCAGAGCTCGTACACACGAGCCGACTCACTTGCTGAATACGCGCTCGACATCCATGTACCTTTGACTCTCATATACGCCCACGGGTCGCTGAGTCTTGCGAGAAAAGTCGAACAGGCTGTCTCGGTGCCCTGACCCAAGGGGTGATCCACTGCGATGATGCAGGAACGCCGGCATATGAAACATCCGTGAGACAACCGGATTGACATGGAGATGATCATGACCGTTTCCGATTATCTCGGGGTTGACCGTCTCTTCACCCTCATCAACGCCGCCGCGGTCGATTTCGGTCATCTCCCGGATAGACGGAGTGCGTGAACCAGGTCGACTGGCAGCGACCTTTTGAACGGAGAATGCGGAAGAGTCCAGATGAGAGTGCCGAGTGCTAGTGAGAACAACGTCAAAGAAGAATGCCAAGCCCCCGGACCGAGTCTGAACGATAGCAAGCAGGTCGAATAAGTCACGGAGATCGTGTCCAGATAGGTGGCTATAGCTGAAGTCGACGCTCAGATAGCGCTGCTGAGCCCGCAATGGGGGGAGCCCTGCCAGACTTTGAAGCAATTGTGTCTTGATGGCTTTTGACTTGTCCGCCCAGATGTCCAATGCTTCACTTGATGGACACTGTGTAGGATCCAGCTCGGCGAGGAGGGTAGAGCCCTGAAGCAAGGCATCGCACTGGCCTGCGTCTGAGAAAAGCTGCTCAATGGAGAGCATCGCCGCAGACAACGGGTTGAGTATGCCGCCGAGCTTGCCCTGGAAAGCATGTCCGACAGATTCGGGGAAGACAAGAATTGAAGCGACAGCTGCGATTCCTCCTTGGATGGCCATGGGTTCGAAGAAGAGGAGTCCGGAGGTGTAGAGGGGATAGGGATAGAGTGCGGCGGTAGTCAAGCCCTTGAATCGCTGATCAGCATCGTAAGGATGAATGGAGACAGCCTACAATGTCCATAAGGATACAAGACAGAACCAAGGGAAAGGTAGCAGGGCTTGGCTGAGTACGCAGTTTGTACCACAGCTTTTCGAAGATCAGCAGAAACCTCAGCTGTCCAGACCAGGCTCACGAATGCGCCCGAGCCTACGGAAAGGAAGACGGCGCAGACCACGGCGGACTTCGCCTCGAGATACGTCGCGTCGTAAATCTGTCCGCGGCAGTAAGCGATATCTTCAAAGCGCAAGGGAGACAAACGATGCGTAGATTATAAGTCACCGGGTCGCCAGCAAGATACGACCTGTCGCAGATTCAGCAGATCACGGAGGCCTCAGACCGGCATACCATTTAGCTTGTGCTGCTGCGATCTTGGCAGGATCCACAGGCGATCGGACTCTTCCGGCAATGAAAACTCCAAGGCTTAACTAAACGTCATAAATCTTAGCCACAAACGGACAGAAGGAGTGAAAAGCTCACCCATGCCCAGGCTAAAGCGCAAAAGAAATACATATTGGCGAAGACTTCGAGGCTCTGAATGACAGGGTGGTAAGGCGGAATCATGAAGGCGACCACTAGGACGAAGACTGCAAAGCATGGTCGATAAGACTTGATCAGGGTCTCTGTAAAACGACGCACAGGCCGCATATCCCATCGCTTTCTCGCTCGGGAGGATCAGCTGTACGAGCAGTCCGACCCATGCCTGTGTCGAGTCAGAGTTGTCTGATGTAGGCGACGTAGTGGACTTACGGCCAGTGCACATCTGATGACGGGTTTCATATGGCTCCAAGAGAGCTTGGCCGATATCCAGGCAAACCATCGATGCCTCATGATCAGTCCGAACACTGCCGAGGCCGCCATGTCGACACCATGGCTTGACGATACTGGTGATTCATGCTTCATCTTTGCCGTTGCAAAGGAAACTCTATCGATCTTTCGCTTGGATTCCGCCCTATGATCCTCATCTGGCGATTGGGTCGAGGGTGATCTCGATGATGGCAGACGAGGTGAGTCTGAATGGGATGGTCGGGATGTTTGCGATGATGCAGGTCCGGATGAGATGACATGGATCGCAGGGGCTGGAGTGTCCTCGGTCGGCATCTCATAAACATCCCACAGGGCTAGGTACAGGACATGATGAAGCTTTGCATGTTGGCTATGCGGAAAAGATCGACAATTTATCCACGTGCTCTACACGTTAGGCTTTCCCCCCTATGTCCGTGTCCGATATATATATATATCCGGGGAGACCACTTCTCCGAAATTACCATAGCCACAGACATTGTCTGAGCGATAAACGTTCCCCGCAAGGCGACTAGCGACCTGCTAGGTCTCCGTGGGCTGTATGCAGGAGTGGACATGCCGCCCCGTCGTCCTTGCCGCGGTGTAAAGGTATCGTCAAGTCATTACCTCTCCGTCTTCTGGCCACTGAATCTCTGGCAGCGGTCTCTCCCAATCCAAAGCCGACACCTTTTCTGGAGGAATCCACTGAAAGCTAAGGGAGAGAAAAGCGCGAGCGAAACCCGGAAGATTTGTTTCCGGCAATTTCGTCAAGGAAAGACTTGACATGTGCGGTACTGGCGACGCTGTCAGCGACTGAAGCAGAAACGGCCATGTCTGATTCACCTAAACGCAGCAGAATCTCGTCCTTGGGCTGCCGATCTTCAGCTTGCCCTTTGCCCTTTCGCTTTTTCTTTGGCTTGACGAAGCCATCGGCCGGGTTAGAAACGTCCTCCTCCTCAGATTGCAGCCGGTGCAAGCCTGGCAGATAGTCTGCGAGGTCGTTGCCAAGCAGCACTCGTCCAGGTCGTCCGGCAAGAGAAGCCGAATAATTGGTAGCAAGTAGCGACTCATACAGTGGCTTTGAGCAGTGTGGCAGGTACAGCAGATAGGGGCGATCAGGGTCTAGGAGATGCTTCCCGCGCTGTGGATGATCAGCTTGCAAGCCAGAAGAAATGACGGTCTAACAAGATTTTCGCTTAAAAGCCGGATATCGAACGCAGACAGGACCCTCAGGTCGCCGTCATCCCAGACAGGGTCAAAGGCTTCGATGCAGGCAGGCGAGATCTGCGAGAGTAGGTCAGCGAGCCAATTCAGGCAAGAGACTAGCCAACCTGAAGGCGTTTAGCCACCTCGAGGATAAAGGCAAGCTGTATCTGCGCCGTCCTATCCGCAAAGGGCTTCCCTAGGCCCAAGCATAAAATCAAAGCAGAGTGCTCTAAAGATGTCACACTCAAGATAGGTCGAATCGTATCAAGTAAGTCTGAACGATCTCAACCCCATACCTGAGTGACTACCCTCGTCTTACCTGGCAATTGATCTTCCCATTTCTCGATCATCTTCTCCCTCTTCTCGCGCACATTCTCGACTGCACTTGCTACCTGATCCTCGCTAAACTTTTCCACCGAGGGCATAGCCGACTTGCTTTTGTTCCCCTTGTTCATTGGTCGATTCTTGGCCTTCGGCACGATAAAGCCATCGCCTTTGTCGAGCTTGCCGTCCTGTTGTCTCAACGAGTCTCCCGATGATAAATTCTTCCTCGCCGACTTGCGAGCGTCTTTTGACGCATGCTTCTGCGCGTCTTCCTCGGCCTTCCGCAGCGCCTCCTTCGCTCTCCGCTTGTCTCGCTTGGAGGCTTCCACTCGATTGCCGCGGAATTCGCTGGTCTCGATGTCTTCTTCATTGTCGATAGGAGCTGTTGAGGGTGTCGGTGTATGTAAGGCCGGCGTCCGCTCCAGCGGCGGAGTGATCGGCGTGCTCAACTGACCAGCTCGCTTCTTCTGTTTGGACCTGTTACGATCAGCGGGCACCAGGTGTCATAAGACCTACTTAGTTATGGGTATTCCATCAGTGCCATCTTTCAGATCCAATCCGTCGACAGCCACTTCCAGCCCATCCTGCCCTACATCCTCAAGGGCCTCACCCAAGTCGCCGGCTTTGGCCTCGCTTCCCGCACTCGCCTCTTCCTCCGATACCTGTGGGGAGATATCCGCGTCGATATTCTCTGCCTGCATTTGCTTCTTCAATCTGCGGACCATCAGCTGAATCAAACTGAGATTGACAGGACGGACCGCCACACGGCTTGCTTGTGCTTCTTGCTGCGCTCATGATTCTCCCAGCTCGCCTCGCTCCGAAAGGTCTTCCCGCATGCGACACATTCAAAAGCCTCTCCGCCTAGACCGTCGTCAATTCTCTGACCAGTCCCATCGCCTTCCTCGACTAGATCCTCCTCATCGCAGAGCTCGTCCTCTTTTATCCTCTGCCAATGCTGCTCGTCGAACTCCGCTGCAGCCCGCATACGTGCGTCCTCGCGCTCCTTCGCCGCTCGAAGATCCGTGGCGCTAGGCGTTGGGCGGCTTGTAGGGGGATTAGCGATGCCAGAGGGAAGTTGTTGCAATTTCTGCGCTACAGCCTTGTGTTGAGCTACCTTGGCCTGATGAGCTCTATGTCGGGGATCGCGGTTACGCATGAAGTGGACAAGTTGCTGGACACGCGATCAGTTCCGTCTCAAGACGGAAGACACGGAACTCACCCGGACAGTGTCGTTGTATTCCTTTCTATGCTCGTCCCGTACTCTCTTGTTCCCCTTCTCCATCAGCCGTCTCATTCCCCTATCGTCTCCTCTTTCCACGTCCCACTTTCCCACCCATTCGAATCGCTTCTCCGTGGTGAACTCGCTCCATACAAGATAGAAATTTCTCGCCCAAAGATCGGCATCCTTTTGCGCTTTGGTCGTGCCTGTCGGCGGCGCATACGCAGTGTCCTTGTACCCGAAAATGGGATACACCAGGGGAGCATGGGGTTCCGGAGTGTGCAGAGCCTCGTCAGATGCTAGGAGCGCGAATAGTGATCTGTAAACGGAGAAGAATCCCTGCATAGCCGTCAGCAAAGACGACAAGCGGAATCCCCAATGACATTCACCTCGTTCGAGTCGTCCATCTTCCTCGCCAACTTCGGGTCGAAGAATCGCATAAGCTGTTCAAGTCGAACGCCTGGATCTCCTGGTCTCCTCTTATTGAGTTTTGATTTGGGATCGTTTGCGGCAGAGTCGCCCGAGCGGACATGGCTGTATAGGTCATTGTCGGTTGCGGCGATAGGTGCATGCCGGTGAGAGTCGTAGAACGCTCGCTCGTTGGGGTCACTCAGGATCTGATGTCCAATCAGAAGGAAAGCGACGGGATGAGAGTAGAGGAGAAAGACCTCATACGCGTGCTGAAGATCTGCAAAGATCCGGGTCGCTTCCTCGGATCGATCAGGGTTCTTGTCGGGATGATTCAAGAGCTGAAAGCATATTATCAGTCAGGCCGATTTCACTGACTCTGAATAGCTACCGCCAGCTTCCTATATGCTCTCTGCAATGTACCGTTAGTAGGGAAACGAGAAAATTGGTTTGATTTTAGGAGGTTCCAAGCTGACGAACCTTCAACTCGTCATCCGTCGCATCCTCGTTCACTTGCAGTGAGTGATAATAATCTGGCGGCCCTACCTCGACCGACTGACCGCCAGTCGATCGAGAGTGGTCGCTCCCCATTCGATGTTGAAAAGGATGGGATGCAGGATGGATGGATTCCAGCGAAACATGCAAGTTTCCACGGTTGCGAGGAGGTTTGAATTTACTCCCCGGTGTGATTTCTTTTGGCGGCCAAGGTGATTAAAACTTCTCTCATTGTCACTCCGCACAGCGTTATGGGTAGAGATGCGGATCGCCCTTCGTCCGCTAAAACGGACCACGACAACATGTCGTGGCGGAAGAACCTTTTATTCAGATCCGTCCTTTCACACGAGCCGGTTTGAATCGTCTTCCGCAACAGGATCATCTTCCTTGCCTCTCGCACGGACGAGACAATGGCAGCCTTTTCGCCGATATGCTGCCTCGGCGACATCTCCCATCACATCGTCCGATAGACTGGACAATCAACCCTCTCCCTCTTCTTCCACCCCATCACCATCACCCGTCAAAGGTGCTATGCAGATAAGATCAAGATTGAGAGAGATCCGGACCTTGTTGGAGGAAGAGATTGGTGGATCAGAGGAGTGGACTCATCGGCTAGATTCAGCCATCGGAGATGTCGAGTCGCAGCGGCGAGGGCGGATAGGAGGTCTGTTCTTCCCACCTGAGACCATTCTGGGCGGCTCATTGACTGTTCCTCAGTTTTCGGTGACAACTTGGCGAACCCTCGAGATGTCGTTTCATCCCTCTTGCAAGACCCGCTTGTGGACTCGGACGAATCAAGGAGAGCACTTCTCTCACGTCACGTTGGTACTCAGTATGAAACTTTGACGCTGAGGTGGGATTGGGACAAATGGTTTCCTCCGCTTTGAACTGACATCGATCAGCCATGGTTCACTGCTCGCCAAGACTCCGGATTCGTTACAGATTCCTTCAGCCTGGCTGCAAGCTGCAGAATGTCAAATACTGGAGATTAACAGTGAGTCAGCTCGAGTGGAAGATCGTGTGTCGCATTGCTCAGTTGACGGCATCCAGGTGTCGAAACGGAAAAGGAAACAACAATCTCGCACCTCCTGTCCGCCGATGTCATCTGTCTCGTCTTGAACCCCTTTCGCCTACTCGCCGCACCACAGATCGCAGAAATTTTACCAATCCTTGTAGCAAAAGGACGCCTTCACTTCCTCATTAATGGCCACTTGCCTGACAATACCTCAACAGACCAGATCACCGACACTGTCCTGCGCCAGCTTGATGAAATCCCTTCAGACCAAAATCGCTACGAAGCTTCCAGCTCAAACCCCTCCATATCCTTCCTCCGAGCCAACAAAGCCCTTCGAGCATGGGACGCCCTAGCAATCGGCCTCGAGGCGGGCGGGACGATATCTCGTGCTCGGACGGAAGCCTTCGACACGTTTCAGCGCCAATTTTTGCGGTCTGGTGTTGGGGCCCTTCAGGCATCTTTACTGTCCTTGGCGAGAGCTCAGACTTCTCCCCAGCTTGGGACGGCCTCCAGGACCGCCGAGCTTGCCCTCGCCTATATTGGCTCAACTATCTGTGCCGACCGTACAGCGACAAGTACGGCGGCCCAAACCGTCGCTGATCTGCGTCATGCTGCGGACAAAGGTGGAAACAGGGCTAGGCATTCTAGCGTCGTCCACCGCGGTATCTCTGGCGGGACGGTTGACGGAGACGTTCAACATGAAATGAACCGAGCGAGACGGGACCTCGAGAAGAGCTTTGCAGGGCGGTGGGGATGGCTATCCCTGATTGGAAGGCTGAGGGTGGACGATGTGGGTTCCGAGGTATCCGACTATCTGGCCAGACAGTTTGGAAGAAACCTAGAACGTCAGGTGAGGGCCATGTCTCATATGCGAAGACATGTCTGACTCAACCCGTAGATTGTCTTTGAGACCGGCGAGTTATCGCATCTTCAGACCGAGCTTTCTACCCAAGCAGACCATACCATCCGTCAACTCTCCGTCTCCACACGTCGGACCGGTCCTGCGGCTCCCCATCCCTTCTCCTCCCACCTCCTACTCAATCATCTCCAAACCCTTTCACTATCTATCCCGCCCTTCGAGCCTACATCCTTGCTGGACCCAATCCAAAGCCGGCGCGATCAGATCCAACGCTTCTCCGTCCCCCGCCTCCAACTTTCAGCGCAGCGCATAATGCTTTTGACCTGTAGCACGGCGCTCCTTGGCATCTCTGCGAGCTACATAGCGTACATGCCACCTGTCGCTTCCTTGTCCTTGGGTACGGCGATAGGGTTAGGGATCCTTTGCGCCGTAGGATCTGTCGCAATGGGACAGCGATTGTGGCTCCGCGCACAGAAGCGATTCTGGAAGGACTGGACGAGACTTACTCAGATGCTCAAGGGCGATCTACAGGTGAGTCATCCCGCATCATCAGATCATGCTGAATCAAATACTCTGCAGACCCGATTTTCTACTGGGGTTGAGACTCAGGTTCTCGCCAAACCGTTGGCAGCGGCGGACGGACTAGAGAAACTTATAGCGAAACGAGACAGGCGGCTGGACGATTTGCAGACCAGGGTGGATGGGCTTAGAAGTAGGCTATACCCCGCACAATGATACCAAAATGGGATCTCACGGCATGGCATCATTCATCCTGCGCAACTTTGCCATACCCGCTGTCCCGATTCCCTACTTCGCCGAAGCCGAAACCTTTGCCGAACCCCTTCTTCCGCCCTCTCTGCGTGCCTCCCTCGCCGAATTGCTCAGCCCACTGTGAGAAGGCGTCAGAAGACTGGATCGGGTACCCATCATGAGACTCACCTTACGCAGCTCTGGCAAGCTACCCTCCTCGGACGAAGATGGTCGAATCTCTGCTAGCGCGACCTCAAAGTGCTTGAATTGCAATATCCGCCGTTGTCCCAGATTCGGAGTCTCATCCGAGGTTGCGTCATTTGTCTCGTCTTCCGTTGACTCTGCCGATGTCGTGCTTTCTGATGGAGATCGGCCGGCCGCAGATTCTGACGTTTGAGGTTGCGACCCAGTGTCCGCAGCAGGTCGTGAGCTGCGCTTGTCGTCGTCCTCAGCCATGATCTGGAACCGGTCTCCGGCGTGCTCAGTCTCGTTTTGGGATGGTCCACTAAGAGCGGACGTGACGGGCTGAGGAACAGCTTCCTCCTGCCGAAATACTTCGGTATCCTGCGGCAAGACAACGAGGTCCTCCCGTGCGCCTACATCTGTGTTGGAAGACGCGGCAGGAATTGGAGACGAGGCGGCTTCGGCGTCGGCGCGAGCCTTCCGCCACGGTACCTCGACCATATCCTTCACGGCTGAGAGGGCGGCGCTGACACATAAGTCTGCACGATTCAGCCAGATCACCTGAGACGGAAACTGTCAATCACGCTTCAGGTCGGAGCCGGAGAAGCCATCCGTGTCCTTTGCTATTCGGTCTAGGTCGACATCAGATCCAAGCTCTTCGTCCCGAAGGAGGATCTTTAGAATTGCTGCGGCCCCAATCAACCTCTTGGACCTCTTACTAAGTGGAATGAACCCACCTATCCGATCCTCTGGGCCCGGTAGATCGACCAATAATCTCCGAGGCAGACGTCTGAGCACTGCATCATCTAGGTCGAATGGACGATTCGTCGCGCCGATGACCACGACGCGCTTATCCCGGTTCGCACCAGCCGAGCTGAGGCCGTCCATCTCCTGCATGAATTCCGTAAGGAGCTGATCATGAGCTTTGTTGCCAAAGCCTCCGCCCCGAGCTGAGCGAGCGCCGAACAGTGCATCGACCTCGTCGAGGAACACTACGCAAGGCGAGAGCCGACGTGCGAGTCCAAAGACGGCTTTCACCCTAGATGCTATCAGCCTCGTAGACCATCTCAACGCCGGCGACGTACAGCTTCTCACCCTCGCCAAAGTACTTGTCGTTCACATCACTCGGCTAACAAAATCAGCTAGGAGCAAGAAGCAGTGAAGCGCGCTCACCTGCACAGCAAGCATCCTTGCTCCGCTCTCGCTCGCGACAGCACGAGCCAATAGCGTTTTGCCTGTTCCGGGCGGCCCGAAGAGCAGCGCGCCAGTCGTCGAATGATCCTTCAGAACACCGCCCTGGAAAGCTTCCGGGAAGAGAAGAGGTAATGAGATAAGGGTCCGGATCGCGTCGATCGTCTTGTACGGGAGGTGAACGTCCTCAAAAGTCGTCGCCGAGAGCTTGGAGGTGTCGACGATGCACGAGAGCAGTCGTCGCTCATGAGTCGACAGATCTTTCGCCTTCTTGATGCGCTCGACGACAGTGTCTGTCACTGTGCCAGAGCGAAGAGGCTGACCAGGGGGATCTTCGACCGGAGTAGCCGAAGCTGGTCTCCGAGGAAGATGTCGCTTGATGTGCCGCTTCATCGTCGCATCCTCATCCTGCTCCGCCTGCCATGCCGTCATGATGTCAGTCCACTTGACGGACACTGGCGACTCGCTCGCAGCGCCTTGGCGATGCCTCGTGGTGAGGACTCGGCCCAAAGCTGAGCTCCCCAAATGCTGTGCGTACACCCAAGACTTGACAGCGTTGTGCCACCCCTTATCCGCTGCCTTGCGAACGTTATCGAGAAGGCGCTCCACGCTCTGTTCAGGAGCATGGCTCGTTTTCGATGTCGTCAGGTTCCGCCGAGCCCTGTTGAGGTCCTTTCGTAGCTTTTCCGTGATCGCCTCGACTTTCTTTCCGGATTCCTCCGCTTGCGCCTCATTGACCTCTTTTCGAGCAGAATCGATGATGCTTGCGCCTTCTCCTCGTACCCTTACCAAGGACAGGATCGATAGAGGATCGACAAGGGATCCGCCCAATTGGTCGACGGCGCGGGCTAGCAGCGCAGCGCTTGTGAGGGATCGGGTGTAGAAACGCTCCAGCAATTCTTTGATGGGCATTCGCTTCTGAGGTATGATGGGCAGGGTTTTCCAAACAATCGAATTGACATTAGCGGTAGACTTGTCTTCCGCACCAGGTCCGCGGCCAGCTTGCGCAGCGAGCATCTCGAACAGGGAGTGGCGGACGACGGCTTGCCGGCGGGGTGTTCGGCTCAGTCGCGGACCGAAACATGGTAATAACGCAGACGCGCTGTCGATCAGCAATGAAAGAGGGGCATTGGCTCACCCCTTGTCATCCTCAACGAGCGCCGATAAGCGTTTCTGTTCCCTTTGCATCCGTCCAATCTGATCAAACTCCTCGCTCCCCCACCACAGCGGAGGCGCATCCGACCCAACCTCCTTGGCTTCAACTACGCCACCGAACCTTTCCGCTATCTCCTGCAGCATCGGATGTATAGGGTGTTGTCCAGTTCCGGAGGGTTGAGTGCTCGGAAATGGCGCGACAGACGAGGTGTGAGGGAGAAGGAGCGAAGGAGCGCTGCCGAGGATAATGGTCGTTGGATGCGAGAGGGTGTGCGGCGGTGCAGCTTTCTGCTTCGACCCCTTCTTCTGCGGAAGCGCGAAGTCGGACAAGTGTGCTCCCCGACGTCTCCGCCGAACAGCTTCCACCAGTGACGGCCACCAGACGTCGAATGTCGCCGACATCGCCTCTGGCGATTCGAGGAAGATGATGCGCTTCCTCGGGTTTGAAAATGACGGGTCATCAGGCTCCGATGAATCCCGGTTGAGCACCTTGTCGAAAAAGGCTACCCAGTCCTCTTTGATACCAACAGCGGGTCGACCAGGTGCGATGCTTGGCATTCCAGGAAGACCCGGTAC
>JAABUL010002873.1_pt1 | contig 27251 bp, 18 predicted proteins | sample 5559151 | NCBI WGS metagenome assembly JAABUL01 (sample SAMN10711876, study PRJNA513368) | rock metagenome | isolation source: Antarctica rocks | place: Antarctica: Victoria Land, Pudding Butte sud | reverse complement strand
GTCCTCTCGTCTAAACGGAGGTAGGGATCTTCCTTAGGCGTAGTTGCCGTTATCCCTTAACTACTATTATAGCTATCGTTCTATAGCGTTAAACTCGTACTATAGTCGCGACGTTCGTATTCGTACTCTTATCTATTCCTATTAGTCTAGTAGCTAGTTTAGCTAATTCTACTACTACTAGGCTTAATTATATAGTCGTTAAAGTATGTCCGTAAGTTAGTTTAACCTAGCGTAGGCTTAGTAACTCCCTTACTATACGCGTAGCTAGCGCTACTCTAGTCGGATATTGTTAACGTCTTCCTATAGTTCTCGCCGTTCTACGTATAGGTCGTTTAGCTTATCCTCGATTTCCTCGAGCTATTCTTCTAACGTTATTCGTTTAAGTACGTTAATTTCTATTACTAGTCGTCCTTTCTTCTCGCGTTGTTCTAATACTTAGTAGTTATTAGATATATCTATTTCGTAGAAGAGTCGCTCCTTACGTACTTATTCTACTAGGAAGGCGATTCCTTCCCTAAAGCGTTATAACTTTTCCTATCTACTCTCTATTAGTTAACGTTGTTACTCCTAAGTTTCTTTATTATCTAATATAGGAGTCGTCTCCTTAAGTATGTTGATTTCTATAGTAGGTTTATATTTCGGAAGCTAGGGGTATATAGCCCTCTTAAGCCGATCGTACTCCTCCTTCTCTAAATCCGTTATAGGCTATCTAGTTCGATCTATTTCTTCTAGTTAGTCGAAATCCTCGGATACCTATTAGTTCTTTCCTAATCCTATATACTACCTAAAGGGCGGGTATCGGCGATAGATAGCGTAATTTGGTTCCGCGATCTATAGCTCTATAAGATTATTATACCCTTCTCGACCGTTTGTCGAGAACGTAGCTATGTCCTAAGTCTTATTAGTAGGAGACTTATTTTCCTATCTAATTATTACGTTAATCTACTACTATAGCCGTACCTTTAGTCTACGGTAGTTACGTATATAATGTCCTTTCTTGTAATAGTTATAGTACTCGTCGGTTTTTCCGTCTTTCTTACCCTAAGGCTTTCCTTTACCTCTAGCTTTCCTAAACGGTCCCTTCTTAGGCACTCGTTAGGTAGCGTCGATTTCTATAGCGTTAGGGTCGCGGCGTTTGTTCCCTCTAGACTAGCTAGTTGGAACATAGCTAGTACGTCCGCGTCCTTAACCTATATGTCGCTTTTCTATAGCTCTCTCGTAGAGACGATCGTTAATATCAATCGACGATTTAATAAGCGTATCTAAGTTCGTTGTTTCGTTCTTTCCCGTACGTACTAGTTCGTCCTTTACGTTATCCTTAAGACCTTTATAGTATATAACGTATAAGGTATTATCGTCCTACTTAGTCTTATCGGAATACTCCTTAAACTTAGCCGTATACTAGGATGCTAATGTTCGCTAAACGATGTCTTAAACGATACGGATCGTAACCTTCTTTTTATTACTAAATCCGTAAATCGTTTTCATCTTATCGTAGAATCTAACGAAGTTGGAAAAGATTCTACTCTCGTCCTTCTAATATATAATAAAGTCCTTAGTCCTTAGTCTTATCTAGTACTAAGCTTCCCCTCGGAGGTATATCGTCGCGATAAGGTATCTCTTTTTGTAGGAAGTAACTCCGTCTAACTTAAAGTAGAGTAAGAGTTAGTTAATCTAGTCGTCTAGCTTGTTACGGTCTCTATAGAAGAAGTCTACCTTAGTCTTACTATTAGTCCTACGATTAGTCGCCGGAGCTACGCTTTCGTCTCTATAGCCTAAGTCTCGTACACTACTAGTAGTACTCATTCTAAGGGTGTTTAAAGTGTTACGATCCTATAAGTAGTATTACGTAAGTACTTCTTTAAAGAGTAGGTAGTAGTAGATATTTAGGTAAGATAACTCGAATATACTATAAATAGTTATAGACCTTTTAGTAAGATTATAATATAAGTTAAACACAAGTATGTTAAAGACATCCTTAGTTCCTATATACTAAACGAGTATTACTAGCTTACTAGGCTCGCGACGAGCTAGTCGAGTAGTACTTACTATCTTGCTATCGAGTAGTCGAGTAGTGTTATATAGTTCCTATACTATCTCGCTTACTTAGCGTCGAGATATATACGTACCTATACGCCTTTCCTCTAATTACCTATGTTCTAGTATCTACCCGTAATATAGGGGAGAAACTTATAAAGTAATAGAACTCCGTAATTACCTATATAGAGTAGTTAATACTCTAAAGGTACTTAAAGCTACTCTCCGTAAAGGCGTTAGCTCTACTAGTAGCTACGCCTTTACTACGCTTACGCGGCGTAGGCTCGCTACTAGTAGTACTATTAATATTCGCGAGAGCTTACTTAATAGTAGTAAGGAGGGCGTTATTAGTAGTAGTAAAGGCGGCCTTAGTAGTAGTTAGCGCCTCCTATATATCCTACTCCTCCGCGCTCCCTATAAGCGTATTACCTTAGAGGACCTAGTATTACTCCTACTCTACTTTAGCGCGGAGCGCCTTATTAAGTAGCGTAATAAGCTCTAGCTCCTTAACGGCGACGTACCCCTTACTATTCTTCGCGTAGGGGGAGTAGCGCTTCTTTAGTACGCTACCTATTACGCTATTATAGAGTCCGAGGTCTAGTACGTTAGTTAGTAGTTACGCGCTAAAGGCGCGACTATACTAAGAAGGAGACTTACTACTAGGATCGTCTAGGTAACGCGTATAGCGGAAATAGTATAGAGGCGGTATACTTAGGGTAATATTAGTATAGCGCTCTATACGCGGAGTCGTAGGTAGTACTACTATTATACGTAGCGCTAGCGTAGTAGTAGGAGATAGTAAGAGGGAAGGAGGTAGTATAAAGGTAGCGGTATAAGGGAGAGGAGCTAGTAGTACGGCCGCTAGAAGAGGGGTACTTTATTTATTACCTATTAGTATTTATAGTTTAGGTAAAAGACTTAAAATAAACATTTTAAGTTAAGAAACAAGGGTAATACTAGCGAAACGCCGGCGTACCGCTAGCTATACTAGGTTATTACGAGTAACCGAATTCCTAACGCCTAATAGGGAAGGAATATATAAACTCTATATGCGTAGCGCCCGCGCCTTACTACCGTACTACTAAACCTCTAATTAAAAATCGAAAATATAGAATAGATTCCTTCTATTAATATTACCTAGCTAATATGTTTATAGCTACTAGGATAGCGCCTCCTAAAGGGGGAGGTAGTTATAAGAACAATTACTAGATATAAGGTTAAGGCTTCTAGCCTTAGCCTACGTAACGTACGTAACGTACTAGTATATATCTTACTTATCGTAAGCGCTTAATAAACTATAGAGATTAGTTCTTCTATTAACTAACTATTTAGTTAAGTAGTATTCTATACGTTACTATAGCTTTTCTATAGCTTATTAGCTTTATACTTAGCTTTTAGTCGCTACTTTACTACTAAATATTAAGCTCCTCTTAATTACGTAATAGCTTTAGGCTCTACTACTTAGTACCCTTATAAGCCTTAAAGTAGGCCTCTATCGATTCTAACGGTCTATATACTAGGCTAGTCTCTAAATTGATACCTTAACTAGACTATTTAACTATAGCTATAAAGTTCTTTTACGACGCTTTAAGTAAGTCGTACTTAGACCTAATAGTATTCTTATTAACAAGGCCCTTTATATTATCTAGTATATATAGAAGGATAGTAACTTAAGCTATAAGCTAAGCTCTATCTTTAAAGCTACTATTTACTTATAATCTAAGGCTAATAGACTCTAATAGTAACTCTACTAACGTATCCGTTATATTATCTAACTACTTTACTTACGTTAGCTCCTTTTAACTAGTTAGAGCTAGTATTCTATTACTATTACTATTACTAAGCGGACTAGGTATTCTCTCGATCGATAAAGTAATAGAGCCTAGCCTAGTTAATAGCCCTAGTATTACTTACTAACCGTAGATTAGTAAGCCTTACGGTAACTATAGTACCTATTCTAATTGTAATACGTTATAAGGTGTCTATAGAGGTTGTATAGCTAACGATAGGTCTAGATAACTTATATTAGTAGTAAAGTTAGTAATAGAGCTATAGCTAATAGATATAAACAGACAAAACACTACCTCCGGCCGCACTACTACTAGCAGATTGCAACGTTAGTAGCTAATATTAGCATTTACTAACAACGGACAGAGCCGGTGCTACTAAGGCTACATTAGCGTCAGTCTGATTCACTTATCGTCCGAGCTCGTCCGTGCGAGAACATCTGATCTGACGCTGAATTTCCTAGCGAACAGGCTCTTGGAACTAGACGTTGGTACAACATTTCCGAGCCTTCTTCATCAGAATACCAAGAATAGAAGACTCATAGAACGAGCGTACATATTTGCCGCCAGATCCACGCCCGAACGAGTATACATTCCGGCGTGGTCTCTGCTCCGCCCTCCGTTCTAAGCAGCATGCATCTGTCAACGAGAAGCTTGCTATTGCCGAAGCGGCGTTGAGAGCATGTGATAGTGCCAAATTGCCATGTCCCGCTTCTCGGAGGCGGATGTTGGATGCTGGATCGGACGCCCGTAATGATGGCCACATCCACATACCATCACAATGCTCATTCCTCCGGGCTCCCGCAGCCCGAATCGCACACTCCCTCTCTGCCGTGGCCCCCTGGACCAACTGTACTACGTTGTGTGACGATGAGCACGTAGTGTGGACCAAGATAAGCCAAAGGTGCCGCTGCATGTCTTGCGCCTTGTGTCGGAGACGAAGGTGTGTCCTCCAAAGTAGCTGAATGGTGTGGTGCGGAGGACAGGTTCAAAGAACCAAAGGGCGGCACAAGGTGTTCGGCACTCGAGATGGCGTGTGATGCACCCAGACCTGGTCTCATCTGTCTCGGAATTTGACGTTGGAGCGGCACGTAAGCGCCGGACTGGTGAAAGAGACATCGAAGTGGGCAGGGAGTGTTCGATCAGATGTGAGACGTGCTCCACTTCTTGTGCTTAGTTCAAGCATACGCTTGCCTTTGGTAGCAAGTGATCACACGATCACAAACTGTCTTTCTACATACTGTGATGCCCATGGCTGCTCCCAAAAGGCGGCGAACAATGGCCCATGTACGTACGCTTGGCCGACGAAGTTGTATACTCCGGGCTCGGCAGTAGGACGTAGAATAGAGAACGGAACACTCGTAAAGTTGCCCCTAGGAAACATGATGACAGTGTCTCCTGGCTCCATGTGCAGTGGTCCCAGCCCCATCAGGCCGCTCGGCAATGTGAAGGCCTTGCCTTGTTTGAGTCGCGATGCCATTCTTGAAATGAACATTCGTATCCCGGACATGTTCCAAGAGGATTTGCTGTTGGCACAGAGCTGTGAACAAGCCAGGTGCCATGCTTCGAAGATGTCTTCCTCGGAGGTGTATTGAGCTTTGATATCCTGAAGCAAGACTCTGCATCGCTCTTGTGCGATGAGTCGATCCACGCTCGCCGCTGACTCCCCCGCTCCGAGCTGTGTTGTGATGATGAAGCTTGTCAGCGCGCCGATGAGGAAAGCTTCCCGTTCTTCGCATTGCCAAGTCATGTGGTCGGGTAGTGACGGGCTGGATGTAGGAATAGTATCTCGTACGGTCCAGACCACGGCGACCCACGATGCTGGGATCGTAAGACGGCGGAGGGTATCGTCGAGAAACACCCTGGGGAGGTCGGGAGATGCCGACTTATGGAATACGTCGATATCGGGTCCTGCAACCTCGGAATACTCCATGTAAGTGGAAGGGCGGTGGATAGAGCGACGACCAATAATGTCCTGGAAGTTGACAGCCCACGTCGGCAGACAAGCGATATCTGGTGTGCTCAACCTTCTATAGATCGGACCGACATGGTTGAAAATCCTAGAATGTCCTTCGTACTCAAGCGACGTAAAGGTGGCCTTGGCATATACCTCTGCGGGTGACAAGGTATAGTCCGAGCCTATGGCACGAGCCTGTGCTGGATTCATAAGGCTAAGCAGACAATATAAGTTGTCGCGGGGATCGCTAGCCGACAATTCTCTGCCGCGCAAGATGCTTACGCGTGTTGAAATCGTGCTTTGGCCTTGTTTCCGAACATGGCGAAGACCCTCCAAGAAAATGAGTAATGGGCCGGCTTGAGCGTTGGAAGGGGGTCGCAAGTCCCAGTGCAGGGGTTTCTTGACACGATGTTTTCCAAATACAAGGCACAGGTTATGGGCATGGATGGCCTCTTGAACTACGCATGCTCAGCGGGACCAGGTCGGTGTCGTATGTTCGAGTGCGTTGACTAGAGCTGAGGACTCTGTCCAATCTTGACCTGGACTTCGCCACCAATCGCAACCTTAGGTTCTTGACCGCTCACAGGTGTCGCCGAGCCAGGCATTAATACGGCCGGCCCCTCAGTATACTTCACACATTATCGACACCTGTTGGCTTCGTTCGGCCGTGCTGCTTTGATTGATACCTGCAACGTTCTGTTAGTACAATGTCGAATCACAGCTGTATATGTCCCACATACAGATCGCATCCACCCACATGGTCTGGCCCCTACTCCTCCTCCGTAGTCTTTGCAGCGCATCGTACAAATTATCCGTGATGCTCACGGTGTATTCGCCATTAATCTTGATCGTTCGTTGCTTCGTAGAGGCTCCCCAAGTATAGCTTAGCGCTTCGTAATACGGGTTGTGTTTGAGTGCGACAGTACGTAGCTTTGCACGCAACGCCTTTCCGGGACGTCCTGGCTTGAGATCCATGACCCTGATCCAGTGTCCTTCGACAGGCAGGGGCTGGTGCAAGCCGGCGACTCCAGGCTGGGGAAGCTCATCCATGTTTGCTAGGTCCTCCAATGTCCCCTGCGAAGGATGGGGATCAGGAGACGAGGAAAAGTAAGGCAGTAGGACAAGTTCCTTACGCCAAATGCAGCTCACATGTCCCAAGCCACCACCTTAAGCTATCGGCAAGGCTCCACGCCGACACAGCCTCGCGAAGCTGCGGTGTGACATCGACGGCGTTATACTTATCTCCTACCAAACTCTTCGACTGATCTCCAAACAGTATCTCATCGCTTGCTAGAAGAACACCCTACCTCATACGCGGCAGGATCGCGCCGGCGTGGTGGTGAATGGAGGTGGAGGAGGTCGAGGTCGAGGTCGCGGGAGCTCGGTGAGATGGCGGCGGAAACTGCATGATCGTTGCTCTTCACCATCTCTTCTCGCTGCTGCCTCGCCCTCAAGGCCAGCATACCAGCAACACATATGTCGTCCCTTTGTCTGACAACAACACCACCATGGAGCAGGAACTGCCCAAGAGACATTGTCTTGGCCTCCCACATGATGAGGCTGAAGAATTGCCGGTCATGGTTTCTCCGCACTTTGCAGATTTCTGCTGAACAACATCCACGACGGCGATCCATCTGCTTTTACCCACAAACCTTCGTCCGGCAGTTAATGAAAGAGTATATATTCGCCAACATGCCCTTCCTCTTCAGAACCCACACGATTGTGCTCCAGCGACCGCCAAGATGAAGCTGCTCTCGGACAGAAGGCCACGATCGCATTCGAAGCTGGTGATGGCAGTCTATCACTTGCAAGCGATGGAGCATCTCCTCAGATCATCCTGGACGCCGCCGACTGGCTTGGCGTGATACGAGCTGCTCAGGACCTCGCCGCTGACTTTGGCAGAGTCACTGGATCCAATGGCACGGTTATGCTCATGAATGGCACTGATACTGGACCTCCAAGCTACTCTTCCGGTTCTACATCTGCCATAATCGTGGGCACCATCGGCAACTCCAGCCTAATCGACAGCCTGGTGAAGTCCGGCAAGATCTCTGTCGGCAAGACTGAAGGTCAATGGGAGGCTTTCCAGTCGCAGTTTGTCACCAGCCCTCTTCCCTGAATCGACAAGGCACTCGTCATTACAGGCGCGGACAAACGAGGTTCCATCTATGGCATCTACGACGTCTCCGAGCAAATCGGAGTTTCGCCGTGGTACTTCTACGCGGACGTGCCTGCGAAGCAGCATTCGGCGATCTACGCTCTGAACACGCGCAAACATTAGGCCTCGCCATCTGTGAAGTACCGCGGCTTCTTCCTCAACGACGAGCAGCCCGCGCTCACGAACTGAGTCAACGATAACTTCCCGCCTGGCGAATACGGACCAGATTTCAATGCCGAGATGTACTCTCAGATCTTCGAGCTACTTCTGCGACTCCGCGCGAATTACATCTGGCCTGCAGAGTAGAATGGCATGCTCGCTGTGGACGATCCTACCACACCGATCGTGGCTGACATGTACGGCGTCGTCATGGGAAGCAGCCACACCGAACCGTTGATGCGCTGGACCAAGGAGCAGAGCTTGTTCCTAAACGGTACCTGCGCTTGGGCGACGAACGAGAAGAACGTCACCGAGTTCATGCGTGAGGGCGCTGAGCGCTCAAGCCCGTATGAGGGTCTGTATACCATAGGCATGCGTGAGCTCGGCGATACTGCTTCGCCTACTCTGCACGCTTCTTCGCTGGAAGACATAATCAATGTAGAACAGGACCTCCTACGAGACGTCTTCAACACCACCGATGTCTCGGACATCCCGCAGATGTGGTGCCTCTACAAAGAAGTCGCCGGCTACTTCGAGCAAGGCATGGACGTCCCCGAAGACATCACCCTCCTCTGGGCCGACGACAACTGGGGCAACAACCAGCGTCTTCCCATCGGCAACGAAACTGATCGCGCGGCTGGTGCGGGCGTGTACTACCATTTTGATTATGTCGGTGACCCGAGGGATTACAAGTGGATCAATACGATTCAGCTGCAGAAGACGTGGGAGCAGATGCATTTGGCGTATGAGCGGGGAGGCGAGGACGATTTGGGTGGTTAATGTTGGGGATTTGAAACCGCTGCTGAGTTTCATGCATGAGCGCGGAAGTGATGTGGTGCTGACTATGAGCAGGAAGTACCGATCAGCCACTTCTTCGACCTTGCTTACGATACTCCGTCTATGTTGTCTCCGGATAGCACGATGGCGTGGCTCAATCTTTGGGCTGCTCGAGAGTTCGGCGAAGACGTTGCGGAGGCTACTACGAATGTGATGAGCACGTATGGCATGCTCGCTGCTCGCTGCAAGTACGAGCTTCTAGACCCGACGATCTACTCCAGTGTCAACTACAACGAGTCTGCGAGAGTGCTTGCGGAGTGGCAATCGCTTGTCAATAATGCACAGGCAGTCTACGTCCAGCTGGACACTGCGACTCAAACCGCCTTCTTCGAATTGGTGCTTCATCCATGTATGGCTGGTCATATCGTCCACGAGATCCATCTCACAGCCGGCATGCAGAACACATATGCCTACGAGTGGCGCCAGTCGGCGAACAAGCTGGCGCAAGATGTGCTCGAATTCTTCGGCGAAGACGCAGCTCTCACGAAGCGCTACCACTCCCTACTCAACGGCAAGTGGAACCACATCTTGGACCAGACCCACATCGGCTACAACTGGTGGCAGCAGCCTATGCGCAATGTGCTTCCATCTTTGTGGTACATCCAACCCTCCGAGATCTCGCTTTGCGGTCCTTTAGGTGTGACAGCCGAAGGCACCAATGGCTCTGCTCCAGGCGACAGCATCTACAACCCAGTCAACAGCGACTCCACACAGATCATGCCACCAATCGACCCGTACGGACCTGCGTAGCGATACCTAGACGTCTACATGCGCGGCCCAGGCTCCACAACGTTTGCCGTAACCACAGACGCTGACTGGGTAACCACTAGTCCATCATCAGGAACTCTGCATGCCAATGGTGTGTCTGACCAACGCATCCTCTTCTCCGTCGACTGGTCCGCCGCCCCCGCAGGTTCCACTGTAGTGAACATCAACGTCACAAATAGCAACGACAACTACGGCTCCTTCGACATGCCCGTCGCCCAACTCCCTGTTAACCACACGAGCGTCCCGGACACCTTCTCCGGCTTCGTAGAGAGCGACGCCCACATCTCCATCGAGGCGGAGCACACCACCAGCAACACCTCCTCCGCTGGCGTTGCCTACGGCATCATACCCGCCTACGGCCGCACCCTCTCAGGCGTCACACTCTTCCCCGTCACCGCGCCCTCCCAATCCGCCCCGGACGGCCCAAAACTCAGCTACGCCTTCTACGCCTTCACACCCGCCCCTCTCGCGAACATCACCGTCTACATGGGAACTTCCCTCAACACCATCCCGGACCGGCCCCTTCGTTACGCCATCGCTATCGACGATGAGACGCCGCAGGTCATCCAGCCGGTTCCGGATTACACTCTTGGTGCGTTGCCGGAGATGTGGTATACAGGCGTTGCTAACAGCGTGTTTACGAATACGACGAGCCATAAAGTGGGTAAGGGCGAGCATAGGTTGGATTTGTGGGCGCTGGAGCCTGGGGTGGTGTTTCAGAAGGTTGTGGTGGATTTGGGAGGGGTGAGGGAGAGTTATTTGGGGCCGCCGGAGAGTATGAGAGTCTAAGCTTGAGGTGGTGAGGCGGTGCTGTACGATACAAAATATCAAAGCTTTGAGATCTAATAAGAGGCTGGCCTAGGCTATTTGTAGTTCAGCATATTGTTGCTATCAACCAGCTTATCTGCATCGATACACTCCCAGTCCGCCGGCACATGTCTTGATATAAACATCTCCTTGGTAACGCGAGGTGCGACCACATCATGCAAACCTTTTCCCGTAGCTCAGCTCGGTTTATTCAGCTACTTCGTGAAGACTTGTGATGTTAGTAAGCTCTATATATACGGAATTAGGCAGTCCTAAATCCGGGGCGAGATTCGAACTCCAGCTGTGCCACCTCGTCGTCAGTTTTGAATACTCCCGCGACCACATCATACTTTCTGCGGTACCTTGCGGCGGCTATCCGTTAGGCTGGTAGCATCCAGCATCCATGGTGGAGTCTAATGACATGCAGTCAGGCGCTGGACCAGCATGCTGTAGCTTGCATATCACCATCATCATCAGGCCATGGTAAACATCGGTGTTCCCAGCAAAGGGTGCCTAACGTGTGTCAAAAGAAAGGTCGGCGTATGTCCTGCCTACTCGCAACATTCACCAGCAACGTCTGCTGACGTGGATGAGTACAGTGTGACCGCCAACAGCCGATCTGTCGGCGATGCAGGAAAGGCAAACGGCACTGTGGAGGCTACCGAGATGTACCGGACGTTACGTTCCAAGATCAGTCGAGCGAGGTCATCGCTAAATCACGGATTGTGTCGCGGCGGGAAGAAAGATCACCTGCGAATACAATATGGCTGTCGCGACCATCAGAATGGCTGAGTGGCACGAGCTCCGCATGCACATCTCAAAGTGACTCCCTCTCCAATGCACCTGTTATGAGCCACTCGCCGAGACTGGACCCCGAGAGTGGGTACATCGATTTTCTTGCCAACAACTTCACCTACGGAGGGCCCAATGACAAAAGAGAAAACCTCTTCTGGATCCCGGCCAACTTTGAGTCGCTCATCATCCACAACAAAAACCTAAAACTCAGCGTCCAATGCACCGGAGCCATGGCGATAGCACGTCTACAGCGATCGCCCGAACATCTCCACGAAGCTCATAGACAGTACAGTCTAGCCCTGCGTAGCCTAGCAGAGTCCTGGGAGCAGCAGGCTCAAGTCGAACGAGATGCCATGTTCACCGCTATCCTCTTCCTCAGCTTCTTCGAGATCTTGGCTTCATACGACTCTTCGTCTCGCGGCTCGTGGAGAACTCATCTTGGTGGCCTGGGAGCTCTGTTCAACAAGTGTTCACTGCAGTATTTGCATACTGATACCGGCGCTCGAATATTTCGACAGACGCGGAGCCAAGTTCTTGTTTATGCTCTACAGAGTCTAACTCCCGTTCCAGAAGTGTTCGCGAAGCTCCGCCCAGCTCGTGAATTCGAGCATTTCGACAGCTGTGACTTACTTTTGATACGACTAGCTAACCTGCAAGCTCGATGCCGGATATTGGAGTCGGACGATTCTCTTGTGACTGATCTAATCGCTCTGGATAACGATCTTGATCAATGGACGAGAGCTCTACCATCCCTCTGGTCCTTTTCAGCACAGCCAAACAAGCACCAGTCTGGCTTTTGGTGGGATGTGCGCTGCGACGTATACTCGTCAGGCTTTATTGCACATACCTGGAACAAAGTCCGCGCCGCACGTATTATGACTCTTGACCTGCTCGAAGATGCTCTGCTCCATCTTTCTCCGCTCCCTGCTCGCGATCTTGGCATCACGTGGAACCTGACATCCCGGCAAATGGTGGTAGACATCTGCGCCACCATCCCGACTTACTTTCGACCATCGAGCGCAGCTGCTCGGCCGAGGGAACAGGGTGACCCGCCGCTCATTGGGACAGTATTCTGGCACTTATGGGTGCTCGAGGTTGTCGGCGCAATGAAGCATGCACCGCCGGAGCTCACGACTTGGATTGTGCGGTGCTTCGAGCGCATGTACCAGGCGACTGGGGTCTTGAAGATGAAGCTGGCCGCTGGCAGGCTGAGGGTCGGCCACAAGGGTCCTGTTCTGCCGTAGTCTGCCAAAGTCCTGGATCTTGCTAGATCAACGTTTTGAAACCTTCGGAAGCGCTTCATCACATATACGGACTCGTGGATTTCCGGATCTGGATACGCGAGATTTGCACAGCTTCCGGAGAGTGTTTTGGCACCCGGTATAATCATCCTTCGCATTGGCTTCTGATTACAGAAGTAGCTGCTTTGGATGACACTCGCTTCCAAACATGTGGCGCTGACCTCCTGCGTATCAAAACTGCTGCCTTAATGGCTTGCTTTCAAGGCTTGTAACGGATTTCCGCTGGACTTGTACTTGGCCTGATCATCGTGATCACGCATCTCTCCCACTACGTCGCATTATTGCAGGTCAGCGTGGTCTTGAGTCAAGCCTCTGTACCATCGCAAGTTGCCAGCAGACTCCTCACGGTCCACAACATCACCCGCTTCGCCGACAACACCGAACCCGAGAACCTCGCGATCCGTCCCAACGGCCAGATCTTAGCCACCACCACCTACCCAAACGCCAGCATCTACCGGATCGATCCGCTGGGGATTTTACCGCCTGCGCTCATCCATCTGAACCCGAATGCCACCACCGCAACCGTTATTGCGGAAGTTAGACGGGATATACTACGTCGCCTCCGGGACCATCAACATCACTGACCCGCTCGCGACGTTTCCAGAGACGTACTCCATTACCGGAATTGACATGCGCGGCGTAGCCGTCCTTCCCAACGGTGCTCTTACCATCAAGCCAGCGGTCAAGCGTATAGCGAGTCTACCCGGGGCAGCTCTCCCCACCGGCGTCGCCTTGTCACGCCCGAAGTCTGATTACCTACTTGTGGCTGACACGTTCCGTGGCTTGATCTGGAACGTGAATATCCGGTACGGATCAGTAGGAGTCGCACTCGAGGACGCGACGACGAAAGTCGCCAATGGCTTGAAAGTGTGGAACGGGAGTATGTACTGGACCAGCACGGGCTTGGGCAGCTTCTTCTGCATCCCTATCGACGAGCGCGGGAACGTTCTGCCGGGTCGAACACTGGTGCTGGTAGCGAGCAATTTGACCTGCGATGACTCCGTAGTGGATGAGGAGGGTGAGATATACGTAGCCGGCCCCCTGGATGTGCTCACGCAAGTCACTGAGGCGGGTGAGAGCGAGGTGATAGCGAGCACGTTGAACTCGACAAGTAGCGCACTTGGTAGGCCTTCGGCGGCAGCGTTCGGACGGTTAATATCGGATCGCTGGAGTTTGTATATGACGACGAATGGCGGCTCGACAGGCGTGCCGAGCACGGCTAGGGTGTCTAGGGTTGATCTTGGGCAGCCGTGGACACGCTGGTACTATACGCGAGTTAGTTGTAGATCCCTCGGATTCGGAGGAGGAGTACGTTATACCTCAAGTTCGCTTTTACTCCAGACCAGCCGACTTATCTACTACTCCATCGCGAGGCTGTTGCTAGCTGGGGCTGCTAAGACACCCACTGCCAAGTCTTGAAAGATGTCGAAGTAGGTCCCCAGCAAAACCAGTCCTACCCACAAAAGCCGTAGAACCATTCTCCTCAAAACAGCCGCAAACCGACAGGACACCAGATGCTGGCTTTTGCGGCGGGGAAAGCGGAGTCGAAAGTGGAGGCGACGGCTAGGTCTCACGTCGGCGAGTCTCGGGGTGCAGCCGGCATGGTCGTCGATGGACGAAACTCTGGTCCGCAAAAGATACCAGACAGGTGCTCAAGTCGTGGTTAAGTCGGGGGGAGGAAATCAACGACCACCGCCTGCATGACTCCAACTCTCGCGGTGCGAGTTTGACCACACCAGCGAGATGAGTAGTTCGATATCCTGCTCGCTCACCGCCCAACAACCTCCCGAAACACCTCAAGCGTGTGCTCCCAAACCTTCACCCCCGTCCCCGTCTCCCTCATACCGCTCCAGCACCTCGACCCTCTTCTCCTCGTCCGCCAGCTCCGCCAGCCGCCAGAAATTCTGCCTTGCGTGCTCACCACGCTTCTGTTTCTCCTGCTCGGCACTCCCGTTCCTCGCACTGAACCTTGCGTCCGCCATCTCAAACAACCCAACCTCCCCCGCCTGCCCGGGCGTCCTACCCACCGCATGCATGAGCGGTAAAATCGCCCAATTAGCCGCGAAGCGAAGCGCCTTCGCCCCATACCGTCGCCTATAGCCTCCAGTCACTTATCGTGAACGGCCGTACTCACCATCCCCGGATTCGTGTGCATGAAACTCACACCCCTATTGTCACGGGCAAGATGGTTGAGAGCGAGCGAGAGCATAGTGACATTCTGCTTCATGGCCGGGAAAACGGAGTGATTCGCTGGGTTCTTGATCCCCATATCATCCATAATGACCTCGCCTTCCTGGCCCGCAGACAATACAGAAATAACCCTCGGGTCCGCGGAGCGGTTCAACAGCGGGAGGAGGAGGCGCGTGAAGAGGAGACGGGAGTAGTAGTTCACGGCGAAATCCGCATTGAGGCCTTCGGGGGTCAGAGAGTGATGTTTCCGGCCCAGGCCGCCTTGGGAAAGCCAGAGTATGTCGATGCTTTCGTGCTTCGAGATGAGGGAGTCGCATACGCGAGAGACTTCGGTGAGGAGGGAGACTTGGGCTTCGATGAACGTTATCGTCGCCGCGGGGTGGAGGGCTTGCAGGCGGGAGAGGGTGGCGGCGAATTTGGTTTCTGAGCGACCGATGATGATGACGGTGGGGGAGACGGTGTGGTGGAGTAGAGCTCCGATGGCGCCGAGTCCGATGCCTGAGGTAGCGCCTGCGAAGACGGCGGTGAGGGTGGAGAGTTCGAGGGATTTGTTAGCGGATTGGATGGATGCGAAGGAGGGCATGGTGGAGTGTTGCTTTGCGGATACGAGAAGGGGGCTGGGAGAAGAGATGGGAGTGCTAGAGAAATGGAGGGAGGTTGTTGATTATATACTGTGCAAGGACGGGGTGAAGAGGCCGTACGGCGCAAATTCGCCGGCCATGGTTTCCTTGGCCGGGTGCCCCTTTGAGAAGTGTTTCTGCTGCTGCGTATTGGAGAGGAAGTTGGACATGAGGGCTGTTCCAAGAAGTGAAGAGGGGGTGTCCGGGTTGGATACATATACTTGGCCTGGTCGTCTGATGTGGATCTCGGCACGGCGAGTTGATGCCGTCTTGTGCTTGTCCAATCTTGCCATCTTGACAGGCGAGTTAGCTATGTCTGTGGATACGTACGAAACGATCGCGAGGTACAGTGGTATGAAGCCCGAGATGAGCGATATCCCGCCGTCAGTAAAGTGCGTGGTCGTGGTTGCCGTTCTTCGCGATCGCTCCTTCCTCCAAGACAGCCGTGCTAGCCTGCTTGGCACAACTCGCTGTGTTCGCCCGCACAATCTGTCACTCGGTCTAGTTATCTTACCGAGTAGCTCTTCCGTCTCCCCTAGCGTCATACATGCTCGACGTGCACGGCGGAAGGAAGCAGTAGGCTTTCGGGTGGCTCGCCGGACCCATGGTCCAGGGGGCGCTGACTCGCTAGCGGTAGATAGGTTGTCGGAAAGGATGTACTTAGAAGTGCGGGGATGCTACTAGCCTGTTGGGACGGGAAGCACGGAAGCAGGACACTTGATTAGCGCGGTCTCGCTTTCATCACTATCGTGGCCGTCTTTCGGGCCCGGCCGCCCGATGTAACTCTCAGCGGCGCGAAACTGTTTTTCTTATTAAACAGCCCGCTCGCTTCGCAGCCCAATTTGTTTCCCACCGACTCTTGCTCGTGCACGCCAGTTTTTCACGACAACCTCGAATCGTCCGCCCACCATGGGTGTCCCTCCGAGCCTTCGACGATGGTTCGACATCTCGCAGCAACCCGGCGCCGACCCCGATCCTTCCGACCTAGGTGCAACACCTGCCGACGTCCAAGCCATGGCGAGAATTGGACGACCGCAGAAGTTGGTTCGTCAGTTCAAGGGGGTCAGCATGTGGTCCTTCGCCAACACGGTCATGGTGTCGTACATCACCTTCATCCTGCTACAAGCCACTGTCTTCCCGCTCGGAGGCCCGCCGCTTCTGTTTTGGTCCTTTTTCGTCGGCGCCATCCTCTTCGCCATCATCTATTACGCTATGTCTGGTCTCATTGCACGGTACACCGGCCTCCACAAAGCATTGCTTCTGCTTTTTGCTGACCACCACATGTGTTAGGAATCCCCAGGCTGGAGGTATGACTTGAGCGCATCTCCTTCTCGTACATCCCTCTCGTAACTACTCGGCATGCACTGACGGGTTTCCAATGCAGGCCAGATGTCTTGGGTGCTTCAGTACGGTCCAGAGTCATGGCGACATTACCTCGCCTACACGCAAGGTACTGCGGTTCCCACGGACACCACGTGACTATACTGACTGGATCGACAGGCTGGATCTTGGTCCTGGGGTGGCACACGTACCCAGCACTTGTATGCGTGACATTCACCTACGTCGTCAACTCAGCCCTCCTCGTCGGAGGAATGGCTACGCCTCTGAGTGCCGGTGCCCAGACCGGCGTCAGCATCGGGGCTGCTTGCTTGGCCGGCTTGATCAACACGAAATTCTTGCGACTTCTAAGCTATCTCGAGCTCCTCTTCGGCATCGTCTATGTCCTTCTGGCAATTCTAATCACGTTTCCTGTTTATGCACTGGCCCCACGCCGATCGGCAAGCGACATGTTCGTCAACTTTCGAGTCTTCAGCACCTACGACGGCGATGCCATACCAATAATGCAGGGAGGGGCCATCGTTCTTTCCATGCATATCGGGTATGACTGCGTGATTCACATGGGCAAGTTGCGTTGTATTGCACGGAGGCAGCGCTTCTAACAGGCCTGCAGTCGAAGAAATCAAGGACGCCGAGACGACTGCTCCTAAAGCATTGGGCGCCTCCTATGCTCTCAATCTCGCCCTCCTGTTTCTGGTGACTCTCGCTGTCGCAATGTGCGGCCCCGACTATGATCCCGAAGACCCTAATTTATGGCTGGGCTATGATCCGCTCACAGCAGTATGGATAACCATCGACCCGAAATATGCCCTCGGAGCCCTCTGGTCAATGGCTGGAGTATTGTTTTTTGCCCTGGTCAACGAGCTTGCTTGCGCCGCACGCATGACGTGGTCCAGCGCGCGGGATGGAGTTTTGCCGTTCTCTCCTTGGCTAGCTCATACGGTGGACGGAATACCGATCTATGCGGCTCTCTCGACGGTGCTCTCTACCAGTGGCCTGATGACCATGCAGTTATACAGCACCGTGGCCCTTGCCGTGATCAACTCTCTTGGAGCTTTCGCGGTCCTTGTTTCATACGTCGTGCTGCTTAGTTGTGTGGCATACCACCGATTTCGATTTCCGGAGAGCGAAACCAAAGGGCGTCTCCTGGCAAACCAGCCTTACATTGTTCCCGGGATCGGTGCAGCAGGCGCCGCGTTCATGGCGATATGCCTTGCTCTCCCTCTGCAAGTACCTATCACCGCAGCCAACATGTACGACCCCACGCTTTCCCTGCCCTTGGTGTGCTGAACTAATGTTGCGAGCTAGGAATTACTCCTGGGCGATCTTTGTCTTTGTCGTTATTTTAGCCAGCATCTGGTATCTGGTTTTTGGGAGAAAAGCTTTTCGAGGGCAGCTGAGGCGCCGCGATGAAGCATGCCTGCAAACGGGCAATGATCCACTGACATATAACGCAACCCATGGGTCCGTGAAGTTGCCGAGTGAACACATCCGCAGTCAAGACGAGGCTGCGTAAGCGAGTCTTGAGGGACGGCGGGCGTTTGCCAAATACAACCTTAACATAGACTACGTACTTTAGAGCAGCTCGAGTCCAAATGGAGAGTAATGTCACCGTCTCAGCATGTTTGCATGGTGTGCGTCGACATTGCCCATCGACTCTTGTGTTGTTTCAAACTTGTGAATACCGTGTCTCTCGCACATGCTTTGCAGCCTAGTAGAGACAATTCTCATTTATTGACATTATTGTCGCATTTGGTTAGAGACAAGGTCACGTCAAGCGAGCGCACGGCTCCCAGAGCCGGCGTTTGCCCGCAGGCGGTTTTCACAGCCCTCTCCACCTTCGGTCGCAAAAATTTTAGTACCCTATCTCTCTAGATACAGCGGTGAACTTAATCTTTAGACCGTCGTAGCTCCTTATGACTTGTATCGTCTAATCAACTAGTAACTAAGTGAATTGTAACGTACTATCTACTTATTCTAATTATAGTAGCTAAAAAGAAGGTTAATATACTAAGGAACTAGTATCTAAGGCTCTAATTCTTAATAAGCCCTTTTGCCTTAAAGTCTAATTAATTAGGTAATGTTATATTACGTAAAGTAGACTTTATAGAATTTACTTATACTTAACTCTATTACTACTAAGTCGATTAATATTACTCTCTTTTTACCCTTAATTAACTAATTAGAAAAGGGTAAAAAGAGAGTAGAATTATATCTAGTTTATTAACTATTAGATACGCTTTATTATTAACTTCTTAGTAGTAAAGTAATATAACTTATAATAAGCTTTAAAGGAGAGTATATAAGACTATTAGATTAAACTCTTTTAAGAAGTAACTTAAAGTTAAACTAAGGACCTTTAAATTATAATTAAAGGAGCTATTAATAACTTTCTAAACCTATAGTAAAGCGGAATAAAGAATAGAGTATTTAAGGCTATAAGGATCTATATAATTAATAAAATCTTAATTAAGAGATCTATTAATCCTTACTTAATAAAGTATTCTCTTCTTTAGTATTTAGGTAACTATAGATATTACCTTAGAACTATACTTTCTCTAAAGTACCTTAGTAAAGAGGAGCTAATACTAAGTTAGAACTAGCTCTAACTTTCTCTAATTATATTTAGAACCTTTAATAGAACTTCTAAAAAAGTTAGAATATTTATTTAGAGAGTCTATTAGTACTTAGAGTTAGAACTATACTTAAAATATCTTTAAATTAGAAATAAGAGGGTAAGTAAATTATAGAAATTAAGGGCTTAGTTTTATTATACTATTAAAGGCTAGGAGGATAGTATAGATAATTACTAATATAATCGTCTATAGTAGAGGCCTTTTCCTCTCCGAACTTAATTATAAGTAGAGATAATTATATTAGTAATCGTTAATTATAAGATAATATACTACTTACCTACTATTATACTATCTACTTACTTTAGTTTACTATCTCTTTATCTTACTTAGTAGATAAAAGCTACCTTCTATCCTTTTAGATATTCTAGTTATTTAGAAGATACTTAAGAAGCTCTAAGTCCTTTACTTAGAGAGTAACGTACTTTATATAGATAGTAAGAAGATTCGTACCTATATTTCTATTAGTATTAGTACTAAATCCTAGTAGTATAATATATACTTACGAAGTAGCTAACTATAAAAGCCTTTATCGCTTCCTATAGGGCGTAGATAGTAGATACTTAGAAGTAGAGGTCGACTTTATAGTATTAGGTAATCTCGTAGACTAGGCGCTAAAAGGGGAGCTTACGGATAAGGAGATTAGTCGACTTCTAGTAGCGCTTAATATCGTAGAGTATAATAGCTATAGATTAGTTAGTAGATAATTATAACGACGATTATAAAGCTAATACTTACTACTTAGCTTATACCTCTTTAGCTTTACTTACTACCTAGTAGCTATACGCCTTAAGAATAGTTTCGGTAGCTCCTTAAAAGTATAGTAGCTACCTTAGAGACGAGCCTTCTTATATTTAGTAGACGCTAATCTAGCGGTCTTATTCTAAGAGGCGAGCTTTCTTAGCGCTAAACTAGTATTAGGAGTATTCTTTTAAGTCTTACTACCTACTAAAGGTTAAGTATTTATAGTTTTCTTACCGCTAGTAATAGTAGTAGCTATATTCTTTTTCTTATAGGCTTTTACTTACTATATATTATTTAGTCTTTTAGGTCTAAGCTTCTTCTTAGGACTTACTACCTTCTTAATATCCTCTACTAATTAATTCTTTAGTAGCCTTATCCTCTTAGCTACTAGAGTCTCTACTACTTTAGACTTAGTCTCCTTAGTAGTATTAATCTCGCTATTATTTTATACTATAGAATCGATCCTATTAACCTTACGCTTATTCTTTAGATCTTTAGGAGTACGTTTAGGTAGCTATATATCGTTCGTATCCTAGCTAGTAGTAGGACTATTAACTAGAGGTAGGAAAGGTAGCTATATAGTAGTAGTAGCTTTAAAAGCTATAGTATTAGCTCGATTAGTAGCTTCGATATCTTCGTTTAACTACCTAGTACCTTTAACTTACTAAGCTATATAGGTTAGTATAATTATTAGTATAGTTATCTTCTTAAGAGTATTTTCCTTAGAGTCCGTTTTCTAGCTATTTAGTAATAGTAAATATATCTCTCTATTACTATCGGAAATTAGGGTTATATAAGAATAAAACCTCTATAGAGCTATAATCGCCTTCTTAGTATCTTCCGTTTCGGTATCCTTAATAGGGCTTTAGTAGCGCTCTAAAGCCTATTATTCTTAATAATAGTATACTAACTCTTATTTCCTTTTACTTTAAGGCTAGATTTAGTAGCGCCTATACTAATATAATCTTACCTATCTCCTTTAATTAAATAAACGACTTCTATATTTAAACTACTATTAATAGCTCCTCTTATAGTACTATCTTTTAATTAATCTTTAAGCTACTAAATAACTTAGTTCGCTTAAACGCCTAAAGTTACTAAAGCTACTATTAAGGCTATTTTAGCTACGGTTATATAATTATCTTAGTAATCGTCTACGATATAGTAATTAGAGGTATAATAGTTAGCGTATTCGTCTAAAGGTAGAAGGTTAGAGTCGTTAGGTATTAGGTAATCTAGATACGTAATAGATAGAGGTTAAGGTTACGTTATAAGCTACGAGCTAGAGTTTACCTCCTCCTTTAGATTCTTTAGTTAGGTAGATATAGAGTAACTACTAGTTATATCGAATTTCTCCTAATATTAAGATTAGTAGTATAATAACTAGTAGTAGTCTTTTAGTAAAGGGATAGACGGCTTATTAATAGCTTTTAGGTTTAGTAACTATAGTAATAGAGGCGTAAAATCGCTTTTTATCTCTAGATATACTTAAGATTATAGATATTATATTTAGAAGGACTATAATCGTTAGTTATAATTATTAAAGTAGATTTATAAGGTAAACTTACTTATTTACTACTTTAGTATATTCCTTCCTAGATATCTAGTAAGGATTACTATAGTTATTAGTCTAATCTTTTTTATTATAGCTAGGCCCTATAGGGATTATAGAAGGAGGTCTCCTTAGCTTATAGTTTATAAGAGGTAGATTAGGCTTAGAAGATTTATTAAGTTTAGCCGGTTTACTTATATTTACTAGTAGTAATATTAGAGTCGCTCTTTAAGGTTCTAGAGGAGGCGGCGATAGTATAAGATCTAAGCTATTAGACTCTACTAATAATATATATATTACTAAGGTTATAAGAAAGCTAGGCTATTATTAAAACTAAAGTCGTAGCTTAAAGTATAAGTTCTAAGATAAATTTTCTATTAGAATTTAGTAAATATATATAAAAGCCTAAAGTAGTAGTTATAACTTACTACTATAGCGCTAGAGCGATATAATTATTAAGGTAATTATTACCTTATTATCCTTAAGGTAAGGTTAAAAGCGTAAGCTATAACTTAATATCGAGTTTAAGATTCTAAAGGTAGAAGTTTTAGAACTATAAGGTAAAGTTTAAGATTAGAGTATATAACCCTATAATATTATATATAAATAAACGTTATTTTAAGTAGTAACTAGATATTTAGGTAGTAACTAGGCTCTATAATCATTTATATAGTATAATATAATTATCTTAGCCTCGTAGTACCTATAAGCTATAGTACCGCTACTATTAACCTCTAAATTAAGAATATTTAAGGAGACTAGCTCTATTATAGCTTAAGAAGTAAAGTATAGTTATATTATCTCTAAGCTAGGTAGGTAGTTATTTCTATAGTTATTAGACTAAATAAGTATTACTACTCGTTGTTAATACTAGATTCGTTATAGAAATAGACTATTAAAGCGTAGAGGAGTATATTTATAGATATACTTAACCTCTTACTATAGATAAACTATATAAGTAAACGTTTAGTATAGGGAGTACGTAGAATACTAGTAGAAGTATATATATATTATTAGTATTATACTACTCGTTTACGTAGTATTAAGCTATTACTTAAGTAATCGCCTTAAGTAATCGTATTATATAACTATCCGTTCCGTCGTTAAGGAAATTAAGAAACGCTTACTTATAATACTCCTTCTACTTTTTACTTATAGCTAGCGTCGCTATAATCGTCCTTATAATCGTTAGCGTAATATATTACCTATATATCTAGAATATACCTATATCTATTCCCCTCTTATAATCCTAAAAGGTTAGATCTTCCTCGTTTCTAAACTAAAGCTTTATCTTATTACTACTTAGCTATATTAGGAAGAAATCCTTTAGTATAAACTACTTCGGTTCTTCCTACTCTAATACCGACTAGACTACCCCCTTCTAGCTATCCTTTCTTACTATATATATCTAATAGAGGTACTATATATTATTCTTAGATTAATCCGTATAAGGACTAAAGCTATTAGTAGCGAAGTCGTACTTTTATAGAGAAGGCTATAGTAGTAAGACTAATAGAAGCTTAAATTTAGGGTTCTATATAAGGCGATTATAGATAGTAGCTATTTCGCTAATAGAGAAGTACTTATATAGTTATAGTCGTCTACTCTCTCTAACGTAGCGCTATTATAAGTATTAGTAGATAATTATATAGATAATTATATAATATATAACTTATCTTAATAAGTTCCTTTAAGATTAGATAATCTATCTCCTTCTAATAACTAACTATAGTATTAATAGACTAGAAACCTCCTTTTACCTTTAGTATATCGATCTTATTATCTATACTTATAATAGCCTTACGCTAGTAGTCGACCTCTATACTAAAGATCTAACCTATTACTACCCTATTATACCTCTAAATACTAGCTTTTAACTCTTTATTATAGTTTACGTCTTAAATATTATTATTTAAGTAATCCTAATCTTTATCTTCCTTATCCTCGTTATCCTTATTTACTATTATAGTAAACTTCTAGCTCTTTAAAGATATATTACGTATTACTATATTAAATCTATTAGTAGTAGTACTAGTTAGGTTTATAGTCGACTATAAAGAGATATTAAAGGTACTATAGTAGATAGTAGTCTAAATCTAAGGGTATTAGCGCTAGCTATTCTAGGATTAGCCGACGATTATATAGATAATTATATTTAATATACTATTCTATAGTAACCTAAGTACTTAAGTCCGCTAAAGCCGTTTACTAAGTAGCCTCTAAAAGTACTTTAAACTTATTAGTAGCCTCGAACTTAAGCTTAGTATAGTAGAACTTCGAATTATAATCTTAATAAAGCTTATCTCGCTTTTAAACTACGCTAGTAATAGAGCTATATATTACGCTATTTCCTTCTTTAAGTTTATATTCTTAGAATATTTACTATCTTACTTCCTCTTTTTAACCTTATAATTAGAAGTAGACGTAGCTAAATACTTTATATAGCTTATAGTATATAGAGGCGGTAGTAGTAATATTAATAATATTAAGGCTAGTTAGTAAGTAGGTAGTATATAAGACTAAATATAAGGTTATAGTTAAGTTTTAAGTTTTAGAGTATCTAAAACTTTATTAAATAAGGTACGTACTAAGATAACGTTATATACTAGCGTATAATATAAAATTTACGTATATATACTATCTATAGAATAGGTATACTATAGTTAGTAATCGTCGTATAATTATTAGTATTAGGAGCTAGATAACTTAATAAGATAGTAGTCCGTACTATCTACGTTATTATATAAGCTTTTTTTTATCTCTCTCCTTCTTTTTTTCTTTTATTTACTTTACTCTTTAATTACCTACTAAAATACCTTAAGTTATTAAAGAAGTTAATTTAGAGGGTTCTACTAATAACTCTAAAGCCTCCGTCTATACTTAGAACTAGCTAATACTACTACTCGCGACTAGTAAAATAGTAAGTAGTACTTATAAAACTATTAGTAAAGCTTCTATAAAAGTAAAGATAGTAAAGCCTCGCGCCTATAAAATAACTACGCTACTAAAGATCTTTACTAAAGCGCTATATAAGACTTTAGTAACTTTCTAAAAGTAGCTAAAGACTAGATAGAAAAAGCTAGTTACAAAGAAGATAGTTATAAGGCTAGTTAAGTAGTAGAAGTAAAAGGTAGAGACGGTCGTAATTAGAAAGATAAGGAAAATATAGAAGATAACGACTCTTTATATTTAGAAGCTACCTTTTTAGTAGCTAGTATAGGAGGTTTAGATATTAAAACGCGCGTAGAGCTACGGATTGCTAGTAGCGTCCTTAAAGCCCTTTAGGAAGCAACGAAGGTATATTTAGTATATAACTTTAAGTTATCGTTACTTACTATACTCTATACTAAAAGGATAACGCTTATAACGAAGGATATAGAGTTAGTATAGGCGATTTTAGAGAGATAATAGAGGTAATAGCTATAATCGTTAAATAATTATACTATAGCTTTCTATAGTAGTATAGATAGTAACGATAGAGGTAAGTCGTATTCTAAGAGGTATATTAGTAGTACTTATATATAGTCTATTTATTCCGCTCGTTAATTATATAGATAATATTAGTAGCGCTATTATAAGATATAATATATACATATACTATCTAGCTATACTTCTATATATTAGATATAGAAATAATTATATATAATTAATAGGGGCCGTAATCGTAACTAATTGTCGTAGGTAGGAGCGTTAAAGTACGTTCTTAGTAGTATAAATACCTTTTCTTCTTAGCCTTACTTTCTTTTTCTTTATTCGTAATTCTCTACTAAGCCTCTATATTCTTAAGGCCTTACCTAACTTCTTTCTCTCTTAGTTTAGAGGAGTAGTAGCGCTTCTACGTAATTAACGCGAGATATAACTATTCGATAATAATACTTAAGTTCTATAGCGAATTAGCGTAGTAGTATATATACTTCTTATATTATAATCCTCTAGATATTATTAGTAGTAGTAGCCGTAGGGCCCTTAAGATAGTATAGTATAGCGACGTAGCTATTACCTTTCGATATAGTACTTATAACTAACTAGGGTAGTAGTATTAATAGCTAACTAATATAATAAATAATATTAGTTTTAGAAGCTTATATTATAATCGTTTAATACTTATAGCTAATTATCGTTAATAGAGAGGAGTCTACTAGTAACGAGTCCTATTTTATTATAACTAACTAGAGTAAGGAGTTAGTAGTAACTCCTCTTTTATTATAGCTAACTATAGCGAGATATCTAACCTAATCTCCGATACTAATAAGGTTATTAGTATTTAATAAGATAGTAGGTACTAGTCTTATAATCGTCTTAGTTAAGAGCGTTATAAGTACTATCTAAGTAGTATAAATACCTCTACTCTATAGTATTCCTTTTCTCCTTTCTATTTATATTCTTTAATAGGCCTTAAAACCCTTATCTATCTTTTTCCTTTTTAAGCTTAAAGCTACTAGCTTATTCTTCTTCCCTTATAGTAGATTAACGTAGAAGTACTTTACTATAACCGACGTAAGATATAATTATTAAACGATTATAACGTTTATATAGTAGCTAATCGTTATAGTTAAGTATACTATAAAGTAAGTATTTAGTAGTATAAATACCTCTACTTCTTAAAGTTCTTCTTTACTTTCTTTAAGTTAAAGCCTTCCTTATCTATAGTACTTAGTAGACCTACTCGTTACTATTATCGATACCTACTAGATTATCTTTATTATTATTATTATTATATATAACTAATATAGTAGGAGTACTTCTAATTAATTAACGCGAGACGTAATCGTCTAATAATTATAATCCTAATATTATAGATTAAGGCCTATATACCGACTTATATTTATTTAGTAGGAGTCTTATAAGGATTTAATACTATCTTATATAGCGATACTAGCGGCTAATATACTAATTACTAAGTATACTTATAAGACTAAATATATAGCCTTAAATAGAAAAGATTATTATTCTTAAACGAATACGAAGTACGTAGTCTAAATACTATAGCTATACTTATAGGTAATTAATATAAGGTATAATCGTCTAGTAATTATAACTAATAGATATAGTTCGTAAGACTCTAATTTCTCCTACTAGGACGACTACTATCCTCCTCTTATCTTTAAGAACTCTAATAGTCTATTACCTTACTCGTCTTCCTTCCTATTACTAATTCCTTACGTTACTAGTATAGTATAGACTTCCTCTATCGTTTCTTTATATAACGCTTCTACTTCTTCCTCTTCTCTCCTTATACCGCTAGTAATAATTTCCTATTCTAGATAGACGTAATAGTATAGTTACTATCTAGTTACTATTAAAGCGGTAAATATATCTAGTACGTAGGCTCGATTATAGCGAAGTATATAGCGGGCTATACTAAATATATACTCGACGCTAATACTTACTATAGGGATATAAAGGATATCCCTTACTATCTATACGATTATTAGGTACTTCTTTTTAAGCGACTTCTATATTTCGAGTATACTATTATTATAGGTATCCCTAAGTACCTCTAGCTCTAATATATATATTAGTAATAACGATTATAATACGATTATATAGGCTATATACTAGAGTTCT
>JAABUL010002872.1_pt1 | contig 27263 bp, 30 predicted proteins | sample 5559151 | NCBI WGS metagenome assembly JAABUL01 (sample SAMN10711876, study PRJNA513368) | rock metagenome | isolation source: Antarctica rocks | place: Antarctica: Victoria Land, Pudding Butte sud | reverse complement strand
TATCGTCTGCAGCCTGCGCTAACGAACGGTCTGGATGACTCTTGGCCTCTTCCCGAAAATGTCACCAACGTCCTGGACAATGTTTACATCGTTCCCTTCTTAGCTTCCCCAGCAACAGTGCATCTCAATTCCGGGGGCAGCCCATGGCAGATGGATGCTCCTACGGGCGTTAGCAAAGGAACGATTCCTTGGCATTTAGGCAGCCAGACCTTGACTGCGAGTCGTGCAATCAACGGGGTCACTGTGAACAAACAAGGTCCAGAAATTGTATCACAATTCAATCGGTACCAGGGTAACGTGGTGGCTATTTGAGATTGCCCTTTGTGACCAAGCGTCACTCATCCATTGCTCGCGCTTCAGAGCCTGGCTTTGCACCTACGACGAAGAGCATCTTCATTTCTACGAGTCTCGCATGAAGAGCATCATGTCAGACGATCTTACGCATACGTTCGACACGTGAACTGCTCTGAACACCAGCTTGAAGATTATCTGAGGGGCGGGCCTTTTTCGATTCTACAAAGTCCGCTTAACAACGGCATGTACCTTTTTAGTGTACGATATGTTATAGACGAATGCTGACAATGAATGGCTACAATGATCTAAATTACGATCGCAAGAGATGAGATGATGCTTTGGAAGGATTCACGATTTCACAACTCTGGTCTCTTGTCCTCGCCGCAATTCCGTTCACTAATTTCTAATAATCTCACGCATTCAACAACCCCCGGATCATCCTCCTCCCCACCCACCAACGGAGATATCAAAACCTAACCCAACCCCTCGTCAAGCTCCAGCCCACCACCTCCCTACCTCCTCCCTCCCCTCCCCCATCCCCTTGATCGCTCCCGCCACAAGCCATACATGCATGCATCAAACAGAAAACAATGCCGCCACAACATTCCTCTGCTAATATATCAAGCTATATATATAAAAATCATGCGAGACCAATGATTTACTTTCGAGTCAGGAAGTGACCTATAGCTTACGTGCGTGCTTAGATATGCCTATATCTAGGCCTATATCCATGTCCACGTCCAATCCACATCCCAGTCCATATCTATAGCCATGTCCATGTCTAGATCCGTGTTTGTATCGGTATGCGTATTGGTAGGGGTATAGGTACGGGTATCGATGTCTATATCGATATCGATATATACATCCATGTCCATGTCCATCTTCGTGTTTGTATTCATACGTGTATTTTTATTTACATTTTTGCTCATTTCCATGTCTATATTTAACCCCTACCATCTACTATCCACCCATTTCTATATCTCCCAAAAATTATATCATTCAACGATTGAACAATTGGCTGAGTGGGGAAGAAGAAACAACCGATAAAAGGAATAAGGAAGCAAAGAAAGCAAGGAGTAGGAACAGAAGAAATGAAGTACGAATAAAAGCAAGAGAGACGAAAGGAAGGAAGAATAAATGAAGTAAGAAGGAAAACAGCCAGCAGGAACGAAGCAACAGGCAAGACAGAAAGGAAGCAAAAATCAAAGAAGGCACGAGAAACCCCAAAAAAGGATGAGAGAAACCAAAAATAAAGGGCAGAGCGAGAGGAAGAAAACCAGAAAACCCATAGAAAGAAGGTAATGAAAACATCGTCCATCCTACTCCCTACATCAATAACACCATCTCAACCCACGCAGTACCAGAGCCCACAGCATTATATCTTAACATGCTACTACACAGAGTATCCGAGCTTATAAGCGAGCTGCTAGGTGAGGTCTATCCCACTATACACACCTACATAAGCATATCCAATCTCTCAAAAAAAGCACCACAAGCACCACAAAACCCAATCCCCCACCCCTTTCCCAATAACTCATCATCCTTAAACCCTTTCCTTAACCTTGCAAACCCTACCCCTAAGCCCCTCCTAAACATCCTCATCACTTACACTTCCAGCATCTACATGTATTAAATCCTTCTTATACTTATTCTTTGAAGCGGTGGTAGTGAGCTAAGCTAATAAAGCCTTCTTGGGCCCTTGATAGATGCATGGGCGGATAGTATATAGCAGAAGCCTATATATAGATGTGCGGTTATGTTATAGCAGTGGTGTTTCTGAGGTAACTGGCGTAAGTGACTTGGGGTAGATTACCGTTGTGATCGCTCTCATACAGGGGGACGTTAAGATGAAAAAGATATTGAATTGCTCAAGCTTCGGTCAGAAGGATGGAAGCATAAAGCATGGTATAGATCGATAGCTAACAAGGGGGGGTATCTCCGATCGCGTGAGCTCCAGAACGAAGCAGAAGCAAAAGTGAAAAAAATGGAGTGAAAAAAAGGGATGAGAAAAATGACATCGCCAGCCATGTATGCATTGCAACGTTCAGCACTTCAGCACATATCCCGCCCAACCCCCCTCGAAAAAGGAACAAAATTCAAAGCTCCAAGCGCCCCCTTGTGCATGGTCAGCTAAAAGCAATTGAAGCCGCTCTTTCCTTTCTTCTTCTTCTCCACAGCCCTCATTCTCTCTTCCAGCTTCTCTCGCGCCTGCTCAGCCGCGACACGCATGTTTTTCTCTTGCTCGACGGCTTGGACGGAGAATCTGGATTTATCCTTTTCCTTCATCAGCTGCTTGATTTCATCCTCATGGCCCCAGCATTTCTTCTTCCAACCCTCCATGTCGAGTTTGATCTTGTTGCCTTGCGTCTCGAGGTCAACGAGAGCTTCTTCGAGCGTGGCGGTAAGTTGTTTCTCGGCGAAGAGATGCTTTTCCATTTGTCGGATGTGGGAGTCCTTTTCTTCGAGAGCGGCGTTGTGGGTGGCGAGAACTTCGGCATTGAGAGCGTTCTGCTGGGGCGGGAATGGTGACGCAGGGAAATTGGCGGATGTTGGCGATGTGACCGAGGTTGGAAGCGGAGGAAGTGGGATAGCTGGTGGGGGTGATGGCAAGGTGGTTATTGAGGCGCTCTTGCGGACCGCGGAGGCGGCGCGTTCGGGTGAAGATTGCACGCTTCCACGCATTTGTGACTGTCATAATATCAGTATCTGTCTGAAGAGGGAGGGGGTATATCATACCTGCAGTTGCTCCACTTGTTTTTGGGAAGCCTCTAATTGCTTCTCTAGAACCGAGATCGCAATGTTGGAGTGACTGGAATTCTGGGCCTGACTGTTGCTGAGAATAGACAGTCTACTGTTGTTTGCTTGCTGTTGGTCGAAAGAGGCATGAAGCTGCTCTTCAAGCTCGTCGACCAGACTTGTTGCCCTGTCCTTCTCAGCTTTGATCGACTCCATTTCAACAATCCTATCTTGGTTTGACTTTGCAGCTGTCGCAATCTCGGCTTTGAGGGTGTTGACTTCTTGTTGAAGCTGGTCTCGTTGCGTCTCCATCTCGAAACAAGCTGCCTTTGATTGTCGAACCTCATCGGCCAGCCCAATTCGAGCCTTCTCCAGCTGGCCCTTGAGATCAATGACTTCGGTTTCGAGTCGGGTAATCTGGCTCGTATAGACACCCTTCATTTCTTCCAGTTTACGTTCCATGCCTGCTTTACCAGCAACATGATTGTCAATAGTCGAGCGCAGGCCATCGATTTCCCGAGCATGTGAATCATGCAACGATTTGAGACCATGTTTGTGGAATTCGACGTCCGATTGACGTTCTTCGATCTGCTGCTCAAGGGTCGAGATGTGGTGGCGATGTGATTCAAGATCCCTCTCCGTGTCGCTCCTAAAGCGCGTAGCCTCGGCTTGCTGCTCCTGGGCTACGAGTTGAAGCTGCTCCAATCTCGTGATTCTGTCGACATGAGAGCCGATCGTGGTCTTGTGTCCATTGATCTCCCTCTCCAAGAATTTAATCGTTTGTACATGATCTGACTTTTCATGTTCCAAATTCGCTGCCGTTGCCGACATGCTTTCCGATTCGCGAGCCTTTTCATCGGCTTCCTTTCGCATGGCCTTTACACTTGCCAATGACGCTTCCAGGTCGGTAATGGTGGCAATTAGTCTCTTCTCGGAAGCTTGCATCGAACTCACTGCAGTGTTGTGCTTTTGTTGCCATTGAGACACTTCACCCCGGAGTCTTGCGACTTCCTGGGGAGGTACGTACCCAGTACCGAGTTGCTTATCATTTGACTCATAGGATGTAGCAGGAGTCTCTGGGAAGAATCCTGGCATAGCCGACTTTGCTGCTTCGGCTTGCTCCAACGACTGCTTGAGAGAAGAAACTTCACCCAGTAGCTCTTGCTCTCGAGTCGCGTGTTGCTCCTGTAACATCTTCATTTGATTTTCGTTTTGCAGAAGCTGCCCGTGAATAGTCGAAACAACGGACATGTCGATTGGCGACGAGGTCTTCAAGCTCGATCGTTCACGCGTCAGACCCGATATCATGGTTGCCTTTGTCTCCATTTCTTTCTTCAGAGTCGATAGTTCAGCTTCGAGGAGCTGTACCCTTTCAGACCGTTGATGAAGTTCGTGCATAGCGGTATTGAGGTTGATCTCGAAGCTTTGCATGGTGTCAGGCTTGTCTTCGAGGTTGTCCGCCGCAATATTCCTTAGCGATGCGAAAGAGCGATGAGCCCGGTCAATTGTCATCATGTTCTGACTCGATTTTCGCTTAATGACTGGTGAATTGGGAGAGGTTGGACTTCTCATCTTCGCTTTCTGCACCTCGGTCTTGAGCTCTTCAACAGTGTCCAAAGTATCGCTGTGCAGCTCTTGCAGCTCCGCATATCGAGCGTTCAGTGTTTGAATGCCCTCATCCTTTTCGGCCTGTGCCCTTTTTAATCCTTCAATTTCTAGCAATAGCGAGTCTTCACGTTGTGAAGTTTGTCTCAGATCCCCAGATAAGACCCTCTTGTGAGGGCTCTCGTCGATTGATTGTTCCAGAGAAGTATTTGAATCCCCAGCCAAGGACAATTCCGAAGACAATGATCGCGAGGATGGTACATGTCCCCCATCTTTTAGCTCGTTCACCCTCGCGTCCCCTAAAAAAGACGTTGGACGAGTAGATATCGTCGGTGATGTAGCGCTCTGCGGCTCGACCGATCGACGCGCTTCATGACGAGCTTCGTCGACGGCGTCCTGCATTGCCGCAAGTGTCCGCAGAGCTTCTTCGTACTTTGCCGACATCATGTCCAGGTCGGTCACAGTTGATTCGTGCTGGATCCGAAGATCGAACAGCTCTTGATTGACGTCTTCGAGCTTGTCGGCCACTATTCTGGATTGAGCAGGACTCTGGCGCTCATCCTCGCCAGAGATTGCAACTGATGTTGGAACTGCAGTGGCTCTGGCGGTACTAATATCCCGCGATCCGGCGGTGGTATGGTCGGTGTTCCCAGCTTGACCATTAGGCACGAGTCGAAGTGTGCTATCGTCATCGTCATCATCTGATTCTGGGATGGCGGTTTCTACGGCCTGTTGAAGCATCGATTGCGAGGTAGCTGTCTTCTTTGAAATGCCATTCGTCAGAGGCTTAGGCGCAAGTTGTGGCTCTTCCATCTTGCCGTTACTTTGAAGATGATCGAATTCATACAGCAGTTTATCAAGTTTTCCAAGACTTCTCTGTCGTTCGACAACTTGCTCAAGACGGTCGAGTTCGCGTTGCTTGAGCTCCATGTCTTGGTCTGCCTCGGCAAGCCGCTCTTCCAATGTGGATATATAGTCTTCGCATTGGGCCTCATTTGCGCGTATCCTAGCAATCTCTTTTCGCAGTTCCAGAACAAGTGCCGCTGACTTCTCGTCACCAGAACTTTGCCCATCGAGCTTGGCTTCCAGATTGTGTAGGTATTGCTCATTATCGGCATCCCTGTCCACCAATTTCTTGACACGATTGTGAAGCTGCTGGTTGACTGTCTCCACATACGCGCATTTATTCTCTTTTTCGAGCAGTGTGCTCTCTGTGCTAGCCAATGTGGATCTAGTGTTGGACAGTGAGTTCTCGAGACTCTGAATAGTCTTCTCATATTCAAGGACAACCTGCTCAACAGCTTCGGCAAATGAGTTGGATCGCTTAAGTCGTTCCACCGCGGAGTCCCCAATAACTTCCGACAGAGTCGGCGTCTCCTCACCGGACACGGTATCTCGAGCCTTGGTGATCTCTGAGATGAGCTTGGCGTGGCGCTGGCTCAAGCTACTGTAGCTCTCCTGGACATCAAGAAGGTGATTTTGTAGCTCCACTTCCCGCTCATTCTGCCGTTCTAATCTTTCCTGGGGCGCACTCATGCCGCGCTCCGAATTGCGAATCTGATCTCGGAGAAAGGATACCTCTGCGCGGAGACGATCGATCACGGCTTGTTTTTCACTCTCATCGGATGTTTGCTGAATCTGAGGCTTGCTTTGAATCGCTCTGGCTCGTTGTGCATACTGGACGGTATTGAGCGTTTCGCTCAAATGAAACTCGGCTGGAGTTACGCAGGCGATCATGTAGGTAATTGCATTGCCACCGAGGGAATCCTGAAGTAGCCGAGTAAGCTTGGAATCGCGGTATGAGATATGGGTACCAGCTTGTCGGGTCGAAAGCTGAGAGATGACCTTTCCAAGGCTTGCAAGACCTGCATTGATCGAGATTCCTTCTCTTGCACGGTCACCGGAAGCGCCAGTATTCTTCAGCCGCTCGCTTCCCGCCAAATCTACAAAGTGCAACTTGCTGTCCACGGTAATCCAATCCTCTGTCCCTGACATTGCTTCAACAGGTACCGAGAATCGTTTCTCCCTGCCGGAAGGTGCTGCTTTGTTGGTGCGCTGCACGAGGTTGATGCTAAATACTGCATGTGAACGGGATGACTTTGCGTTTATCGCCGTTGCATCGGTTTGCCGAATAGAGGATCCAAAGTTGAGAGCCCCGAGGAGATCATCAACTGACTTAATGTCGATCTGATGTAGTCCCGTTAGTAGAATTCGGCCTTTATCTTCCCGTATCGCTACAGTCATCCGTTCGACCAAAGGCACCGATTCTGGGACGAGAAGATCTCGTAATTGCTCATTGTAGATCTATCGTATAGAATTAGCCGGTTTACGAGGGCTATAATCTGAACAGACTCACTTCTAAGTATGTAGCCTTCATCTGGCAGTTTTTCTCCGCTGTAGCGTTGGCCGTCGCTAGCTGTGCCAAGCTTTGGGAGGAGTGCATGGAATATCGAGTTGGTGTTCTGAGGCCAGAAGAACTGCTTCGATTGAGGGGAGGTGGGCCTGCAAGCTTTTCGAACAGCATCGCGGCTGCGCGGGGAATCACACCTAATCACTCAGGTCAGGGATTGATATTCCCAATCGCGGCTCTCCCTGGCATAAGGGGCCTCTTAGAGGATGGGCCTACGTACCCATCAAGCGTGCATCGCTCTGCTCAGCAGGCCCTGAGGTACCCATCGTGTATGATTTGCCCGACCCAGACTGTCCGTATGCGAGGACCGAGACATTGTATCCTTGCACGAAAGCATTGACACTCTCCTGTAGATATTCCCAGACCCCTTCCTGATATACATCTTCCCCAAATACCCGATCGAATATGAAAAGCTTCCGGCCTTGATGTGAATCGACTGCTAAGTTGGTTGGAGAGATATTGTGGACCATAGATCGTTGAAATCGCTGAGGAACAAGCTCGAATCCTGGATCAGAGGGCCGTAACGGCGGACGCACTCGGACAGCTGTAATCGCATGATTGAGTCTTGATGCCGGAATGGAATGCAGATTGTAAACATACCGACTTTGACCGACACCGCAGGCTTTCCATCCTCATCGGAAAGCCTGCTCCCTCCTCCAAGCTTGCTGCTTGTGCTCATTCGACTCTGGCTTCTCCCTGCCTGGAATACGGCGCTCATTGGCCGCGCGGGAGGCGGAGAAGCTGGCGGTGAGCTGGCCATCGCTCCTGAGCCACCCGTCTGGACTCAAAACGCGAGGCAGTTGTTTATCAACCTGGTGTACTGATTGTTTCCTTGACGTCGCCTGTTTGCATGGTGCTCTGTTTGTCGAGATGGGTCAAACGATCGGTGATCGTCCTGCAGACACGGGCAGTCCCGAGGTTGGCAAACAATGTAATCTGGCTCGTCGCAACGTGGTAGAAGGCGTAGATGATGGATTTTGCGTCTGCAAGCGGTGTTTTCACTCAAGCAGCAAAGGCACATATGGCGAATGGGCAGCGCTGGACTGCTCCTGGGGATTAGTTGAGGGGGAGAGAAGTGTTTCGAAAAAAGTGTTTTAGTACGGGGGGTTCGTGAGGGAAAACCGGCCACCCAGAACGGGAGGCTCCCGCCTGGAACTAGCTTTAGTGGACAGGGATTATAAGTGCAGCCACACTGGATCTAATTCCCTTTCGCAAAGTGCTCAGAGATAGTTTGCAAGACGATCGAACGTCGATAGATAGAAGGCACGCGCTGTATTCTAGCTCTGGCTGTGCTTGTCTTGGAACATTTCTGCGTGGTGGAAATTGGGGGATCACTGAACGCCTATGCGATCGTATGGCGGCCATGAACTACTCTTCCTCCTCACGACTACGAGAACCCTCGACGTGATATATCATCAAGAGTTCAACGCCACTTCACCTCGTGGCAACAGGGAAAACGGCTGTCGCACCATATGCATGGCTTGATATGAAGATTCAACCGTTCCCTCTACCGTGTGGAAGACTGCCGATCACACTCGACTAGCCCCGTTGTTTCTCCGGATCCAGGGGTACTCCACACCCAAGAAGAAATGGCAAAGGCAGAACCAAGCAATTGCTCGGGAATCGATGACTAAAAGTAAAGGGCTGCTCAGTCTCCGGAGGTAGTGTCTACTATGGCGTGTATGGTATCTGAAAAGCGCCGACCCCTGATTCGTTGGATCGTTTCACTCGAAGACTCCGGAGATCCGTCAGCTTCCCGCGGCTCTTATTCTGCCTCGCGCGACGGCGTGAAGCTTGACCACAGCCCTTTTCAAGGCTCTGATTGGCCAACGTCTCTTGGCAGAGACTCCTCCTCATTCCAAAGAATCTTTCATTTCATACATTGTTGGTATTGTATTTTAATTTATAATCATTAATCCATGATTAATTTACATATAAATTAAAAGGAAAGGGATAAATTAATGTATAATTCTACAAATATAAAATACAAATAATTTTGGTATCTCGTAAATTGATTGCTGACTGCTGAGCCTACATCCATCAATTGACAGAGCTCCTTGCTCAGCTGAAGCCGCTGGGGACCCCATGTATCTTCGCTCAGTGCTTTCGTCAAACAGTCAGCTCAAGACCCGTCACTGCCGAACCTCAAGAGAGTATCCACACTCACTCACTGCGGAGACCACCCAATTGACTATTCCACAAGCAAACGTCAAACTTCCCAACATCGTAACCCACATGTTTGATTCTGCGACGGGCAACGCGGAAGCCCGTCGCATCGGTTAAAAGGAAAGTGACGTCCTACATGCACTTGTTGAAGATCCATACAAGAACAAGATAATGCTATCTGAATGCGCTGGTACCCTCTAAGTACCCTTCCTCAATCTCTGAGCACCTGCCACCCTCAATATTCACCGGTCTCCCTATAGGGTAAGCGAGTGTCCGTTATCAACCAATGCCCATTCAACAGAAGTAGCGCCAGCCGTGATGCGTACCAGATACGGAGCAGCACGACTGTGTTCGGCGCCTCGTATTGATGCCCCTGGTGTTCTCATACTCCGTACCGTATCTATTTTGAAAGATCAAACTCTTAATGGACGCGGGATAGGTAGACATGCGTAGAACGATGTCATATTGGACTCAACGACAGACCGTATAGCTCCATAAACGTACGACTAGGACGGATCCATCCAGGAGACTTGAGTGATAGGAGGAAGACGTATCCCACTCGCGCTCGTAAAAGCCAGCCACTCATATCGATCTAAACGAAACGGAACGGAACCTCGCAAGCCACCAGATAGAAATATAGCGATCAACTATACCCTCTATCTTCATAAAATCTATAACCCCCAGAGCTATGGTACCAGCAAGCATAAATCACCACATCTGTCCCAACCTCCCCCTCTCCTCTTCTTTTGCTCGTTGTCCACGTCTCGGTAGTCTGATTGTGCAAAATCAAGACTGTTTCCTGCTCAATATATGATCGGGTATCTATTCGACAAATAAGTATCACTGGCTATCTCGAGCTGGAATTAACATTGCTGAGGTTAGAAAGGCCATTCTCCGGTACTGAGTCATTAATGCTTTTGCCAGCTGTTGAATGTATTGACCACCAGCCCCTAGTGTAGATATAGACGAAAGCCAACCATTCGTGGGCGAATGGAGATTCGGCGATCTGGAGACGATGCTGCGAGCGTTTTGAGTTGGTATATCTTTGCACTGGGCGGTGTAGTGAAGACTGGGTATTGGGGGTGCAAACACGAAGATTACCACGATCGTACTAGCTGTTAATTCGAGCTACATTGACGACAGTTGGGGGGTATAGGTCCATATTGATCATTCGTGTTGAATATACCAGATGTGTGTTGGCTAAGGCTGGAGTTTCTGAGGATCGTTTTGATATTAGAAGAAGGTTAAATGGAAAGCTGGCGGCTATTTTATTTTGGCTTCGCGTAGTAAGTGCAGAGATATGTGTGCCTTCCTGCCTTGCGTTGTTGACGAATCGCTAAACCAAGGGCCTGTACTCCTGAACATCGTGCCGTTTGCTACTTCGATCTCTTCAAATAGAACGACACACACGTCAAGCCCCTTGTAAGGCTTTGATGACGCAATATTCTGACCCCTAAATTCAGGACGCAGTCGCTTCTATATATTCATCGCCTATCGTCCTTATGTACCCATTCATGTGTCGTAGTCCGCGCCATGCTGAAGTTGATTGGGATGTAAGTACGGAGGTTGACACCAAAAGTCTTGAGCATGCGCTAACGGGAGGAACACCAATATTCCACAGACAGTCACCCCGGAAACCGCACCCTGGTAGTACGTCGATCCCTGGTACCAAGCTAAAGATCTTTGGTACCCTGATCCCTACAGCATTGGCGCTTGCTCAAGACTTTTGGTGTCATTTTCCGTAAATTCCAGACTTATTTACTTCCTCATGCTTTTCCTCATGCCTTTGAATCAGCGATGCTATACTTCGAGTAGTACCCAACTCCTCCGCAACATCTTTTACGCTGCCCACGAGTTTGTGACTAAACTTGGCACGACAGCCTTTTTTCAGCAACTGTCTCACAATTTGTTCGAACCAACCACTCGCTGCAAGCTCCAGCAGACCTACCGCTCCCGAACCACGGGCATTGACATTAGCTCCGGCATCAAGCAAGACGGAAACGGCGTTTGGGTTGTTGTGGGTTATTGCAGCGATCAAAGGTGTAACAAGATCATCGTCACCGTTGGGGTTAGCCGTTGGATTGACATCAGCGCCTGCGGCCAGCAATAATCTCATTATCAATAGATTATCGGTCGCAGCAGCAGCTCCAAGAGGAGAGCCTTGATCTCCCCCAAGAGCATTGACATCAGCACCCTTCTCAAGTAGGAGGTTGATAATTGAATCCATGCCAGGTGTCCTAGCCGCTGCTTCCAGAGCGCTACCGCACTTACCGCCTTTAAGGTTTACGTCAGTCCCATATTCGATAAGTAGCCTAGCGATCGCCTTGTTGCCTACTAACACTGCGGCTTGAAGAGCATTACCATGGATACCATTCTCAGCGTCGACATCATCTCCTTGATGAAGGGCCAATTGAACGATCGTCTGATGCCCACGTTGGGATGCTTGCCATATCTGAATTGCCTTTTCGATAATTGCAGGATGGCGTTGCTCAGTCATCCAGTGCACAAATCGTTCGCCTAGGTCACCAACTCCTGAAAGCTCCCAAGCACGTTCAGGGGCCCATGGTAGCTCCACTGTACTCATCGTACCACTCACCAAACGCTCCCACAGGCTGTAGACTTGGTCTTTGTTCAAGTGGACATGTTTGGTATGGTACAGCCAGTATTGCTGGCAGTATGGAAGGAAGGAGAATACTTGCTGTATCTGTGTGTTCTTCTCGCGTATGAGGTTGGCGCTTCTCTCCAAATCCGGGCCAGAGTCTTTCCTAGACGTCCTTCGAGATCTCAACATTGCTAAAGCTAATTTATTGACCACGTTATATTTTGGAAGAGCCGATCTGGCAACAAAGGCTGGCACACTAGCTGAATAAGGTTGCAGAGGCTCACATTTTTTACTGAGCTGAGTGCCAAGAACATCAAGGTTGAGGTATGTGACAATAATCTTGCCTAGATTCTCGTCGGCTTGGGACAATCCTATGTGGTAATGATGAATATCATGTTGGACATCCAGATCTGTAGGTTGCGATAGAAGATGTCGCTTGATGCTGGAATGGGCGAAGTAGACCGTAGAAAGCTCTTCATCGACAACAATGAAGGTACCACAGGATTCCAAGGATTTCAACACATCATTGACCAGTTTGGCTTCGTTCCACAGAACGTCTCCAGGTGTGATACTGATCGCTTCGGCAAGTTCGTTAAGTGTCAGTGGCCTCTTAGCTGCTGATACTATCTCGAAAATCTTTTTGCCGAGGCCTGGATTGGTGAAATTTGAGTGCCGCAGCCTTCTACAGTCAGCATTTGCCTACTTAAGACACAAAAGGGCCATGGAACATGTCTGCTGAGCAGGAGGCAGCTCAAGAGAAGGGACTGCTATCAAAATACGACGCAATTATAAAGAATGCGTAAGCTATGAAGTATCCGAACAGTGACGTACTCCCGTATGAGTGAGCCAGTCAAAGGATTTGGTGATCTGGGAAAGCTGGAAAGAAGGATATAATCCCAAAGTTTGTTTTTGGAATCTCGTAGTTTGAAGAAGGGCCTTACCGCTGGAGAATCCGCCTAAATGTCGCCGGGAGGCCCTTGGGTAAATCTCCGAGGCTTTTGAGTATATCTTCATCTGTGTTCTGGGCACAAAGAGCATCGATTTGAAAAGCAACCCATAAGAACCTGAAACTGTATCAGCTCAAATCTAGCAAGTTTCGCAATTCATAGAATACAGACATTTCCTGAGCTCCTGCTTCTAAGGCGTCTTGGATACGTAGCACAATCTCTGGATCGCGAAGCTTGAGTACGTTGTTCTCCAGCGCGTTCTCAAGGGCAAGCTCAATGAATCTAGAGATCTCGGGGCCGTTGTTTGACCGCGTGATATGTACGTGAAAGTCAGGTTGGAAGTGCTCCGAGATCCTAATGGCAAAGTCGGAACGAGCAGTCCAGAAAAGCTTGAATACCTGATCGGATGATTTGAGCAGAGGTCGAAGCAATTCAACAAGTAGCTTGACTTCTTCATATTCACATTCGTCAAGTCCGTCGATGACCAGAATATAATCCTTGTGGCGAGGAAGTCGAAGCAGCAGGTGCGAGACGATTTGCTCCATGTTAAAGATAAGATCGCCAATGCTGTGGTCGAGGTCACTGAAACTGTCAGTTGGTATGTCTTCGAATAGCTGTCGGGCCAGACTGCCAATGATCTCTCGCGCTGTCAATGAAGTGGCCTCGTCGTCTTTACAAAAGAAGTAACCAACAGAACACTTTGACTCCTTGCTCAGGATAAGATGCTCAACGACGTTCGCGCATAGTATAGTTTTTCCAGCACCTACGATTCCCGAACACAGCAATGTCGAAGGGGAGCTTTTGGATCCCCAGTGTTGGTATTCCTCAGTCTCGAAGATCCAGGTAGAGGCTCCCTTTTTACGTGCTTGATTCAACGTGGTCTCAAAATTGTACGTTGAACACGAACTGAGGAATCGAGACTTCACTCTGGTTTCCCGCCACTTTTTGGCTTGTCCTAACTCGGTAGCCGTCTCTCTTCGAAACACAACTCCAGTAGCTCGAAACAACGAACTTTCTTTCCGTCCGCGAGCTCCTTCGACAGAGTCAATATTTTGTTGTTGTCTTGAGGCGAGCGAGACTTCTTCATTCACGGCAGTACCCAGCCTGACTAGGTCTTTTTGGAAGGTCCCGAAATCGTCGTCAAAAGGTGTACGCAAAGCGCTGGCGATCTGCTTGACGGCAGGCTTTCTCACAAACAAAACGATCTTCGTGCAAAGGTTGACGACACTTGCATAGTAATTGCAAAGTTCTTTCTGTAGGCTGGTGGACGTAGGGTAAAGAAGAGCGTATTTTTCGAATCGAGGCGAGTTCAAGCCAATGTTCATCAACATGGTCGAAAGCGAGTCAAAATAGGTTCCGAAGCTCGAGGCAATCTATTCATATATCTGTAAGGCACAACACGATGAACAAGGAGATAAAGAGGATGTAAACCTCCGTAAAAAGACATTCTGGTAAGACCAGGCTGGGTTTGAGGCACAATCGGAATCATGTTGGACTTAAGAGTACACCCACCTGGATAGCTGTCTTCACGGTCCCCCAGACCGCACCCGCGATAGGATTCCCCAACCCGCCTATGATGAGATCCACAATACCCGTAAAACGTTGGACGGAGTTCAAGAAAGAGGTTAATCGAGCCCCGTACCGACGGGTTTTGCCGCTATTCTTACGATCGACCTCGCATGTGAGTACCATCACAGCAACGGGATCTGGTGGCGATGTTTTGTAAGATAGCTTTTGTTCCGCTGATAATATGGCTTCGTAGCCGCTCAGCGCCTGAGATAATTTGATGTCAGGCCTCAGTGAGGCGGCTTTCGTCATTGCCAGCGCCATCCTGTGTATCTCGGTTGCTATCAACCACTCGATCGTAAGGGACGGTCAAGAGGATTTCCAGCGAAGAGTTCGGGCTCTTTGTACGGCTGCGGAAGGTGGGATGTTAGAACTTCAGCCGCAAGTAAACGCATGCTGACAAGGCTGGATATGTACGGAACGCCGGCCATTTCCATGCAGCTATACGAAAACCCATACGGTCAACAAAGCCGAGGACCAGAATGAGTGAAGGAATTAGACGCTGATACTCTTGTCCGGATAGTCTTTGAATTCTGATTTTGGAACAGGAATCCAGGAAGGAGTTGCGGGGTGATCGGTAAATTACGCCTAAATTATGAGTCTAATATAGCGCGAAATACTCGGTATCTCACGAGTACCTCAGCCCTCTCAGATACGGACTGACGAGCGACTTTTGTTGAGAGAACACAACGTCATATGTCCAGAGTGATCCTTATAATCGCTTCATAGTTTCCCACTTGTTATAGGCGCTAGAACTCCAACATTGCATGCACCGAGACCACAAGTCGTTTCCGCTTGGTCAACATCTCTTCCCAAGGGTCAGGTACGTGGCCATCTTGACGATCAATCTGCGGCTAGCTCAGAAGTCCTGCTTCAACTGTTAGCGTTTGTCTTCTTGCCTCATTGCTTCAACCTCGACTCACTGCCTTCTCGTCGACTTCGATCTGCCCCAGAAAAGCGATTTTGGCTGTGGCTGCGGTGATATTGGACTTGGATTTGGGTTATCGTGGTATGGCCTCTGTGATGGATGCTCGTCTATCTCAGAGAATTCTTGTGACTGCCTGTCTCTTGGTGAGGCAAGCTCGGCAATGACGGTCTGGAATGGCGCGCTCGTTGTGTGATTGGCATGCTCCGTATATGGAGGGCTAGCGTAGTTGCCAAAAGTCGACATGTCTCCGTGGGGAGATTTATAATCTTGATTACCCGGTGGATCCTGCGGACCTGCAGCCTGATGCTGATTCCGTTGCATGAATTTGAGCATCGTCTTGTGTCGACCCAGCAGAAAGAAAACCGCTGCAGCAAGGAGTGCAACTACAACGCTAGCAACCACGATCCCTGCTATCACACCCTTCGATAGGCCATCAGAAGAATCTGTGGCTGTTGTAGATGGATGAGCTGCGCCTGACGCTGTTTGGTTGACATCACCCGAGGGCATGTCTGCCTCCGATGGGAATGGTTGGCCAGGAGCTAGCATAAAGTGCGACTGTGATGCCTCTTGCTTCTGGGTATCCAAGGATGTCGATGAGTTGGGATTAATAACGCCAATCATCTGATAGTTGATGCAGGGAGGTAGGGGCCGCACAGTAAAGAAATACTGGCTCAGTGTCATTGATGGTCAGGTTCCATGTTGGCGGAGTGTCGGTATCCGTGCTGAGGGGGAAAAAGCCGGACCAGAAGCCAACTTTGTTCATCCCTGTGTCTTCATATGGTATGCATGGCTGCTGGTACTCCGCACGCCCAACAGAGTGATTAGGAGGAAAGAATTGAAACTCTATATTGAACATAAGCGGTCATATCGTCGTGATCTGTAGTGGGCGCTCTTACGGACAATATCACCCTTGTTGGCAGTCAACGAATCGGGCACGAACTGATTCGGGGTCTGTGACCGCAAGGTCAGCCTTCGTTCTTCAAGTCTCATCTCGCTCAAAAGGAGATTTTTACTTTTCCCACAGTCACCACATGTGTCGCAGCCGTCGGTCCGGCTCCGGTCTCAACAAGGCTTGGTGCTGCAGATGAGGACGGTGCAGAGTCCTGTCCGGAGGCCAACAACGCGCACCCAGCAATTAATGCTATCATAACTGACTTCATCATGTCCCAGAAACAATGCTATCAGCAATCACAAAACGTACAATTGATGCAGAGGAATGCTTCACAAATTTGGGATCGCTTGATGGAAGTGATAAGACTGGAAAAGAGAAAGCATTTGAGTAGTTGGAGGGTTAAGGCCTTCCCTCCGCTGCGCCTTTCCGTGTAATTGCGTTTCTACACGACTCATGCTAAGCCGAGGCTAGTGTCGATTTTCCCTTATGTTGGCACAGAAACATATAGCAATGATCATCCTCTTTCTGCAGAGCTAAAGGCTGTCCAACGCAGGCGTAATTCCAACAGACTTTTACATGTAAGCAGTACTGTCACAGTCTTGGCTGCGCAGCTTTTCGTTTTCGTCTGACGTGATTCATTCTTGAAGTGCATGGGAACTACAAACCCATGGTACCATAGGTGTTTCCGAAGAGACGACTTATGTGTCGGAATTGTCCTGCAGCCCGGCTTGGGGCAGAATTAGTAGACCTGTAATGCAACGCAGCCAGCCAACACGCAAATTGCACGTTGGTTCTGATAGGGGCAGATACCCGGCAAATCTCGGCAAATCTTCCGTTAACACACGTGGCTAGTACATCAGCCAAAAGATCCATCAAGCTGCAAACGTGAACCCTTGGCTTGGTGGAGCCTTCTTGAAGCACGAGACCCTCGAGAGTGGGGCTGGGGAAAAGAGTGCATTTCTGCACGCGCAACAACCAAGGTGGAAGAACGTCGCGGTCATCGGTATCATCGTTGCTGCTGAAGCTATCGGTTTAGCCTGAGGGTCAAACGTGATCAGATTAATCATTTTACTGAGTAATGTGCTTATTAACGGTAAGCGAGAAGCCTTAATTAGCCGAGTGGGATAACTAAGCCCTCCCGTATCTAGACTCGATTTAAATAGTCCTTTGGAAGACCAAATATTTAGAACGTTAAAGTCGGATGAGGAGGAGCAAGCCTGAAATCTAAGACTCTAACAGAGAGGAACCGCGGTACTAAAACCGTACTTCAGTGGGAATCCCCGTACGACAGCGACAGTTTCTCGAAAGCATGCACTTGTTCTTCGTGGGCAAAGAGGAGCGGCGATTCTGTAGAGGTCAATCTCGTTACTGCGTCAATTATATTAGCCTTGATACGGAGTCGGAAGATCAAGCGACCTAACAGATAGTATTCAGCTTTTCGATGACCATCAAGGATTTGGATCCTCCATGTCAGTCTCGCAGTTCCTTCGCTATGCGACCAACTCTCCTGGTTAAAGCTAGCGTTCATTCCTATATTGAAACACTCTGAGCTTGTAGATTATATTCTTGGTCATAAACCTTATAGACACCGGCCGACCACTTTCTCAGCCTGCTGAGAGAAAGCAGCCACTAACAAAGTCAGGTCTTTCCAACATCTATAGGTTATCAAATAACACCAATTCTTCCACATACGGCCACAGACTAAAGAATACTCGGCATCCCGTCCGCTCTGCCATTGACAAGCTTTAGATCGAACAATTAGTAGTTGGGTCGGTGACGACCAGCGAATCCTGTTTGCTGTATGTTTTTGCATTTTTCCTCTTATTATTTTTGCTGGTGGGTGAGCAGATCTAATCCCTTTGGAGCCAATAAGGGTGAGAGACTTCATTCCCATACAAATATGCGAACCAAGGAATTTGCCTGCCCGACCAATCCCTCTTCCAACGACCGCAAGAGCATCACGGCATCCGATTATCCTCGGAATGCGCTCAGATTATATCGGCATCGTGCGCGCCGACAGCGAGGACCTTTACACCTTCGAATCTGGTTTGACTCCAGGTCACGCATTTGCGTTGCTAGAAATAGAGGTTGAGCATCATTATCAGGATTGCTGCGAGTGAGGATGCCTCGATCACAATTAGAGATGGGGGACTGGTGGCGATTGTGGGCTGAAGAGGCGAGATAGATTTATGGGGAAGATGTTGGATAGTCCATCATAGAGGTCGCTGGGAATTGTCCAGTATAATGACTTGTAGGAGTGCTGAAATTTGAGGTGGAAATCTCGTTGTCTGTATATGTGGTTCAAGCTGGAGCAGCCTTTGTTTTGACCATGTTGTATCGAGTATCATAGACAAGCTCAGTCATAGATGTAATTATGACATAAATTCTGCATACCTATTACAGCGTCCCCAATTGACTAGCTGAGGGGTGCGCTAGTCCCAGTATGGACTTGCACCTTGTAGGCTTGGCGCCCAGATGACGCCTGCCAAGCGTCTTCTCCAGCTGCGCCATCAAATGTTTGGCCTGAACTCCGGAGATTCGCCCAGCGAACTCTTCAGATATCCTATTTAATGACCATTATGAACTTTATGAACTCGCTAAAGGTCAATAGTGAGATATGCTATGAGAACGAATTTTTTGATAGAGGCTCTGTGAGTCAGTAGAGAGCTCCTATGATCGAATGCATTATGGTCGACATTGATGAAGTCATGGTAGTCACCGAGTCGAGCAAGCCTGGTGTATGCAGAAGATCGAGCAGACTCTCCACTATTGCGAAGGAAACTCCATGCCGATTTTGCTCAGTGGTCTCTGAGCGTAGACGAAAAATCGAAATGTCCCTCTTTCGGTCGGCCAACCTTGTTCACGAGTCACGTTATAGGGAGGCAGACGAGAGTGGTATGCTACTTTCATAGGGTTCCATCCGTCTCGCTACCATCGTGGCCTCCAGCGCACAGAGCAATATAGCCAATAATCCCCGCGAATCTCCGAGTTTGTTCGAAAAGAGATCCTTCGAAGCATACCAGATCAACCGAAATCATATTCCAAACGTATCCACCTTAGCGAGTGCAGCGACAGCAGTGATGGGGACTGTCCAGGTTGTGGAGTCCTCAGCAAGAAAGTCATACTTTCCGAGACGTCCGAATCCATGTGACTTTGTTCGTTTTACTGCATAGAGGTTCTGCTATCGCATCGCTAGTGGCTTGCTCTTTCGCCCGCGGCATTTTGCTATCCATGATTGTCTCATAATTGCCTGGTATCGTTCCGTCGCGGGTGCTTTGGTGATTCGTTTCTTGCTTTTCGTTATCTTCGCCATCCACGACCACCCCAAGATCCGCCGGTAACGTTGTGTTAGCTGTTGGAGGAGGTGTTTTGCCCGGAAGATCCTGAAGTAAGGCGGCATCTAGACAACATTGCTGCATGTGCTGTGCAAGAGTGATGGGGGCGATGTATTCTTTCATGGAAATCTTTGCCGTGCATCCATTTGTCTGGCAATGGAATCTCGGGAGGCCCTTAGGTCTCCATCAGTGTCTTTCAGGTGTCACTTCCTGGTATTATCCGTTCGGCCTGATTATTATCATGGACGCTTTACCAACGTGATAGGAGCGCCGGTGATTCGGCGTCTCGTATAGGGTGTGTCTCATGAGCACTCGTGCCCGAGTCGCTTTCCCTCTTGGTCTAGATCCCATATTGGTGGAGCGCTGTGATAGCCTTCAAATTGCAAGTCATTCTGTTGTATAGGTGAAGTTTGTCAGCTCTGGTGCGGACGGCGAAGTGGTAGGTGAGCACCAAAGCACCTCGTCTTCGTCCTGATCCTTGTGAAGATAGGCAATGCCGTTGATGGTTACGGTCTTGGAGTGAGAGCAGCCTGATTCGCCGGCGCCAGGTCCTCCAGCCTGTCTTGTAGGACAAATTATCTCAGGTGTGTATATAGTCCCACACTCGAGGGACCAATGCTGTAAGACAGTTGCTGGCGAGGTGATGTTGCTAGAATGTGAGCCTCAAATGCTGACATATGCTTTGACAGCAGGCCGCTCTGTCGCCGGAGATGGTATTGTGTCCCCAAAACGACCGCTGATGCTCGAGGCTAGCGAATTGGTATGAGGACAAGGAAATGCTAAACGTCATGGTGAGGAGAACCCCGCCCGCATTCCGCATCACAGATGCTTACATGGACTCGAAATCTGCAGCCTTGAGTTGTTCTATCCTCCACTCACTCCTGGGCCTTGCTCTGTGGGGACTAAACAACCAAAGACTCGCCCCCGAGTCATTTTCGGGATTGCAGACTCTGGGTGAGCCAATCTATCAATGCCCGTCTTGACAAGCCAAAGACTAGGGAGACCGTTGAACGCTTGAGTCGTTGCGTTACTGATTCAAGCCTGCAAACCACTAGTATACTGCATATCTGCTCCTGAATGGTTGTCTTCCATAGGTACGCCCTTGTCTAAACCACTGAGATGAAGTTAGCGCTGTGGTCAATGATGATGAGAAAGTCTGCTTCACACATTCCTTAGTGAATGGATAGATACTATCTTGAGACGTCTTGGAAATATAGGGGTCGAACTCTGATGTGGACGCTGGAGCAGCAGTGTTTTGAAGTGAAGAGGTGGGTCGTTTTGTGATGATCAAATCTGGGTAAGGTCGGCCATACTATGCCGTCTACTGAAAGACGATAGGCAATGTGTCTTGAGGAGTTTCAGTGTAGGGCAGTGGGAGTAGTGTTAGATCACTGCAAGGGGCCGATGTCATGTAAGGGGATCTTCTCACGCTAGGGGACTTGTGCCGGGTCGCCCTACTCGATTTGATTTTTTCGCGAGCTATCCAAGGGAACCTCGTACCGGGTGGACACTCTCAATATTCACATCTACAGTGTCCTGCTTCTTATCCTCAGTATCGCCACAGTCACTATGGCCAAGACGTACTTCAATTAGCTTTCCTGCTACAGTCACTCGAGCCTCGGCAAACGTGGCTAGAGACGACCTCCGCTATGCTGTACAAAGAACTCTTGGGCGGTTGTCTTCGACACCAACTCGCAGCGTGTGTATACTGGGTGTGGCCTGGTCTCCAGAAAGAGAAGTGAGCGCTTGCCGGGTCTCACTCAATCCCGTGCCGTTTGTGTCCTCATCCTGAGTCGAGTATGTTGTGCTGAAGCATAAAGGCCTCCGTGTTGATATGGATTGGTGGTATGATGATTGAGGGAGACTCGCCTTTGATGTCCAGGTTCTTCCCTGACCAGCCAATACTCTACTGGTAGCAGCCTCTATGGTGGGCCATCATATGTTCACCGAGCTTCGTGCGTCGTCCTTGAACTCGTGCAGGGAAGATCGAGACACCCTATGTCCGCGCACGAGAACTTGAGCTCGGGCAACGTCCCTCTGTCAACCCTCGAAGAGTGAACCTCTAGCTTCAGGATCCACTCAAAGGGGTGGCGGATTTCGTGAGTAAGATTCTAGCTTTGGTCTTGCTCTCTTCCATGGCGAGGCTACCCCAGACCACTTAGAAGACTTAAAATAGTCGAAGAATGGAAGCTGATTGTTCTCAAAAGGAAATTTCGCAAGGCAATCCTCGATCCTCATCATTTTCGACAATACACAATCTTGACTCTCGCTTGCAACAAGACCTCTCGAAATGAGCTAGACTTGCGAGAGGTCACCTACCTCTGAGATGGATGGATGCTCGACGCACCGCACTCTCTGGGCACCATAGTATTCAGGAGACCTCCAATCGACTACTGCACCCGAGAACCTCAATGGATGCCACCAGTCCAGCTACAAGTCATCACAAGACCCCTGTCGTATGACAATGGAACACGTGCAGCGTACCCATGCCGACAAGATATGATACCAAGCTTTGAACAGACTTGTGCAACCGCAACCGCAACAAGAGTCTCTCGATCCTACAATCATACAATCGCATGATCAGGGCGCAAATCAAGCAGCGACGATCCCCACCCGACCGTATTGTGCACATCATCAGTTTTATTGAACCTTGCACACCAAGCTGCTACTTCTCTGATCAAAATACACGATCCTAGTCATCGCTATCTGGTCCAGGATATAAAAAGGGCCCTCTGCCTGCGCATCTTTTTCTACGAGTAAGGGCAGCCCTGGAGGTAGAGGAAAGACAAGATTTAGAAGTAGTAGAGCGAGGAGGCGCACGAGGACTGGGAGAACTGACCACTGACGAAGTTCCATAGCTGGGATGAGGCAGAGGACACATCGACATGGGTTCTTAATTTCGCCTCAGCGTGCGACACACGGAAGTATCAGTGAGTAGGTAAGATCTTGATCGCCATGAAGTTACCGGTCTGCAATATTATGAGAAATCCACGACTTGACTGACTATCCGAGGGTCTAGATTTGCATACAACGCATCCTCATCCAAGTGCTTTGCGGTGCGAGTGTTTGTCAGCGAATTGGGCTTGCACATCATCCGTACTATTGATCCCTTCGATAGTGTGGACGGGAACACCTACACCTCAGGATCCTTACTTGGAATTATGTCACTTAGCTATGATCTTTCCGTGCCGACTCCGTCGGACTCCAGAGTACTTGAAAGCTAATCGAGTTGCCTTTCGAGCCGCTTCCATTTTCTTATATAAATTTGAATATATATATCACACTCCTCATAATTGTAAGTCTTAGTCTTTTTCCTCAACCTCACGCCGAGTACGATCTGGATATCGCCAGTAAGTCTCAAATCGTCAATGAAGCTGCCGGATGGACCGCTTTACATGAGGCCCTAAAGACAAGAACAACACAGCGTTGGGAAAGAGACCGAACCCTCACTGGGTGACAAGCGGCTGTAAGTATATTCGCCAGACGTCAATTCGACTATTGGTGCTGTATGGTTGTCTCCATAGCCTTCCAGGGCCCGAACTCTTGCAGTGGGTGCCTTCGGGCTAGCGCCACAATGGGTTGTCTACGACTCCAGAAAGAATCGATGCAAGAGTCGAGCAGCCGATGCTATTGATCTGGGATGCAATCGTTGATTTTATAATTAGGGACATTCAAGACATGGACGCTGTCTTTGCCACAAGGTATGTAGGGGCATCTCCTATTACCGTTCCGCTCGAACCCGTCTGGCTGCGAAAAGTGATTGAGGTTTGCTTGGCTGTTCGGAACTTCATATTGACCCAACATCGGCACCCACCATTGTCCCATCTTGTGGCAAGCAGGGTACTTATCTCTTGACAGCATTCTTTGAAAGATGGTTCTTTGCGGGTGGGAAGCGGGAAGAAATCTTGAAGCTTAGGGTAAATGTTGCAGCAGTCTGGTCTTATGGCTGGTCGGCAGACGGAATCAAAGGGCTGAACAAATTTGACCCAGTCTTCACTTGGCGTCACCTTCTCAAGCACACCTCGATCATCTACCTCACATCAAAGACGTACTCAACGCTGTCGTCAGATCGACACCAGCATCCGACGCAGAGAATAGATCACAGTCCAACAGCCTTTTCCGCCGCCCACCAGCACACCACCCAGAGACCCGACGCCGAAACCACGTTCAACACTCTGGTGAGTAATCTTACAGCTTTCTTCCAAAACTTTGAGTAATTGACAACAAGGGCATAAGAGACCAAGCCGCCAAACAACACCTGATCTTTGATCATAACCAAGGCTTCCGATTCCTACTTCAACACGCGTGACACCAAGCTCCTCCCTCCTCAACCTCCACAAACGAGCGTCAAAATGGCCACCACGCACTCGACTCCAGAAGAAACGACCATGTCTGCGCCAAAACGATTTGTAAAGGCCTGCATCCAATACGATGTCAGTTCCATGGTTGTTGACCAGCTGGAGGAAAATATGCGCACCAGGTCACACGAAGCACTGCACGCCTATAACGTGCAAACCATGCGTCCGGGTCTACTCGTTCATTATCTCAAAGTGTGGAGTGCCAGAGTAGTGAAATCGCGAAAGGCTCGAAACATAATGGCAGGCCGTGGGAGAAAACAGGCAATTTCAATCGTGCAGTAAATCTCACTCCCACGTTGTGTGTCAACAAGCTGAGTTTGTGATAGTTGGGCTGCACGCGTGACTATTGGTCGGTCCTTACCAGTGGAGATTGAAGAATTGATTTGCGAGAAGCTTGAGGAGTGAGACCTGTGTTTTGAAGATGAGGCGGCTTCTACTACTTTCAGTCCTGAACGAATGTCACGTTTCATGAGGGTTTTTATGAGGTCACGCAGACTATGGAGTACTGTACTGGGCGCTCCGCTTACTGGTACATTCCATATCTGATTCGGGACGCAAAGAGAGTGGACAGCTCAGAGGACTGGTCCTTATTATGTTTAGTTTGTGTTGAATCGACTCGCTTGCTACCAAGCAGCACCCGCACATATTCCGTTTCGCCTGATCTTCTCTCCAGATGAGTTCAGCTTGTCCTCCGCTTCTGTAGAAGGTATAGCATTGCCGCACTAGCGGACATCTCTACTACTGCTACCTGCTTACAATTTGTCCCATGCATGTTGCTACCTGCTTACGAGTTGTGCCATGCTTATTACATCCTATTTGTGATGAGTGGGCTCAACGCGTTTTCAGTGCTTCGGCTGAACAAGAAGTGTGAGATTTCAGCTGTCATTGATCACATCTATAGCGATTCGATTATTTTGGGATTCTGGCTTCATTTTCGGAAGCTGAGACTGTAGCGATTGAGGAAAGCCACGCACTTCTTAAGTCGGCGAGAGCGAGTCAGCCTGTGGGCGATGAAGATGAGAATTTGCCAGTGGGGCAACTTGACCTAGCGAAGGGTGAGAAACAAGGGAGCATTACCCCCGGTATACCAACCTACACCCAGAACTATGATCCAGCGATGAACTTATAAACCTTGATAGGTGGCCGTAGCAGCAATTCTCAATGCCACGGTCCATTTTATACAGTATTTCTATCATTCAAGGCTAGGTAATTGTGGAGATTGGAGATCTTGAGTTGATGGGAGAGACGGGAGGACTCATGTTATGGCTTATTTGGGGGTTTCTGGGTTTGGTTAGGGTGCTATGGGTGGAGTGGGCAGCTGTGGGCGAAGATGGAATGTAGGTGGAGATGTTTGTGAGTGAATGTGTTTGCATAGAGGAGCTTGCGGCAGAGTCTTCATAATCCTTTGCATTGAGTGTCCTTTTCTGTTGGACGCAGTAAGATTGACTGGGTTTGAGATTGCAGGTAAGATTCTGATTTCTGGGTGTTTATGAATCAAGACTTTTTTCAAAAGCCTTTTAAGGATAAGCTATCTACTAGGCCACCTGTTTAGAAGTTCAGGTGGCTCCTTTGTTTCGTTGGGCCTGTATTTGCTTCTTCCTCGTCTTGGCATATACGATGGAAGTCTTTATCATCGTCTAACCAATGAGGTCACGTTACTGGCCACCTCTGTTTTCGCCTGATCAAGAGTGATCCTGAGCCCACCTTGAAACAGAGCCTGTCCTGGCCTACCCCGTTTCTCAACGCACATCGCATTGATAGCTACAGCACCTGCCCACAACTCCGACCAATGACCCCCAACCCGTCCACCGTCAAGGGTGTCGACTTCTGCTTGCCAGTCATACGGTGCTATAACACGTTAGTTTGAGTAGTAATCTGCGCCTCGTACTCGAAGTTTTGTAGGGGTCTAAGGGGTGATGTATGGATTGAAACTTACGCAGAACCCAATTATCGCGTGTAGTAACATAAGGCACTGCTACGTCCACACCTGGTCCGCCTTTTGGCCCGAAGACTTGCTGGGTCGTCGTGACGGGTATTTTGTCCAACAGGTCTTGGCCCACGGAGCGAACGGGTCTGACTTGGCCAATACAATTGACAGAGGGTTCGTATCCTCGAATTCCTACTAACAGATTGCCGAATTGCCCTAGAATGGGGCAGGTAAGCATGTTAGTGAGGTTCGCAGCCACGCTTCTCTGGACGTGCTGGCACTGGCACAATACAAGCACAATTTCCCACAAAGGAACGCACCAAGATTCTTCACTAGACCGCCCTCATGCTTCGGGTTCGCAACACAGCTCCGGAGAATATTCAATGCCGCGCGCACAATCTCGTCTCCGCTGGCTATGTCGCCGAATGTACCCTCCTTGTGGCTAATCTCGATGGCGCAGGTGCCGTCACCTATTCTCGACACTCGTCAAATATGGCTCGCTAATTTTTCCCCATAAGATTTAGGGCTCCAACTTACTGCTACTGAGTCGACGCGGTATCTGTATATCGAAGGCGCGGCGACTTCTGGGGCCGAAACTCAAGCGCTTGGTTCCCGTAAATATTTTCCGGACCGCTCCAAGACAGCTTGCAGGCTGAAGTTGAACACCGAAATAGTAGCCGTTGCAAATAGGTTCAGGGTCATTTCTGAGCAAAAGACCTATATCGGAGAGGCTGGTAGTGGTATTAGAGGAGAGGATGTTTGCGACGAGGGATGTGCTGTTGATGGGCAGCATAAGCGATGTTGTCGAAGCGATGAAGGCGAGGCAAAGAAGTGCGCTGATACTGAACGACGAGGAAGACATTTCTTTCTGACATAGCTAGGGAGTTGAAAAGATGTTTGTAAACGAATGGATGAGACGTTTCTGAACATTATGCGTGATCATATTGGCGACTTGCAGGACGAGCCGTTTCTGTTCAAGCGCTTACCCATAACTTGGCCGAGAATGACGCATGTGGGGACAGATGCGTACTTTGCAACCTTGATGATACAACGAAGTGCCGCAACAATTAGCGCTGGCGCAAATTGATTCCGAGAAAACTTCCGACGTGCAGTAGTGTAGGTTATGACCCAGCTCTATGAGGTAAAGGTGCTGGCCTCTTTAAGACTCCATCCTCCTGGCTACTTACTCAGCCATAGCTTAAGTCACCTGCTGAAGAGGGTACAGCACATGTTCAAAAGCCCGTCTAAGGATATACTGTGCGTGCCTGGACAATGTTGCTCGATCCGCTTTCCTGAAAATGCCGTTGCAATATATTGTACCGCGTCGTCTTCGGATGCTCCTTGCTGCGTACCTGTCTGAATATGGTGCACCCTCGATCAATGTAGCGGCCACATGCTTGGGCATTGGTCGAATGCAGCGAACGAGGAATCCCAGGTCATTCGTAGACGACTCTAGTCTAGTTTCAGATGTGTAGCGATCATCTAGCCATGAGGTCG
>JAABUL010002869.1_pt1 | contig 27277 bp, 35 predicted proteins | sample 5559151 | NCBI WGS metagenome assembly JAABUL01 (sample SAMN10711876, study PRJNA513368) | rock metagenome | isolation source: Antarctica rocks | place: Antarctica: Victoria Land, Pudding Butte sud | reverse complement strand
GAAGGATGAGCCCGCCACCGGGCGCCACGTCGTAGTACAGCAAGTGTTCGGGCAACTCACGCGTATCGCGGTCAAAGCGCACGGCGTCAGCGTAGAGCGGATTGTCGAGCATAAAACGGTCACGCACCGCCTCGCGCAACGCCGGCGGATAGCCCGGTTCGACGATGATCTGACGCCCAATGTGGAGGGTGATGGTTGCCGCTCGCGCAGTTGGTGGAGAGGTGATGGTTAGGCCCATGATGGAGCCTCCGACGCGCGAGCGGCGCTATCTGGTATGTGCAGCGTGTCAACGGGTCGTCCTCGGCAGCGCTTGCACTCCCAGCCGTGTGGCGTCAGTGTGCCACACCCGCCCGCGCAAGGTTTCTTGTGAGTGCTCGGTTGCAACATCTCTGGTGGTTGAAATCCCTCACCTTGGTCAAGTTCAGTCACCATGGAGGTCAACGATGCTAGCGGGTTCTCCCCGGTATCAAGGGGTTGTGTAGATTGTGTCCGACCTGATACCGGATTCCGGTATCCCTGCCCAGGACGTACCGTAGTGACCGGATTCTGGTATTGGGTCGGTAAAGTTGGAGCAGCGCCAGTGTCTTCGTCCGTTAGGGCGACAGGTCCAGGCACGATGGCGTCGTTGGACTCAGCTTCGACGTTGCTCTCGGGTACGAGTGAGGGTTCCTCCTGATACTGGAATCCAGTATCAGGAGGTTGACTGGCGAAGTCCCCTTCTATTGGAACACCTGGTACGATGATCTCGGCCGTGTCGCGGTGCCTAAACTGACCGTCGCTAAAGGCGACGATTTCCTGCCCTGCTCGTGTCGCGTCCACGTCGCTCGACACCGTGCCGCACTTCAGGCAGACATGGGCGCTTGGCGTCAACTTAGAACTGTAGCAGTGCGGGCAGCGGGGGCGGCTACGGTCGGCCGCGGCGCGTGTTGCCACGTTTCGTGCTTTATCCCTGTCCATGCGCTGGCCTGGGAGGGAATCGCAGCCGATGTAGCTGAAGCTTGTGGTCGTGATGTCTTTCTTGATGGGGTTGCCGTGGTCGTCGAACTTGTCGGGGATGGTGATGGTCTTTACGCGCTCGACGACCTCACGTTTGCAGAAGCCCAGGTCTACGAGGTCGGCGAGGTTCTTCGTGACGGTGCCAAGTTTGGTTGGTCGCTCTTTGCCGTCTTTCTGCTTCGTGACCTTGCTGCCTAAGTCGCGCGCGATTGTCTCGGCATACACGGTGACTGGCGCTGATGTGGTCTCGGCACTGCCGACGGGGAGCTTGGCGGATAAGGCGATCGCGGTCATTTTCTGCCCATCGTTCATGGCCTTGTCGCCTACGATCGCCATCATGCGATGATACCGTGCGCGCAACCTGCGCGTGGCCCCCGCTTCCTCCATCAGCTTGGCGAGGAAGCGCACGTCTACGGTGACCATCCCGGCGCCGTCCGCAGGGCCAAACAAGCCGGCGCCATCTTCCGGGGCAGTGCCCCCCGTTCCTTGCTTTTCATCGACGTTGGCCTGTTGATCCCATTGGTCGGCGCTGCTATGGCTCCGCTCTTTGACGATTAGCTGGATCGGCTGCGCGGCCCCGTCGTCGAGGCCAACGTCGATGGTTTCCTCGGCCTTGGCGTCGAGGGGATGACCCGCTCGCTTGAACGCGCCTGCCAGGCCGTCGCGCGCCTCAGTGCGGCCAAGGTAGCCTGCCCCGACGAACTGGCCCAGCGCGAAGCTCAGGCGGTTAAGCCCTTCACGGCGCTGCCCCGCCTTGAGTGCGCTCACCTCGTCGATCGTGCGGTAGAAGGCCGCCTGCACGTAGGCCGCGGGATCGCTGACGCTGCGCGATCGTGGCGCGCCCGCGTAGCTCGCTGGCCTGCTCTTGTAGGCGTAGGCCGTCCCCGTGGGGAAACTCTGCTCGATAGCCCCCCGCAACGCGACGGGCATCTCCGCGATGTCGCACTCCCAGGGGGCACGACCGGGAGCCCACTGGTACTGTCCGCCCTTGCGCTGACTAGGAGGTACGATCACGGCCCCAGCGCCGCTCGCGAGGAAGTCGACGCCGGGAAGGAAACCGATCCCGCGCCGGAGGCCGGGCTCATCGCGGAAATAGTAGTGCGGACCGCCTGACGCGCTGACCGCCCGCACCGTGTGGCTGATGTCGACGTTGTGCAGCTTGCAGAACTGAGCGACGGCTACATCCCCACCGCTGCGAGGGTCGACGTCGACGATGCACACGTCTTCGATCGCGACGCCGATTAGGGCTGTCGGCCAGCGTGTCCACCAGCGGGTGATGGTGGCGGCGCCAGTGGTTGCGAGATGAAAGCCGCCTTGGCCCTTCTCTAGCAAGACGCCGGGAGCGACATCCTTATTGGCGTAGGGCGTCTTATCCTCGGGTTGAACAGGAAAGACGCGGTACCCGAACTCGCGGGCGTAGTAGAGCGCGGCGTCGAGACAGGACGCGTCATCGCTCAGGGGTGGGATGCGATTATCGTGGGGGGAGGCGCTCATCGCACACCCCCGATTATGGCGCTAACTAGTGCATAGGGGGTATGTTGTGGTAAACTGGGTAAGGACATCCCAAAACCTCGTTTGTTTCTAAGGGCTGCCCACGCATCATCTTGCCGGACGGAGCGTGGTCGGCCTTTTCTCATGTCCCGCGCCAATCGCGCGGGGCTTCATTAGTCGCGCTAGGTCAGCTCCTCGACTGTGCTTCCCCAAAAAATAAGGCCCGTCCTCCGCGCATGAGAGCGATGCGTGGCGGCGGGCGTTGACCTACCTCGGCGATATCGGACCGACCCGCTAGCAACCGCGCGACTTGCCTTTGTCGCTTGACAGATCATGCAATCTGTCCGATGCTAGTGTTACACAGCACGCGCTCTCGGTTGGCATGACCTAGTGTGCTGTGCTCCGCTGGCGCATTCCACTCGGCTTTGGTCCGGAAAAACTTTGGGCCGAGTGGTTTGCGCTTTTCTTTTTCTATGTGTAGTGTCCCCGCTTACACTTGCGTTGTCAAGTCGCTGTAGTGTCCATAGACTATGTGTGAAACCATAATTGGTAACATCACCACGCGTACACACGTATAAAGTGCAAATTCTTTTCACTTATGCAATGGTGTTGCTTTCATGCTAAATGCTCGTGATACACATTAGAGTATACTGGGGTATACTGGGGTATACTGGAGTTATCATAGGCATCACGTCGTTAAAGCATTGGTTTAGATTTATGCACATAGCGACATGCCTTACCCCTCCGCGCCATAAGGCACATGCAGCAACCCCGCCGCCTTCGCCTTGGCGGCCTCGCCGCGCCTGTCGTAGCGCTGGGTCGTCGTGACGTTGCTGTGGCCAGCCAGCTTCTGCATGCTTGCTAATCCTGGCCCATGTCGGGTAGTGGCGTATGCCCCTCTGTCTCGACGCGACGTGCAATCTCCGCCCATACCTCAGGGTTGGCGAACACGATCGAGCCGCCGACGCCGGGGCGGGGTAGCCGACACAGCTGGGCGTGCTGGTGGGCGGACACCACGACCTCTTGCCGGACAGACACGGGAAGCACCAAGGCCCACTTGACCACATGCTCGATGAAGCCCTGTTCCGCGAACGTCCAGTCGTCCATATCTATCGTCTCCCTCCCGACCGGTGATAGCGTCTCCCTACGGCGCTGTGCGGACCTCACGCGGTGCCCTGTCGTCTTGTCCGCTTACCCTTCGTCGTGCGTGGCCGCTTTGGCTTGCAAACGGTCGAGCTTCCGTTGCGCCGTGGCCGACGCGAGCTGATTGGTCGTGCGCTGCGTCTCCTCAGTATTGAGGCGGTCGGCCACCTGCTGTGCCTCCTCCTTGCTGTGGTAGGCGGGCATGTGCGGCATACCCGAGGCGGTGCTGACGACCGCATAGGGGGTGGCCGCGCCATAGGTGCCGCTGCTCTGGACGACCATATAGGCCAGGCGTGGTGTGCTTGCCATTGCTCCTCTTTCCGCTTCCGCTATAGGGCGCTCTACGCCGCTGTTGTGTGCGACCACAGTAATGATCCGTGCGACGTGCATTACCACTCGCCGACGATCTCCCACTGCGTGTCGTTGGCCCACTGTGTGTAGACGCGGGCCGCTATCCCTTCCATTTACCTAAACGTGCTGAACATAGCGAGCCGCCCTGCGCATCACCGACTACGTGCGGTACGCTTCTCGTAGACATCTTGCCGTCCTCTATGCGGTGTGGTGTTTAGGGGGGTGAAGGTGCGTCGTACCACCTTCACCTCCCGCCCATGTTCCTTGTTATGTTCTCCTCATCATTGCCGGCGCACCGCGTCGTGGCGCGCCGTGTGCGGGGGGGGGGCAGGCACGGAAAGCGCTCTTACTGTGCGCCCTCTCTCGTACCACGACACGTCCTTAGCGGGCCTCGTGCAGGTACGGCGAGCGCTCGATCCAGCGGATTGCGGGTGTTGTGCTCATGGTGTCGGCCTCCCGTCAGCTACCCCTCGTCAGACTCATCGTGACTGCGCGTAGGGCAATGCGCCCACCGTCGCGCGGTCAAGTCGTTGAGCTTGGCGTCAACCATGGGCAACACGTCGTCTACGGTCGTCGCGGGTCCGCGCGCCTCCATCTCTTCGATGAGTAGTTGTAGGCCAAGCCGCTCGCGCTCATGGGGGGCCATGGATGAAGGGCGTCGCCCCTCACTGGACGCCGTACGGCGCTCGGCCCAGCGCGCCACGATGTCGCCCGCCAATCCTCGGACAATCCAATCGGTCGTGGGCGGCGCGCCGAAGAGTTCCCAATTGATGCCCGCAGCGGCGAGGCGGTCAGAGACGCGCCCTGGACGGTCATCGTCCGCCTCGCCCTCATCTTCGTCCCAGAGGTCATACAGATCGTAGGCGTCATCCCGCAACGTCGCGGCCAGCGTGTTATACGCCCACGATTCGGGGTCATCCACGCTATCGTCCGCGATGTTGTCGTGCTGCTCGTAGTAGGCGAGGCGTCCCTCCATGTAGCGGTAGACTTCGACCGCCATATCCTCAATGTGCAGATGCGTGCCGTCGTGTCGGATTGTGCCTACGCGTAGAAGGTCAATCACGTCCTGGTGTCGCGCGTCGAGTGCCGCGTCATTGTCATCGCCGCGGATGAACCGATGGTACAGCACCGTCGTCCCACTGTCTTCGAGCACGTTGACGGTGGGCGGCATAACAGGCATGCGGCCATACCCTTCCACGTCAACGTAGGGAAGGCGGGCCGTGTAGACGCGGACACCAAGGTCAGGCATCTCCTCCATGCGATGATAGCCTTTGTCGTCGGGGACGAGGGTGAAGTCCGGGACCGGCTGTGTGTGCTCGCTCATTGGCCCTGCTCCTTCTGTTCGCGGTCTAGCTGCTGAATGACCCACATACGGATGAGCGCCGTAGGAGCCAGTCCCTTGCGGCGGGCGGACTCCTCCAGCGCGGCCAGCGTTTCAGGCTGGAACCCTACAGTAAGCTGCGAACGCTTGCGCTGCTCCGCCTCTCGTGGTCTAGGCATGGCTACTCCTGCCAATGTCGCTTCGTGTGCCAGGTTCATGGCTACTCCTTTTACTATACGGCCTGCCCTATTATAGCACACTAAGCACTATCAAGCACTAACCTGCATTGCATAATGGTGCAGGATGGTGTATACTAGAAGAGTGAGGAGCAGATAGCCCCACAAACAAAGATGCCGCCCGGCTGCTAGAACAACCGGACGGCGGTAGGTACGGAGGAACACGCAAATGACACCAACCGCACCCAGTAAGAAGAATACCGCAGCCGCTTTTAAGCCGCGCGTCCGTCGCCTGGACGCCGGGCGATACTTGGTCGAGAGCGCATCACGCCCCGGTCGGGGTCACACAACGACGGCGACGAGCTGCTCGTGCACCGGCTTCTCGTACCGCCGCCACTGCAAGCACGTCGCCCTCGTGCAGGCACTGGAGCCAGCAATGGAGCGGTGGTACGGGCAGGCCCCGCCAGAGGCCCCGGTGGTTGTGCCGATGTCGGCAGGCGCGCCGAGCGGCATCAAGAGGCCGGTGCGGGGCGGGTTCGTGTCCCACGTCGGCGACGCCGTGGAGCAGGCCGAGCGCCAGCTCGACGCGGCCCTGCGCGCCCTGGCCGATACCGACCGACAGGCTGACGAGTACGCCGTCTATCTGCACGAGGTGGACGCGTTGGAGCGCCAGGTCGCCGCCGGGAACGCCAGCGCCATGCGGGCAGCTTGACGATGAGCAAATGTACAGCCACGACCACACGGCCCCTTGATGCAATTGCATCAAGGGGCGCGGTCCCCGCCGCCGAGCGCGCCGCGTACGTCTACATCGGCAACGGCATGTTCCGACCGGCCAATGATGCCGCGTGGCGTGAAGTCGAACGCTGGAATGCCTACGCTGACGTCTGGAACGTACGCACAGCCACGAGGAGCGCCCCATGACCGTCACGCCGCAGACACCCCTACCGGCGCTCGCGACGCCCGCATGGGCGCTTTACATCTACGGCACACACGCCTTTTTCACATACGGCGGTCGCCTTGTCGCGGAAGCCACCATGGCGACACCGAGCCAAGAGACACGTATTAACGCTATCTTTCAGCGCCTTGTCACTCACACGACCCAGCAAGGAGTACCCACCCATGACTAACCACACCAACCACGCCACAAACACCACCCGCACGACGACCCCGAAAGAACGCCCCTGGGAGAGCGGCATCCGTCGCGGCCAGGACACCATCGAGGTCGCCATCCCTGACGGGCGCGACACGTCCCCCATTGGCAACCCGATCCACGTTGATGCCGATGTGCTCTATAAGGCAATCGAATTGTTGCAAGTTCTCGTGCTTACGCTCGACCCGCTCAAAGACGATGCCGCGGACCTGGGCATCCAATATCGCCTGCGGATCGCGACCCGGCAGCTCACGACGCAGCTTGAAGAGGCGGTGCTCGCGGACGTGGACACGGACTATGGTGAACCATGCCGCGCCTTCCTCGCGGAACTCACGGGCCACGATGAGATGGACGCCGGCGCCGGACGGAGCGCGCTATGACTCCTTCCAGTGAGCAGTTCTATCTTGATCTCGCAAGGCCCCTGCTCGTCTATCAGCGCCGTGGTGGCCTCGTCGTCGTACCCTTCACGCTCGATAGAGCGCCGCATGTCGTCACCGTCCGTATCGACCCGCTAACTGACGACGAAACAGTCGAGATTATCCCCTCCTACCGGCACAATTCCGGCATGGCGTTAGCGGCGCTTGTCGAGGGCCTGGACGCTGTACGGGACACTATGGTACAGGCGCGCGAGCGCGGGTACGACGAGGCTGTACGCCTCTGTCAGCGTGCCGTAGGAGCCATTGAGGCGGCGGCGCAGGATGCGGCTGAGGCGCGCTATACGCCTTGGTCGGAACGACGGCAACAAGCGACCGTGCAGGGCTCCACGCGCCGTGTCCGGTCCTTACCGGCATCGATGCCACTCGTGCGATCACGCCCTGTGGCGCGGGCGTCCGGTGGGACATGGGCACGATGACACGATGGCACGGGTGTAGACGGGCGGCGCGGGGGCCGCCTCAGGGGGAGGAGAGGGAGAGGGACGGCGACTAGCTATCTATCAGAGACCGAGAAACGACCATAACCACGATTATGAAAGGAAACGGCACGACCATGACCGATACAGACACAATTAAGATCCCCCACGGTGACAAGCTTTCCCCTGAGGGCGAGTGGGGCTACGCCCACGTCGATGCGGAGGACCTCTGGGACACCATCAACCTCTTGCGCTACTATCTGCACACCATCGAGCCCCACGGCGGCGACTCGGACGGCGACTCGGACGGCCATCCGACTCCGAAGTACCGCCTGATGTCCGCGACGATGCGCATCGCTGCACGGTTAGCGACCGATGCAGCCGACCACCTCGGCGACGACGACGGCGCGCAATGCCGCGCACGTCTGGTCGAGATCGCGGACGATGAGGCGCGTTATGCGAAGAACGCGGCCGATAGAGCGGCACGGGAGCAGGCCGAGCAGAACGCGGCCATGTTGCACGCCTAAAGGCCACAGGCCGTCCGGTGAGAACTGATGGGGCCAGGGAGGATACCTATGTCCCTCTGGCCCCTTAGCGCGTTGAGGGCGTGCTACAATCGCCGTAGGGGGGCACATGCCGAAGGAGAAACATAGCGAGACGAAGAGTCACCGCGTCGGGCGCGCGACGCTGGCTACGGGCGCGGTCACGACGGCCTACCACGCCGTCGTCGCGTTCGAGTGTATCTTGTGTGCTAGGATGATCGGGCCGGGCGAATTCTTCTCGCGCCGGACCCGACACACACCCACGGGCGCGATGGGTAGGCCGACGACCGATCCCGTTTGCAACACCTGTCGGCCGCTGCGCCTGGAGGGCGCGGGTAAAATCGAGACTGCTGCCACTGACGCGAGGGAGGACTGATGCCAACACCGCTTATCGTCGCCGTCGTCGGCCGCAAAGGCGGCAGCGGCAAGACGACGACGGCGCTCAACCTGGCTGGTGCGCTCACCGATGAGGGGCATCGCGTCTTGCTATGCGACCTTGACCCTCAGGCGTCGTTGACACGCCTTGTGCTGGGCGCGAACGTACCTATGGGCGAAGGCATTGGCCAACGCATCATGGAGCCGCAGCGCGGGCTCGACGGCCTTGTACGGCAAGGACGCGCGGGCCTCGATATCTTGCCCGGCGACCGGGGCGTGGAAACGGCCGCGCTCACGTTGAACGACGACCCGACCGGCCCGCTCCGCTTGCGTAAGCTCCTGCGTGGCGTGACGGATTACGATGTCGTCGTGCTTGACACGCCTCCGACCCTGGGCTTTGCCCTCAACAGCGCGCTGCTGGCCGCGTCCGTGGCCGTGCTGCCGACGCTGCTTGTCCAGCAGGACCTCGACGCCCTCTCCGATACGTTGGAGTTGCGCGAGCGTCTGGCCGAGTTGGGCGCGGCCGAACACATCGTCATCCTGCCCAACGCCATGCGACGCGACGGGAACGATGTGGCTGCCTATGCCCTGCTGCGTGAGATGTACGGTGCTTTGGTCGCCGAGCCCATCCCCGTGAGCGTGGCCGTTAAATATGGGCTCAACGCCGGCGAGGCCGTGGCGCGGTCCGACCCCAAGGGACCCGCCACGACGGCCTACCGCTGGCTGGCCGCGCGCGTGTTAGAGGCAGGCGTAGAGGCGGTACCCCATGCCTAAAGCGCGCACACTACCGACGATGGGCCAGCCACAGCCAGGACGGCCCATCGCGCCCGCACAGGCGGCCACGCAGGCTGATGGGCCGCGCACCCTGATCGGCGCGCTGCTTGTGCCCATTGAGCAGATCGCCCCCGATCCCGACCAACCACGCCACGACATGGGCGGCGACCGCCTCGCCGATCTCGCCGCCTCTCTCAAGGAGTACGGCGTGCTGCAACCGCTGCTCGTCCGCGAGGCCGGCCTGCTTGACGATGGGCGCACGCGCTACATGATTGTCGCCGGCGGTCGACGCTACGCCGCCGCGCAACAGGCCGGCCTCGTACGGTTGCCGATCGTCGTGCGCGAGAGCGAGGGGGCAACCCTCCGCGTCACGCAACTTATCGAGAACGTGCAGCGCCAGGACCTGGCGCCATTGGAAGAGGCGCGCGCTTTCCAAGAGTTGATGGACGCCGACGGTTTGACGGCGGCTGCGCTGGCCACACGCTTGCACATCTCACCACAAAAGGTGCGTGATCGCGTGTTGCTGTTATCGGATCAGGTCATGGCTGACGCGGTACAGCGTGGCCAGATCACGCCAACGACGGCGCGCGACGTGCTGCGCATGGCCGACGAGACGCAAGTCCCCCTACGTGTGAGTATCGCCGAGGGCGACCGCATTGACGGAGCCGCCATACAGACAGCGCGTGCGCGGGCCGCGGCGTCTGGTGTCGTAAACCCGCGATCTAAGGGCGGTGGCCGCTCGGTACGTGCGCACCCTCCTAAGGATGCTGGAACGCCTGCACAGGAACATACGGCGTATGTTCCTGACCCCGTGCAAGGCTTGTATGAGGCGTTCAAGGGATGGGAGGCCCAGGTGTCCCATCTCGCGCCTCATGACCTCCAGCGACTTGTGGGACTGATACGCGATGACATGCAGAGCTTTATAGCGAGCGTCACCGAGATGACCTCTAACGAGCGGGATGGGGCTATTGAGGCGGTACGCACCGGCGACACGCTGTAGTTCGGCCATCGGTGTCGGCAATGAGAACGGCCCATGACACCACGCCCTCGTTTCGTCGCGCGCCCCCATCGTTTCTCACAAAAGTGGGCTGTGTATGATGACTTACGCGGCTACGCCATCAGTGAGGGCAACAACGCCGCAATGGCCAGGTTCATGGCCGGCACTCACGAGGCGTCGTGGCGCGCGCGGTGCAGCATCTGGCAACAGGCCGAGCACCGAGATACGACGCCCTGAGCGGACGGCTTCGCGCGGGGCCACGTAGGGCGCACGGCCCACGGTGAGTAGCTCCCAAACACACCGCAGACCGTCCGCACCCTTAGCATGCCATACGGACAGTGGGACTGCCGTGGATTAGACTGCTGGTAGGAGGGCAGTAGAGGGGTAGGACCATGGCACCGCCGCCACGCTTCACGTATCACCATCATGCGGCCACCGGTAGCTGGTACGTGTACGATCGCTTGCTCGATCGGACGCTCCGCATTGAGGCCTCGGGCGTGACGGCCGCGAATCTAGCCCGTGACTATGAGGCAGACTGGCGCCAGCGGTGTGAGCGATGGCGCCAGGCCGAGCACCAGAACGACCCGCCCGACGTGGCGTAGCACGGTGCTTGGCGATCTGTACAGGTACTGCGGACGGCCCACGGTGCGCTCTACAGCCCCGTGAACCGGCCGCACCTGTAGCCTACCGTATGGGCGGGTGGCATGCGTGTGTATGCTGAGATAGACGCTGACGCCACACAAGCGCCAGTGATAACGGGGCTGTAGCTCAGGTGGGAGAGCGCCACAGCACACTGTGGAGGCCGTGGTTCGAGCCCACGCGGCCCCACTTGCCACACCGAGAGAAGAGCGGCCCCATCGCCGCGTCCCGCGCGTCTTGTGGCCTCCTGGCGTGCACGGGCGTTGCGGTGGCTGCGCGCGTAACCGCTTGCCGCTACACTATGGGCGGCTCCCCGCGCGTGCGGGCACGAGTACCGGGACCGATACGGAAATAATTCCGGAACGGGCGGCTCCCCGCGCGTGCGGGCGCGAGGAACTTCCGGGCAAAATTGCCCGGAAGTAGTGCCGTCCCCGCACGCGTCGGCGTGAAGGTGTGGCAGGGGTCGTGCAGCACGAGACCGCGCGAACGGCCCACGGTGGCAACACAACACACCGTAGACCGCCCGCATCATCAGCATGCCACATGGGACGTGCGGGTACCCGTTCATCGGGGGCATGCATCGCTAGTGGCGGCTCCCCGCGTGCGCGCGCGCGAGGTCATGTCCGACAAGCCCAGTCGGATATGGGGCGGCGGTTCCCCGCGCGTGCGGGCGCGAGGCGACCTATTCCACGACGGCGCACGACGGGCGGCCGCGTAGGGTGGAGTAAGTAGCAGCTCTATTTATTTTCCAAGTAGTGAGTGGTCGCGGTCGGTGCGTTGATACGACAGGTCAGGTGTTTCGCAGGGCGGGTACCGCCCGAGAAAGGCCCACTACAACGATTCGTGCAAAAATGGGCCATTTGGCTTATTACCGGCTCAGTTGTCTTACCGGCTCGGTTTTTGACGGAATAGCGCCCTCGACTGAGCCGGTAACAGCGCCCTATCAATAGGGCACTGCGCCGGTAATTCGTGTTACCGGCCCAGTTCATCTCCGAACCCGTCGTCGAAACGCGACGAATGGCGGCCACTTGACCTATTTACGCGATATGGCCCATTTTCGCACGAATCGTTGTAGACGGCCAGAAACGAGTAGACGGCCAAAGGTACGGGGGATCCCGATCGCGGAAAAGCCGCCCCCTGCACGATCAAGGGGCGGCCCTACGCTTTTCCTTATGCCACCGGCCGTTGTCTCGCCGCGCCGTCGGCGATCGCGGCCGTGCTGTCTGACTGCTTGGAAGAAAGAAGTCGGCCGACGCGGCGCTTGAGTCTCCAGGAACGATACCACGGCGCGACCATGGCCCGTACGGGCCGATGGTGGGCAATCCGCACTAACAGCGTGCCCGGCCGCAGCTCCGTAATCTGCTCGGGGCGTAAGAGCGGCGCGCTGGTCTCGCTCATACTTTCATTGCCCGTGCCGGCGAAGACGCGCGTCCGTTCACGGCCCTTGCCCGCGCTGTGCTGGACCACCGTCGTATCGCCGATGCCGGCCGACATCCACGCCGCCGAGGCGAAGCCCGCGCCCCCAAATAGGAGGTGCGTCTGACAGTTCTCCTCGATGTCGGCGCGTCCCTCCGGCCCGTAGATCGTCGTGGCCTGGCTCAGGGCCTGGAACGCGAGCACGCAGCCCACCCGCGCCGAGCGGAGCGTCGCCAGCCACTGCGGCAGGTTGGCGATCGCGCCCACCGTGCCGGCCTCGTCGATGACGCACAGGACCGGGCGCGGCAGCGTGCGACCGGGTGCCGCGTTGGCCACATCGATGAGCCCGCCGAAGACCTGACCGAACAGGCACGCCGTCAAGGGTCTGATAATGTCCTCGCGGCCGCGCGTCAGGATCACATAGAGTGCCGTCGCCGGACCGGTAGCGCGGCCCATGGCGGCGATGTCGATGTCGTCGTGGCTCGTCACCGCGCGCAGGCGCTCGTCTTGCAGCGCCATGAAGCGCAGGGGCAGGCCGACGAACACCGACGACGCCAGGCGTTCATTGCCCAGGATAACGCGCAGGAAGCCGCCCGCCGCGGCGCGGGCTGTCGGGTCGGGGCTCTCCCCTAACTCCTTCTGCATGGCGGCGGCGTCGGTCGATGACAGATAGTGGGCCAGTTGGGGCAACGTCGCGCCACCTACGTCCGCGTAGACCGCGTTGAGGTGGAGGATGGCCGCCTGGAGCAGCAGGCGGCAGGTATCGTCCCAGAAGCCGTCCTCGCCCTCCTGGCGGCGGGTGTTGGCGAGCCACGTTTGAGCGAAGAGGAGGGCCTCGGTGGCGTCGTGGATGTGCGCCAGGGGATTATAGCCCGCGCCTGTGCCCGAGGCGTCGTAGAAGTCGAGGCGCAACGGGCGCATGCCCACGTTGGCCAGGTGCGCGCTGGTCGTGTCCCACAACTCGCCCTTTGGGTCGGTTAGCACTAACGAGCGTTGGCCGCGCTCCCGCAAGAGGTTGCCGATTAGCAGGGTCGACTTACCCGCGCCCGGCCGGCCCACCAGCAGGACGTTGAGGTAGTGCAGCCGCTCGGGGAGCGCGACGAGTCGCCGGCCCACGCGCCCCAGGATAAAGGGCGCGGCACCCCGCCGTGGACGCAACCGCCGCACATCGCGCCGTGTGGCCCACTGTGCGGCCCCGTGCGCGTCGCTGGGCGTTAGACGGCCCGCCCGTCCTACCACGAACCACAGCGGCCCCCACGCCTTCTGTAGGACCGCGAGGAGTAGGAGGGCGACCATGGCGCTCTCGACCCATAGGCCGATCCGCATGGCTTGGCCCACCGATGAGCGCCCGTTGATCTCCGTTAGGCGGCGCGTCCGGGCGTGGGGGTCCGTCCACTGCGCCCACGGCATCGGGCGCCAGCCGTGCTCGATGCGGGGGAGAAGATGGACGCGGGGGATGGTGGCGACGACATGCGGCGGCCACGCGGCGGCGATCTCCGCCGTCTGATAGGCCGTGATGATCCGGGGACGCTCTAGCAGGGCGATACCGCTGCTACCGACCACGACGAAACAGACGACTAATAAGGCTCTCACGGGTCTCCTCCTTGTCTCTCATGATGGATACGGGGGCGGGCGTCACAGGGACGGACGGGCGGTACACCAGGGCGTCGAGTTCACGCCGCAGAGCGGCCGACCGTGCGGCGCTCCGGGCCTCGGCAAAGCGCGCAGCAGCGGTCAGGGCGTAGCCTTTGAGTGCGGCGTGGTCGGCTTCTTTGATCCGCACGGTCTTGTAGTGGTCGGTCCCCGGCACACGGCCCGCGCCGGCGATCAGGACGTGGACATGGGGCCGACCTGTGTTGCCGTGGACCGCCGCGACCCAGGATAGGCCCATCCCCAGGCGCGCCCCGTAGGCGTCGAGGGTGTCGCGCGCCCAGCCCATCAGGTCCTCCGTCTTCTCCAACCCCAGCGCCGTGCTCGGCGAGAGGATATAGCGATGGAACGCGACTTTCCGATCGGGGTGAGCCGTCAACAGATCACGCGCGGACGCCCGGTCGATGCCCGTGTCCGTCGCCGTGAAGAGCTGGCGTGACTCGTCTTCGGCGTCCTGACGATCGCGACACTGGAGATAGTAGACCTGCTCTTGCATCCGTTGGCGCGCCCGCGGCCCCTGCGGCGTATAGCGCCATTTGGTGATGACGTTGGGGGCCGCGTCGCCGGTCTTGTCCGGCTCTCGGTCGATCTCCAGGCCACGAAAAGACATCTCTTAGCTCCTCGGCGAACGGTGGTGGTAGCCCGAATGTGCTATAGCGGACACGAGGTCCTCTCGACGATATAGGGGGTGGGCCATGCTGCGGCCCACCTCTTCGCATGGCCCCTGCCTGGGTGTATTGAACCGTCACCCAGGCAGGGGCTTTTCCATGTGTGCGTATGGTTGGGTGGAGGCGTTGGCGGAGGCCCGTTTATCGGGCCCAGAGGCGCTTATCCTTGCGACATGATGGGAGGCGCTTTGGGGGGTCCGCACCAGCTCGCCCCCATCATGCGTTGGCCCCCACGCGCTCGACATAACTTATCGACTCCGCGCCGGATAGATGAGGTGATGTTGTACGCCGTAGCCGATGGCGTAGAGCGTGAACAGCAGCGCCATGAGCACGACGAGCACAACGAGCACGAGGGCAAGACGCTTCACTCCGCGTGCGGTGATGAGCGGCCGTCCAGGCGCTAAGTAGCCGGGGTGTTGTTGCACGGGCAGCGGCGGCAGACCGTACTGTGCGCGCAAGCCCTGCTCCATCTGATAGCGCTCGACGGCCAGGGCGCGCTCGTGTATCCTGCGCTCCTTTTTGCGCCCAATGGCGTACCACAGTACATCGTTCATGTCCCTATCCTCCCCTTGCTTTACGCTGTACTACAAGGCCGCGAACTTCGCGATCCCTATGACTTTCTGTAGACCACCCGCGCCGGCGTGCGCCACAGCGGAAAGGAGCGCCGCGACAATGCCCGGCACTAGGGCCAACACGAGCAGGCCCCCGACAAGCATGATGTCGTTCCACAACACCGTGCCGATGACGCCACCCGCGCGCCCATTGCCCTGTCCTTCCAGCGACACAATCACCGACAACATCAGCGCGTAGGCCGGACCCAACAGGGACAAGTAGGCGAAGGCGCGCAGCCAAGCGCGGGCAATGTCAGCGGCCGGGGGCCACGCGAACAGCACCAGCGCCAGCGGGCCAATCTCGTACACGAACGCGAACATATGCAGCGTGACGGCGCGCTCGATCCCCACGATGATGAGGAGAACAGGGGCCAGGAGCAGAGCGATACCGGAATGCCCCATGTCGTGCATCGTACTCGTTCCGATGTCGCCCGCGAGGCCGTTGACCGCGCCTAACCAGACGTTGACGAGCGTATCGTAGGCAGCGAGCGCGGCCAGGACCAGGCCGGAGCGCCACAACAGCGCCACGCCCTGCGCGACGTTGCCGAACCAGGCCGGTTTCATGGTCCATAACACGGCAATTCCGAACACCACCGCGAACGCGTCGCCCGCATCCGTGCTCAGGGTGTCCTTGACGGCCACGAGCCCCGCGTTACCCGTGGGGTTGTCGGTGCGCGTCAGTGGGCCGATAATGGCGTCGGTCAGGTCCTTTATCTGTGTCGCCAGGATCGCGACGAAGCCGTTCCACACCGACGAAAAGCCCCGCACGATGACACCCCAGAAGTCGATACAGACGCCGTTACCCAGTGGCAGCGGAATAGCAAGCCCGGTCGTACAGGTCGAGTCTGACGAGACCGCCCCGCCAATGGTCGCTGCCGGCGTGGGCGAGGGGCTGGGCGTGGGCGAGGGGCGCGGTTGAGCCGTGGCAATCACGACCACGACGCGCGCCGTTTGCGTCGGCGCGGGGGTGGCCGTTGCCGTTGGCGTGGGCTTGCTGGCAGCTCCGGCCGTTGTCGTCGCGGCCAGGAGGCACAGGAGTGCCACCAGGGCAACGATGTATTTATGAGTCATACCGCTATCTCCTCGCCGGCTTCTCCGTCGACGCGGGCCTTGATGCCCGCCCACAAGCCGCCCGCTTCCTCCGTCCACCAGGCTCGTGCCGCGAGGTCATCCGTATCACTCGCAAACAGGTAGGCTTCATCGGTACTCAGTTCGACACGCACAATGCCGTGCAGGTCGCGGGCGCTGCCCCGGTCACGCCGCGTCAGGAACATGGGCATATAGACGCCCTTCTCTCCGCTCATGCGCTGCGCCGCGTCCACCTCCTCGGGCGTGAGTTGGAGCATCCGTTCTAGCCATAAACGCGGGTTGCCCTCGGTCTGCGCGCCATTGTCCTCGACGCTGAACAGGGCCTTGAAACTCGCTTGCGTAAAGAACGTTTCCGCGTCCGTGTCGCCAATCAGGTCTTTAATCTGCTGGCTAGCGAACACGACACACGATCCCCCGTGGCGTGCCTTACGCGACGTCCGGTTGATGTAGTCGCGCGCCAGCGGGCTCTTGAGCAGCGCCCAGCTTTCGTCAAGTCCTAGGAGATGGTCTGCGGACGCGCGTCCTGCCTGAGCGCTCCTGGCGCGCGCCAGGGCCTTCCTGGCGTCCACAATGGCGAAGGTCGCAAAGTAGGCGTAATTCCTGAGCGCGGCGTTGTCCTCCAGCGGGGACGTGTCGAAGGCGAGGAGGGGCGCGTCCAGGCGCACGGTCGTTTGCCCATCGACGAGCGCGGCGTGTTGTCCGTCGCGGACGTAGGGCCGTAGGCGCCAGCCCAGTGCACGCCATACTTTCTTTTCGTCCCGATCGCCGCCCTTCGCGGTCCACTTGCCCTCCAGGTAGGTGTAGAGGTCGCCCATCGTGGGTGTCGTGTCGCCGGCGCCGGTGTAGATGTCCCGTACCGCCTCGTCGATGTAGGCCGGTTCGAGATCCGCCAGGCCACCGAGTAACAAATCGACCGCGGCGCACACGAAGCGCACACGCTCCCGGCGCTCCTCGTCCGTGGCGCGCGCTCCCTCCCACACGTTGATCGTAGCCGTGTGGGCGCCGCCCAGTGTGGCCCGCTCGCCGCCGCTCACCTCACACAACGCGCCGAAGCTATCGACACTGCTAACCATCGTCGCCATATCCCCGTGCAGGAGGAACCACAACGCGAGTTTCTGCAACAGGGACGTTTTACCCGTGCCTACACGGCCGAGCACGACACCGATACGGTTGTACAGGTTCGGGTCGTCGAGCGCCAGGCTCACCACATCGCCCGCTGCGTCCGTGACGCCTAACGGGACGCCGGCGCTCTTGGTGCCGGGATTGAAGGCGAGGAATGGCCAACTATTGCCGATCGTCGTTGAGTCGAGACGGTAGACGCTGCGGCCCGGATCACCGTAGCCCGGTAGCGTCGCGTGATAGGCCGGCTCCTGGTGCGCGTGCCCATAGCCCACCTCGGCGAGCATCGTATCGCGCATGGCGTCAAGCACACGACCCACCCGCGCGTCGAGCTGCGCCCGCGTGTCGCCCTCCAGCCGGATATAGCAACTGGCCTTGACGATGCCGTAGCCGGTCGTATGGAGCGCCGTTGCTGTTGCCGTCGCGTCGCCGGCGGCGAGCGCGGTCGTAATGTCTTTACCTCCCGCGGACGTCCCTTCCATCAACCGCAAGCGCCAACTCTGCCGGCGGCGTTCCCAGGACCGATTAAGCCCCCGGACGTGCAGCACGAGGGTTGCGGGGCAGTCCGTCGCCACCAGGGGCCGCAGCCAGCCGGGCGTTGTCGTAGGCGGCGGCGCGACGAGGTAGAGCGTGCGTACCCAGCGCTCCCGCCCGGTCGCCGGGTCGATAATGCGGTACGTGTGCACGGTCTCCTCGCCCAGCGGCGCGCCGTAGCCCGCGCTGTCTTCAGAAGGCGTCAGATGCCGCGACAGGAAGGCCCGAGCCGCATTCTGATCGACCGGCAAGGGTGGTAGGCCCATGGCGACAAGTTGACGCGTGACGGCGCTCTCCGCACGCGCGAGGCGCACCGTGAGCGGTTGATCGGGCTCGCCCTGCGGGACCGGGTACGGCGCGATGAGGAGCCAATAGTCGAGGTGCGCGACGTGACGCATGCCGGGAGCGGAGAGACGCCGCGCCCACCACGCGACGAGGCGCGTACCCACTTCGCCCAGTTCGGGCGTGTAGGGCGTCGGGGCGAGGTGGGTACGAAGCGCGGCCGTGATCGCCGCGGCGTCCGCCGGCCGATTTTCCACGAAGATAGAAAGGCGGGCCTTCGAGGGAAGGCCCGCTGCGAGGGCGCCAAGCAAGTAGGCGTGTCTATCCTGATCGCCCGTTGCGAGGGCGTCGAGGGCCACGCCGGGGACACGCAGCAGACGGTAGGGCGTGCCGTCCACCCCCACAAGCGTCCCGTCGTCCGCGTTATAGTTGACGGCGCCGCGCTTGCCGATAGGTGATGGTCGCATAGATCCCTCCTTTCAGGGCATGGGCGCGTGTGGCGCGGGCCACGCTGACGCCGTACCGGAGGGTACGACGCCACGCGAAGCGGAGGGCCTGCACGGGGTAGCGTTCGATACCGCCACGCCCTAGCGCCAAGATGGGCGCGACAAGCAGCACGGTAGGCAGCGCCACGGCCAGGATATGCATGTTAGGGTTGTGAATCCCGCGCGCAAGGAGCGCACAGCCCCATAGCGACACGCCGCCAACGATGACGGCGAGCCACTGCGGGACGGTCAGTCGGGCCACGCGCAAGTTATCATTCAAACTGCGTGGCGTTCTGTGCGCCATCTAAATGCCCGCGCCAATGGCCGCGAAGCTGGCAATCAGGACGATGGCGAGGAACGCCGATCCCAGAATCTCGGCTTTGTGCCCGCGACTGAACACCAGCGCGCAGGCGGCGCTAATGATGATGATGGCGATCAACGCAGGGCTTATTTCCCGAATGTACCCGAGAGCCTTGTTAGCCGCGTCCCCGAAGGCCGATGCGATGATGAAATGCTGCATGATTGTGCTCCTCCTCTTCCCCTTTTCTCCAGCCACGCCGATAGCAGTAGGGAAGATGCTACAGTGAGGGCGGCTTGCATCTATTGTAGCATATTCGCATCTAATAACATCTTATAAAAGACATAAACATCTAATAATGTAGACTGGAAGGAGGTACGACGCGTGCCCAGACCGCGTAAAGGAGAAAATAAAGTGGATGCCGTTATGACCGTTCGTATGTACCAGGGGGTCTATGACAGGCTGGTCGCCGCCGCGCAGGCAGACCGTCGCAAGGTTGGCGAACTGGCGCGGGTGCTTTTAGAGGACGGGCTGACAGCATGGGAACGCGCGCACCAGAACCCGGGCAAACAGGATGGTGAGCAGTAACGCGACGCATTGGGACACGAGGAATGAAAAAGAACCCCGACTTCTAGCGTCCCTTTGGGGAATTGCTAGAAGTCGGGGTTCTTTGTCTGTTCAGGGTAGCTGCCCCGCGCACTCACAAGCCGCATACGACGCGCCACAGCCCTAATGGCGCCATTCGCACCGACGCCCTCTATCGGCCGCCCGCCGCTCCCTACTGGTGGAGCCCGCATACAGTCTAGAACATATGTTCTAGACTGTGAATAGGTCGGTGATGGCAGTCGTTAGCATGGGTCGCGGCGCTCCTTCGGTTCCAGTGTACCGGGGAGCGCCGCGTGGGGGATAGCGCCCTCTCCGCGTCAGCCTGCGCGCCCTGTGCTACCCGGCCTGCGACCAATCATACGTGTTATCGTCCTCGTCATCCGCCACCCGCGCTGCTGCCGCCGGCCACCGGTCCGGCGTGGGTTCGTCGGGCTCGGGGCGTCGTGCATCATCGGAGAAGCCGGGTGCACGGTTGACGCGCTCGGCATTGACGGCGATCGGGCCTCTACCGGGCGGCCCATCCGCCGGTTGAAAAGACACCGTGTCGTATTGCCTGAGTTCCTGCAAGGCCATGCCCCGGAGCTGTGAGGCGTGCAGAAAGTAGTTCTCGCCGTCCTCGCCTCTAACGAACGCAAAACCGCGCTCGTTTGTGTTCCTTACCTGCCCGTTCATTGGTCGCCCCTTTCCGTGTCGTCATCTCGTCGTTATCTCGCCCCCGTGCCAGCGCCCTCCTCGTGAGAGGAGGGCGCCAGGCACACCCACAGGCCACGTACGGCGGGTATTAGCCGATCCACGGCTGGTAGTCGCCCGTGGACATGCCCCGCAGCATCCGCACGACCTCAGGGGACGGCGGCGCGTGCTTCGGCAACTCGACCTCCGCATACCAGCACGCCAGCGCGACGGCCAACACCATGTCGTCGTGAATACTCTCACGCCACGCCTCGTAACTGTCGTGCGCGGTCTTTAGGTCAATCTTGACCTTGAAGTTGACAAGCTCATTGATGAGCGCTGGCACGAGGGCGAGGCCCTCGGCAAACTTGAGCCGGCGCGTCTGGTTCAGCGCCACGAGATTCCAGACCAGCTCGCGCTTGGGCACTTTGTAGTGATGCGACTCGTGTGTCACGGTGTCTCCGCCCGTGATCGTGACGGCCTCCGGCTGCACGCCCCTCTCCGTGAACATGTCCAGCACGCCATTGCCCACGCCGGTCTTGTCAACGACGAGGGGCGTGTCACGCGTGAGGGGCGGCTGGTCAAGTAGGGCGACCGTGCGGGTCGCGATGTCCGTGTATTTCGTGCCAAGCGCTGGCCGTTCCAGGTGGCGCAGGTGGAAGTTCACCTCTTCCATCACGTCACCGCTGTCCAACAAGGTTAGCGTCATGACCCGCTCGACGACAGCGATGGCCGTATAATCCTGAGACTGGCCGAGGTCGACGCCGACGACGAACGTGGGCGGCTGGGCAGGCGGCGGATTGTCTCGGTACTCGCGCGCGGTGTAGATACGTGGTGTGTCCGTGGTCATTGCTTTACCTTTCCATGAATAGGGGCTGCACGTCGGAGCGGACGGCCGCCATCACGTCGTCGTAGGCGAACAGTTGATCGGTGGTCTCGCTGAACTGGCACTCGTACTCTTGGCGATACCAGAATGGCCCCTGGGTGCGCTCCTCCTCGGCCAGGAACGTCGGCGAGATCCGGGGGCATATCGTCGCCGGGATCTGGAAACGATGCCAGTCCTCGCCGCCCGTCCACGCCTCAAACCACCAGCCGCGCTTGCCGAACGGCGTCGAGAGCGCCAGGAGCTTGCCACCGCTCACGGCTAACATCGGACGGACCGACTTGTACAAGTCATCGCTCACGCGCGCCGCCTCGTCAATCGCGAGCAGGCGCACACCGGAGTAGCCCCTAATCGTGTCCTCCTTGCCGGGTAACGAGACAATGCGGCTGCCGTTCTCTAACTCGATCTGCAACGCACTCTCGCTTACGGCCGGGACTGGACGCCCCAAGGCGCGGTAGACAGCCAGGCACTTCTTGAAAAGCTCCCCCGATTGCCGCTCTGCTTTTGATAACAGAAGGACCAGGCTGTGTGGTTGATAGACGGCCGTATGGACGGCCAGGACGCTCGTGATGGTGCTTTTCCCCGCCTGGCGGCTCACGTTCATCAGGATGCGGTTAGACGTGCTGTGGAGCACGTCACGCTGCCACGGGTCGGGGACAATGCCCGCCCGTTCGGCCAGGCGCACCGGATCGAGGGCCATGGCCAGATCGGTCGCGATAGCCATTAGGGCGTCCCCCCCACGATCATCGGCGGCGTGACCTCACCATCACCGAGCGCGGCCGCCACGGCCAGGCGCGCGTCGGGGTACGGTGAGAGGGCCGCGAGGAGGATGGTCCGCACACTGACCCATTCCGGGGCCAACAGGATGTTCACCTGCGCGCGCTCATCTAGCTCGCCCGTGAGCTTCGCGAGCAGTTCCAGGTTGCTCCGGGCCTCCCTGATCGCGCCCAGGGCGAGCCGGCCGTCCTTCGACGTTTCAGCGGCCGTCAGGATAGCCAGCGTGCGCCCTTGAATACTTTGCACCTGGTCGAGCAGGGAGTCGGCGTGGGCGACCTCCTGCGCGGCCTGGGCCTGCATGAGCGCTTTAGGGAGGTGCTCGTCTTTGTGCCGCTGCAACGCCGTCTTGCTTAACGGGACATAGCGGGACGCCACGGGACGCACAGCCTCGCCCTCCACGAGCGCCGTGTCGATGGCCTCACGGTCTTTGTGCATGCAGACGGTGCAGGTGCGCGGCATGGTACAGCCTCCCTTAGATGGCGCGATATCGATCGTTCGCCCGCAGCTGCTTCTCAACGCTGGAGCCGGCTGCCGCTCCGGCTGCCCGCGTCGCCGCACTGCCTGACTGCCCGCGCTCATCGCCCTGGTGGCCACGCTCGATACGCTTGATCCCGACCGCGACCGGCGTCCCCGGCGCGATCCCGGCGCCCCGGTTGACAGGGGCCGTGTACGTATACTCGACCACATCACCGATCGTCAAGGGAGCCTCATCGTCACCGAGGCTCACGACCTGTACGGCGTTGAAAAAGAGGTCTTGCCCGACGAGCGTGGCCCCGGTCGCTGAGGTGGGGCGAATGAAGCCGTGGCCGGTGCCACTCAACTTCTTGATGGTTCCTTTTGCCATTGTCTATTCTCCTTGTTGTACTATCTATATGCCATTCAAATGGTCGTTAGCGCGGCGCGGGTGTATTGAGCACAGGCGAGGTACCGAACACCGAAGGCGCGCCCGAGGTGAGCGTATGCACGATTTCGTCGCCTGCCTTCTGGAACACTAGCGAGGCTCCGCCTCAGACCGACGAGACATGACGCGAAAACTTGACTCAATCGCACCATGTTTGCCCGTATTAGGAGTCTAGGGCGGCCGTGTGCTCCGCGATAGTGTGCTCGTCGTGGTGTGGTTCAGCATGGACCGCGATGGCATTGGGCGCGACGTGGACGCCACCAAGATTGATCGTGACCCCGCCACTCGCACCACGACGGCCTTGAATGAGAGGCATGTCCCACACAGCGCCACCGCCGCCCGTCCCTTTGCCGTGCCCATGGATAGGCACAGGCTGGTGAACCGGCTTAGTGTTCGCGCCTGGGATGGGCGCGACGTAGAGGTAATTCGGCAAACCGACGGTGCCGCCCGTGGGCGTCGTGGACTGCAAGAGCGAATGGGCCGCGACCGGCGGCGCGGTGATGGTCTTATAGTGTTTCACGGGATCATGAGCCAGCCCTAGAATGACCATCAGCCGATGCATCGCCGCTCCGAGCGCGTCAAACGAGGCCGTAGCGAAGCCCATAATGTCTTTCCAGTGCAGGATGACCCAGGTGAGCCCAGCCATGGCCGCGCCAATAGCCAGGATCGCGACGATCACGGGCGCCAGCCCCGCGACGCCGAAGACGGCGAGGACCGCGCCGACCGCGCCGGCCAGCATCATGAACGGACCCACCACGAGCGCCACGGCGGCCGTCACGGCCACGAACGTCGCGATGAACTGCATCAAGGCCGGGTTCTGCTGTGTGAAGCGCACGAGCCCCGCGGTGAACGACGCCAGCGCCATGGCCGCCCGCGCCGCGATCGGCAACCACAAGATGCCTAACTGCGTCATCGCGCTATCGAAGTTCTTGCTGGCCTGGTTGAACTGGCCCGGCACCGAGGCATTATAGCGCCGCTGCTGCGCGCCCAGGTCTGGCATCGCCTTCATGGCGTCCGCGATCACCTGCAACCGCACGCCGACGGTGGGGTCCGAGAAGAGGCCCGCCAGGCGCGCGCCGTTTTGCTGGAAGGCCCGCGAGAACTCAGTCATCGTCTGTTGTGGGTTCAGCGTCCGCGCCGTGCTCGCCAGCGCCTTCAGGAGCATCGACGGGTCGTTGATCTGGCCCTGCGCATTGGCGAAGTGAATGCCCGTCCCCCGCTGGATACCGGCAATGGCCGCCTGCGCCGTCTTGCCTCTGGCCCCGCCGAGCATGTTCGTGATAATCCGGGCTATCTGGTTGCCGCCACGCGTGCCCTGACCCATCTGGGAGAGCAGCACAGCCTCGCTCATCGTGTCGCTAATCAAGGCTTGCGGCGGCTTGCCCTTGTACAGGGGCCGCTCGGTGCCAACGAACTGTGAGAGCAAGTGTAGGAATTGATCTTGGGAGCCAGGCACGATCTGCATCGCTTTGCCCAACTGATTGACCATAAAGGCGGTGTCGGACACACCGCCGATCTTCTTATCGCCAAAGGCGCCGTAGAGGTGCGCGACCTCCGAAGCAATGGTGGCGCTGTGTCCGATATCAGCGCCCCTTGATCTCAACATGACCTCGCTGTAGTTGGCCAGCGGCCCGAGCATCTGCGAGAGTTGACCGACGTTGGTGATACCGGCCTGACTGGCCGACTGTGCCACGCCGGCGACGTCATTGATTGACATCTGATTGTGCAGACCGATGTTCGCGAACCGGGTCTGCAAGGCGGCCATCTGCGGGGTCGATGCGCCTGTTCTTGTCTGGATACCGATCATGATGCCTTGCAGGACCATGGCTTTTTTGACGGCCGCATCCATGAAGCCGAGCAGGCCCACGCCGACACCCGTAATAATCGCGCCGGTCCCGAGCATCGCCAGAGATTTGCCGAGCTTGTCGACCTGCGCGCCGGTGAGAGCTGCTTGCGTATGCAGGCGCTGCATCATGGCTATTGCTGCGTTCGCCCCGGCAGTCATACCCGTCGTGGTCATCGACAGGCGGATCGCCATGTCATAGAACGTTCCCATCGGACCTCCTTTAGGCCATCACACGATGGCGTCGTAGCCCCGTGGTCAATAGCTGCGTCGTTGCGCCCGGATTGGCCGCGCTGTAGGCCAGGGCCAGCGCTTCGAGATCCTCGGCCGTGAACTTATTGAGATACGCCGTCAGAGCCGCATGTGTGGGGCGGCACGGCGGCCAGGCGACCGGCTCACCGTCAATCTCAGTAATGGCGAGGATAGCGCGCGCCCGTGCGCCGATGAGAGGATTGATCGCGCCGCCCCGCATGAACCTGCATTGCAGAAGCAGCAGGTCGATGCGTCGGTCGGCGGCCGGATCGGCACCGCGCACACGGGCGAGACTTTTATCGCTCAGGGTCACGCGCTCGTCGTCCGTGACGGACGCTTCTTCCAAGATGGGGGGCATGGTCATATCCTCTTTACGCCGCTGGCGGCATGGTGTCAATGAGAGGGTGTGTGCCCTCTCCTCGGCCAACAGTGCGCAGCCGAATGAACTGTGCAAGGGAATCCGCCCCCTCAGCGCGCGCCGACTGCTCCAGCGCGGCGCGCTCACTTTCCGAATAGGCGACCTGAATCTTGCATGGGCGCCGTGGAGCCAGGCCCGGCGGCCGGCCACGCCGGCGCTCGGTCTCCTCAGCTATCGCCATCTCTCTTCCCCTCCTCTGCCCCTGTGTGGCAAAACAAAAGGGGCCAACACCATTGACATAGTGTTGGCCCCTTTATGGGTAGACTCGTCTACCCGAATACTAGCAGATTTGTCACGTCGCCTAAATAGCATCGTGCTATTTAGGCGACGTTATCACGCACAGGGGCTGCGGACTGGCACCAGTCGCGTAGCACAGCCAGTCCGCGGCGGTGTCGCGTCGAGACTGTGTTCCGCGACACACCAATCATCTCCCCCACACCGCGCGTCGTCGCCTTGGGTTGCGCCATGAGCACGACGGCGGCGTGCAGCTCAGGGAACGCGCGCTCTAACCGCGCCATGGCGGCACGCAGGCGCTGCGCATCGGTGACGCCAGCCCAGCCGCACACCTGGTCGAGGTGTGTCACAAAGGACTCAAGCAACGGTGGCGCGGCCTTCCCTTCGACGTGGGCGTGCAGGGCGGTGAAGCGCGCCTCGGGGGCCTCGCCGAGCGTATCGACGATGTGCAGCCTGGGGTCTTCGTTCGTTGTGTTCATGACACCATCCGTTGTGACAGCGCACCACACGGCGCGCTCGACATAGCAGGCACGTTCTCAATGCGGCAACCCTGCCCCACATACACGGCCTTGCGATTGCGGTACGAGGCCCACAGCATCGGGTGATCATCGCAGTAGTCCGTGACCAGCGCATCAACCTTGCCCGGCGCCGTACGACTTACACGCCCCAGCGCCTGCGTCACGCGCCCACCGTAGCTCATGGGAGTTGCCAGGAAGAGCGCATCTAAACCGGGCTCGTCGAACCCCTCGGATATAAGGCTGACCGTCGCCACCACCACCTGTAGCGCGCCCTCACCGAGGGCCTCGACCACCTCACCCCGCTTGCGCTTGCGCATCTGCCCATGCAGCGCGGCGGCCGTGACGCCGCTGGTCGTCAACATCTCCGCGAGCTGCTCGACGTGGCCCACACGGTCGCTCAGGATCAGGCAGCGCCGGCCAGCAGCCACCATCCCCACGACGTCCGCCACGATCAGGCGGTTACGGTCTTGGGCAGCCACGATGTCGCTCACCAAACCGGTGAACGTGTCCCCGAACAGACGTAGGCCCGTGTCACGCTTGACGATGCGCGGCGTGATCAGCCGATCAGCCAGGTCAGCCTTGTCGATCCGCGCCACGGTTGCCCCGAGATACCACCCAATCACGGCGTCGAGCTTGTCGCGCCGGTACGGCGTCGCGGTCAAGCCCAGGACATAGCGCGCGGGGATCTGCGCTACGACGGCCGCTAACTGCTCCGCTGGCGTGTGATGCGCCTCGTCAACGATTAGATGCCCGACGTCGAGCAGCGCCTCCGGCAGGGAGCGCGCCAGACTCTGGATCAACCCCACGGTGAGGTGCGCGCCGACACGACACTCGCCGTCGCCGATAAAGCCTACGTCGTCAGGGGTCAGACCAAGCACCACGCCAGCGCGCTCGACCGCCTGGCGCGCGAGTTCCTTGGTGTGCGTGACCCATAATGTAGGCTGGCCACGCCGCGCCACGGCGACGAGACCCATGATCGTCTTGCCCGCGCCAGCCGGCGCTTCTAGGACACCCATGCGCCGCCCCAGGACCGCGCCGACGGCCCGCTCCTGCGCCGCTGAGAGCGTAACGCGCTCCTCGAAGGCCACGGGCGCCCCGACGTGCGTGTCGTCCGTCCAGCGCACCGTCAGACCCAACGCCTGACAATCCTGGCAGAATAGCTCCAGCGCGCCGCGTGGAAGGATGAGCCCGCCACCGGGCGCCACGTCGTAGTACAGCA
>JAABUL010002868.1_pt1 | contig 27284 bp, 6 predicted proteins | sample 5559151 | NCBI WGS metagenome assembly JAABUL01 (sample SAMN10711876, study PRJNA513368) | rock metagenome | isolation source: Antarctica rocks | place: Antarctica: Victoria Land, Pudding Butte sud | reverse complement strand
GGGAAGATCTCGGCGGGATACAGCCAGGGCACCGTGAGCCAGGTAGCACCAAATATGGCCGTGAAGAGGAACACGAAGAACGTAGCTGCTCCACCGACGCCTGCCTTGTGCCCCTCCGCGGCGTTTTGTGTAGCACGAGCAAGACCACCGGCACAGAACATACAGATTCCTTGGCCCACAGAGCCCCAGTAGAGTGTCCATCGGCGACCTATCCTGTCAAGGGTAAAGACGCAAAGAAGAGTCGCGAACTACAGCTGTTGATTATTCATGATCGCTTGACAATGATTCAAGCGACATACCATGTAAGTAATATCATTCAGCCCGGAGACCCACAGCCTGTCTTTGGCCGAAATACCAGCGATTGTGAAGATAGTGGGACCGTATATAGTGATACCAGCAATACCGATCCACTCTTGCAAAATCTGAAGCCACACGACCAACTGTACACGACGACCGGTGTGAAGTTTGCCCGATCCAATACCTGTGAACATGGAAAAATAGCTCTGCTGCTTCGAGGTTTTTCGCTCGAGATCGACAATGTTCCTGATATCTTGAAATTCGGCCTCTGCTCTTCCTTCGTCGGCTCCAACTTCGCCACGCAGTCGTCCAAGAATGTATCGTCCCTCCTCTTCCCGACCAACTTTGATAAGCCAACGAGGGGATTCTGGCATAATCCAAATCACAACGAGAAGTGCGATCAGGGGAGCGATCTGGAAGGCAATGGGGAAACGCCAGATGAACGACGATTCCTTGGCTCCATAGAACGAAGTACCGCTGATTTTGAGTTAGCCAAGACGCCCTCGTCGCACAACCTACATTCTACACTCACTACTCAAGCCAGTAAGCGACCACGACACCAAAAATATTTAGCGTGAATTCAATTGACACAAATTGGCCTCGAGATGTGTGCTCGGCGGTTTCTGTTGCCCAGACGGGTGTAATTGCATTAAGTATCCCAGTGCCAATGCCGTTCAAGACACGAGCTGGAGTGGAGTGAGCTAGGACGGCAAGATAGTCGGATCCAACATACCACAGAACATCCAATTCGCATTTTGCGCGGAGCATTGCAGAGTTGCACCAAGAATAGCCCAGGCAGAGGCCAGAGCGATGGTCTTGATTCGTCCGTATCTGTCTCCAAACCAGCCGCCCAGGAAGGCGCCAAAGAGAGTACCGGGAAGATAGTAGACGGCGACCTGCGAGAGCCCATCAGCTACCTTCTCCGCGCGCTTTTCCGTTGTAGGAGAGTGGCATACGATTCCTCCTTGAAGCAATGGTTTGGCGACATTTACCAAACCTTTTGTCTCATCCCAATCACCGAATCCCATCGTTCGTGCGTAGTTTCGGTTGCCATTAACACCGCCCATCACACCTTGATCGTAACCAAAGAAAAAGATGGACAAGCCAGCCACGGCGTTGATAGCGATCAACAGCGATCGCTTCTCATACTTCCGGGCGACGTTGTAAGAGGCGACGCGGTCCATGACAGCGACCACAGGCTAGGTGTCAGACCAAGACAGGGGTCACGAACCAAGTACGATAACAATAAGATTGAAATCTCAAGATCAGGTGGAGTCTTCGCAGACTTGCGGAAAGCAGGTCGGTCAAAGTCCATGTGAGACGAGGAACTTAATATTATTTGAGTCTGAAGAGCAAGCCGGCCTTAAGCCGGCGTTTGATAAGTTCAGAGTGTCAAACTGTCAGTGCAGGTGTCAGGAGGAACAGCGTGATTGAAGCGGATAAGACGGGATTCGGGTGGCTTTAGAGTTTAGAATGGCTTGAAGGAAGATTGATTGCGAATTGGACGCCTTGGACGGGAGGCCCGGAGGCGAGAGGAGATCGCGTGGGGAAGCTCAGGGCTGATGCAAGGATCTTCATATTCCCCCTCGCGCAATGACTGCCTTAACCGAGCTGATCCTACGCCGTACGGTCATGAGAGCTGCAAGTCACAGAAGCGCTCCATACAGACGGCTTTTCGATTTTAGTCACTGCCGTACCCGTGTAGCGGTACTTCCTATCCACGGGGTAAAATGTTAATATATCTTATTTATTTTGGTGAGATCCAGGCCAAATCAACCCCTGTCACGCTAACAATTAACCCCCTGAACACGAAGTATCATTCCTGAACCCTGTATCGTACTTCTCGACTGACCCGCAAGCTTACGGCAGTCCTGGCACACACTCGACGGGCTTTGCCTCTTCAATCAGCGCCGGCAAGCTTGGCTGATGCTGCTGCACACCATCGCAGTTTCTGCGAGCCTCGATCTCCAGGGCCGGTGCAGCTGCTATGGAGCCGGCACGCCGTAGACGTGATTCGCGTAGTCTGTGTGCAGGTGAATTACTTCGTCCAGTAAAGCGTGTCGCATCCAGCTAGCCTTGACCTCGTCGCCCTTCGCTCTTTGCTGCCCTCCCCTCGATTTCTAACTGTCGTCGCAACTCTTGAATGCTTCCACCCCATCTATGTAAATACGCCTTCGTATTTTGCTCTTCTTGTAACGTGATCAATGTTTCCATACTTATTGGACCTCAATCAGATTTTCACGAAGCGAAACGATGATAACACCCAACTTGTTGAAGGGCTCCTAGCCTTTTTCATTCTCTCTTCTTCCTTCTTCTTTACCCTTTGCCTCTCTCTTCAACTTTGGGCTTTCTCTCTCATCTCGCGTTTCTATCTTCTTTATTCTTGTCCCATTTCTAGTCTCGATCTTTCATCATCACGATGGGCGTCTTTGCATTCTAAAGCGCATATCTTGAGACAAATAATTGCTCAATAATTGAAAGTAACGACGAACAAACGAACTTTAATATCGACTTAAACGTTTTTAATGTAAATCTTCTAAAGTTAAAGCAAAAATTAATCAAACTAAAATCGAAAAAGACACAACGAGATTTAACAAATATTATTGTTGTTGCTTAAGAAATAATTCGACAAAGATAAAAACAATATATCTTAAATTATTTGTTGTTTTAGTTGCGTCTTTATATATCGATTGTCGAGATTAACTTTATTTGCTTTTTCTCTATACTAGATATTGCGACTTTGTGCGCAAGAATTACGTAAAATTGCTCAAGTTCTATTTAGTTATATTTTTCAAAAATTATTTTATCTAATATTACAAAACACATTCTCGCGTCTAAAGACTAAATATCTACGAAAACGTGTAAAAGACTTTACGTCAATTATACTACAATATGTGTTACAAAATAATAATCGATAATATTGATAAAGAGATTATTAATATAAGTTGTTGTTAGTGCTTTCGAATTAGCGAACATAATTTGATCGTATATATAGTATTTTCACGAGCAATTCTACAACGAACGTAATCTAATCAAAGGTATAAAACAAAAAAACGTCGTTAATTATAACAATCTCTATAGCGCGCTTTACTATTATTGGAAGTTCGATATCGAAATCTTTGCTTTCAAGCTAGAACGTGTACAACTTACTACAAAACTTCTCTTTCTAATCTTTATCGACGTTCGATTTAATACTATCTTCGAAAATAATTGCAAAAGAATTATTGAAACAAATATCACTTTACTCTATTAAAATATAAAGTTAAGACTTTTGCAATTGTTGAAAGAAGCGTCGTTATTAATTTTAAAAATTATTATTATATTAAATAAAAATAAACGCAAACGAAATGCCTCGTAAGTACTTTTGCATAATAAGATCTATATTTACTATTAAAAGCGTTAAAAGAAAAACTATTATTTTTTACAAAAACTATATATGCTTTGCGATATATCTAATTCTTTATTTTGTAATTATTGTCTTCGCTTACAACGCTTTTTACTTTAAACTCGTCTTCGCTAGATTAAGCTTATATATCTTGCACAACTTCTTTAGTCTAGATAGTCGCATTATTATTGACTTTGCCTTTAGAAACAACATTCTTAATATCTTTATATTTTGTCGTTCGACGCAATTAATAAAGAATGTACACGTTGATTTTCTTAGAACTCTATTCGCAAATTCAATTTCGTATTGAACTAAAAGATTAAATTAAAAAGTAGACTTTAATTACTTCTTTTAACCTTATGCTCTTTAACATAAAATAAGAACAAAATTGATAGATTAGTTTGAAAGCTAAAGCATCTTAGACATAATTATTATTAACGTTGTATTAAATTGTAATATAAGTAATTAACAACATAATCAAATTTTTGATCACGTTCGATCAAATATATTTCTCAAGCATTATATCTTATTAAATGTAATTGTTGATATTTAAATTATCTTTCTTAATATTACTTTTAGATTAAATTTAATTAAGAAGATCAAGAAGCTTTGTTTGCGTCGTAACTTTAATCTTTTTAAACAACTTTTAAACAATTAGCGCAAGCAAATTTATTAGCATTCGAATATTATTTGTGTCTAGAAACAAAAGAACGCTCTTGCACAAAAACTTCAAAACAACTTTGACTCTATTAAAAACAATTTGAAGTTGTTCGACAACATTTAATATATAAGAGTTTAAAATAAGCTAAGATCTTTGAAGTTACGCGTAAAACGCGATGTATTCGCACAAATTTTTCGTAAATTTTACAACGTTGCAAATCTAAATTATATAATAATACAACTTAATAAAAAAGAACTTACTTCTAAGATACTTACTTTAGCGCTATATATTTTAGAAAAATATAGAATGCTTGTTTACAATTTGTTTTAATCGACAATTAAGTTTTTCTTTGTCAAGATAATTGACATTATAACACGCCTTTGTTTACTCTATAAAGACAAAGATCAAAGATATAATAGCTAGAAAGAAAACATTGTAGATTAAACTAACAAGTTGTTTGCTTGCGCAAAACGTTGTTTATTAATAATCGACAAACCTTTGCATAGCGTCGACTTTATCGAATCTACTATAAATCTTAATATTATTAAATCTTCTAAAGAAGTTAAATTTACAAAAGTCGCTAATTGTATTAAGTCAATAAAGCTAATTGCATCTTTTAAGATTTCTAAAGCAAAAAAGTTATTTATTTTCTTAATATGTCTTTTTTGTTATAGCAACTTAAAGCGTAAGCAAACGTAGAATCTTATACGTAGCGATAGTTTGCAAAGATACTATTGTCAAGTGCACTTTCAATATTAAGTCGATTCTTTTTTATATTTTCTACTAGATTGTATAAAAATTATTTAGAATTAAGATTACTTTGTCAATTATGCAATCACTATGCATAAATTGGATCTTGGAGTTCGAGCTACTATTATAAAAGCATTGAAGCGAATTGTCAAGTTTGATTAATTTGCCTTGTTTACTTTATAAGAATATCAACTTTATATACGTGTCGAATGTTAATTTTTGCATCGATTTTATTCTAGTTATTTAAAATAACTAAAAGAAGTTTTTATTGTTGCTTTTATTTGCATTACGCTATATAAATATTAACGATAATTCTTTGATTAAGAGAGAAAGATGCTAGAAGGCGACAATTGTTTCTTCGCTACACTTGTTGTTTATCTAGTTGGCGTTTTTTTTTTATATCGATATGTCGCTAGTCTTGTATAATACTTTCTTTAAAATAGAGAAAAACAATACTATTTATTACGTAGTATAGCGTATTTTAATTTATTCGACTTCTAGTCTATCTTTAGATGTTCGATATTCGAAATAATTATTTTTTAATTGAAAGTATTGTACAAAGATTTAACACGAAAGCAAAGACGCAACTTTATAGCAATTCTCTTAAAATGCAAGATTCAAAGAAAATTTTAAATCGAATAGTAGTGCGTTTTTGTTAATTTATACGATTAATTCGCCCTAAGTCTTTGTGACGCGACAAAGCTCTATTATTAATATTTTCGCTCTAAACACTTTTAGAGTTGTTCCTATTACGAATACAATCTTTGAACTTATTTATAGATCTTGCTTTGTCAATTTTTCAATTATATTGTTCTTAAGGTTCTCTTTTTCGTAGAGAACGACATTCGAACAAAGTTTGCCAATATTAAGTTGTCGTTTTCTTATTTATTCTTGCTTTAGCGCAATCTCTTAATATTGATTATAGTCTAAAAGTTCTAACTTACAAAACTAGTTAAATACAAGTAATTTATTTCAATCGTAATAATAATATATCGTCTCGTCAATTCGATTATAAAGCTATATTGTTTTTTTTTAAAAATTAAGAAAACAATACTTAATGCAATCAATATTTTGTGTATAATATCGAAGAAGACAATCTTTGCAAACAAGTCTATCTAAGAAGTAATAAAAAGAAATAGATTTTGTTCGAATAGAAAGTCTTGATATGTCGCGAATTATTACATAAAAGCAATTAATGTTGATCGACAAATTGTAAACTAAAATATTAAGAGAAGTTCGCGTCAACTTTCGTATAATTTGAAAATTAGAAACTTTAAAATTATTATTAGATTTGCTAGAATCGAAGCAATAATAAGAGACTTATTGTTTGCATTTATAAAAATGCTAATATTGTTAATAATTACAACTTTCTTTGTCTTCTACAAATGTAATTTTATAACAAATATTGCTTTTGCTTTATTGTTGCTTAACAATTGCGTAATTTCGATACTCTAAAAGACATTTAAAGATACAAATCGAACAAACTTCTTCAATTTTACAATTTGAGCAAATTTCTTTGAGGGATTTTGTCTTTTCCTTTATAGCTCGTTCTTGGCAATTTTATGTTTTAACATGATCGAGATTTCTCTACAAGGTTGACAAAGTTCGATGTAAGACAAACTCAAATTGACTCGTAGAGAGAAACGAAGAGAATAAACTCTTCTTTTATATCTAATAATTATACTAGTGTTAGCTATTATATTGAAATACAATTTATCGACGTCTCTCAATATCTACTAGCAACATTTAATCCAAATTTTTGCTCTTCAACGTTATACTTTTCTACTAGAACTATCTATCTATTTAGGATTAATAAAATCTTCATCGGCAATTTCGGAACCCTTGTTAATAGTACTATTAGTGGCTAATAGTCAAATTAGCTAATATGTCGATGTGCTCGCTCCACATATCTAAGCGCAGGGTTGGGTTGCGATTAGTAGAATTCGCAGGCGCGTAATTGACACGCGCTTCGCCAAGATCTGATCTCGCACGTTGCCAAGTCCCATAAGCGCGATTCACGAGCGCAATTCACGAGCGCAATCCACAATCACTATGCGCACAACGAAAGGCGTTCTCGTCGACGCATGACCCTCGCGTAGAAATCTCACGAATCGTTCGATTTTGCCATACAAATTACTATGGTGTGGACGAGTAACAAATGGAGACGTAAGCGAAGCATTGCGGGAGTTCGTGCGCATCTCGAACATCAAAATTGGACTCCTGCCAAGCAAGCGCCAAGACTTTTGCTGCTAAACGAACCCTAAGCCGACTAATAGCCAAATTAGCAGAATTCGCAACAGGCACTTTCTGAGCAGGGATCCCGGAATTGCCGATGTTAGAAGTTGTTTTTATATGCTAGATACAACACGAATTATATAATACTATCCTAATTGAGAAATTTAATTAGCAATGAAAATAATATAGGCGACCTATAAAATTTCATATGCTAAGGGATTAGATTGGTGTAGAAGGTGCACATAAGTGCGTAAAGATCGACGTAACTCGCAAGTTTAAGCTCTTGTCCAATAAAATCAAGCTTGATCTCAAGAAATTCTAGTCGACTTTGTAAACGAGATATCACTTTTTAAAGTTGTAGCACTTTAGATAAAAGATTTATATTGCGAGGGCTTTGTTGAAGAAAATCTTTAAATAAAATTAATTAATAGAAAAAGATCTTATTTATTTCTTAGATTCTCTAGTAGAAATAGCTCGACTAAGCGTAACTAAAGAACGCATAAGATAATAAATACTCTTCGAAGAGTTTATCGCTAGAGCTTTGGCACTAGATATACGAATGCTAAAGCTATCAACTACGTAGATTATAGCTAGAATTGATAAAGACTATTATTCTTGCACATTTGATCGTTCTATTATAGATACAAGAACAAACCATTAGTTTTTCTTTATTTAAAAAAAGTCTTTCACGTTTCTTATAAAGTTGTTTAACGCTTCTTTTGCATTCTTTGTAAACTTATCTATTGTTTCTTTTGCATTTTTCGTCAATTCGTCTATTGCTTTTTTGGCATTCTTCGTCAACTTATCTATTGCTTCTTTTGCATTCTTTGTAAACTCGCCTATTGTTTCTTTGATATTCTTCGTCAATTTACAAATTATTTCTTTCAACGAAGTTAATTCCACTCCAACTACAAGCATATCATCGAAAGCATCAATTATTTATATAAGACTTATAATTGTCTTATTTATTGCTATGCTTTGCAAGAAAGCAAAGACAAATCTAGATGCAACTAATTCTATTGAAGCTTGTTATGTTGCAACTATGCTTGAAGCAACAAAATCAATAGCGTTAAATTCTATAGCTTCGAGTATTGTCGAAGCAATTAAGACGAACGTAAAGAGCGAGATGTCGCTTAATATACTAGTCGATTTGTAGAGATAAGCGCGAATTTAATTGGTAATTTTATTTACGAGCTTCTAGAGTGTCGATTTGTAGCAATTGACAACTTGATGTCAATTGTCGCTTTTGTTAATTATGAAGAAAAGAAAACTTACTAAGTATTTGTAACGAAATTGCGAATCGAATGCAACAATAAGTAAGTACGTCAAATGTTAAGTAAAATTCAGCTACTTTGCGAAACAAATTGGATTACATTAGATTGCGAGCTCTAAAACTTAACTCGTTTTAGATTGAATATTGTTCAAGTTAATCTAAGTTATTGTTTAAGTTAAGTTAGATATTTATCAAGTTATATTCGAATCTAATAGCGCGCTAAAAGTTTTTTCGCTAATTTCTAATAGTAACGCAAGCAAGTTCAAATTATTAAATTTTGTAATAATTTTTCTAGTTATTTTTTTGCTAAACTTTGAATATACAATGCAAGAAACGTATATTAAAGATATTTAAATTCTAGTAGTTTAATAATAAGAGTCTTCGATACAAGCAAATTTTTATGCTAGTTTTAACGTTAATTGCTAGTCTTTGATTAACAACTCGCTATAAGTAATATGTAACATTGTCTTGTTATAGAAGCGCACAAATTCGAATTTTGTTTAAAATATTTTTTATTTTATTTTTAATCTTAATAAACAAATTGAAAGCAATCAAACTTATTAAAAGATTTGTCTCAAATAAATTTTAAACGTCTATTATAATTGCTTTAATTACTAAGCTATCTAAAGAATCTACAAGAAAAAGAGATCGTTTATAAAAAAAACTTTTTTTGCATTTTAAATCTTTTTCTTCTTTTATATAGCAATAAATAAACTGTTATTATTGTTAGAAAAAAGATTATATACTTCGCGAAAGTATGTATTTATAACGACAAAAAATTAAATTGTTAAACAATATAATAGTTTAACAACGCAATAGCGACAACATTAGATATTAACAAAAATTGTAATTACTTTGCACACTTAATTTTACTTGCTCGTTTAATAAATTTAGTCAATTACTAACGTCTATATATAGAAAAAAGCGTATTAAAATTAATCTTTAATAAATTCTATTTTTTACAAATTAGTATAACAAACGTATAGAAAATATCTAAGAAACGCTTAATATTAATACGTATAAATATTATTTTGTAATTTAGTATTTTATTAAATTTGTTAAAATAATAAGATTGTTAAAGCAATAATTACAACTTTTTCTAACATCTAATAATAATATTGCGTCGTTAATAGAAATAAATATATAATAAAATCTTGTTTTGCAAATTAAAATTTATTGCGCAAAACAAAATTAATTAAAGCAAATATTAAATTACAACAACTTAATTTGCTTCGAATCTATCTTAAGTTAAATCAAATTTTGCGCAATTTAATTTAAGTTGTTTGCAAATTATATTTAAATTTAATAGCGCATTAATTAAACAATTAATTATTAAAAGTTAACTCTAGATAATAAGTTAAACAAAATAAATATATATAAATTTTTAGCAATTTTTCTATTTATTATTCTTTTATAATTTTAAGATATATATACAATTAGTATTAATAAATTTCGATTCAATAATTTAAAAAGACGTATAAGTTTATATTTATATATCTTTTTAAGCTTTCGAGTTGTTTTAGATTTTTGAATTATTTTAATATTTTTAAGTTTTAAGATTATTGTTTTAATAAACAAGTTAAACGTACTTAAAATTATTAAAAAAATTGTTTTAAAAAAGTTTTGAATTTTCGATCTTTAATAATTAACAACTTAATTATATTATTTATAATGCGCCCAATCTTTAACTAAGCTAACGTTAAGATCAATATAGCTAGAAATTAATTGTGACGCTCTAATTACTAAGCTACTAAAACTAATATATAAATATACATATTATAAGTAAATTATAAAGATTTTATAAAAATTGCAATTATAATTCTATTAATATTTGTCTTAATTTTTATTTCTAGTAATTTTTCTATTTATTATTCTTTTAAACTACAAATGCAAGATAGAGAAATTATACTTAAGCTATATCTTGTTATTATATATAGCTTTGTTTTTTAATTATCTTTTGCTTTATTATTTAGATTTTAATAACTTAATAAATAGAAATTTGCTTAAAATATTTATTTTTTGTTTTAATTTTTAACAAATAAGATAAAAACAATATAGTAAAAAAAATATTTTAAGAGAAATTCGAATTTTTAATTTTTGTTAATAAAGAAACTCGAAAATATTACTTATAACGCACTTAATCTTCGATTAAGTTAACGCCAAAATTAACATTCTTAACTCTTTATTAGCGACGCTTTAATTGTTAACCTATTAAGACTATTTTATAATTGCAAATATTAAAGAGAGAATATAATAAATTTATTAAATTTAAAATTATAATTTAATCGAATTGTGCTTTATTTTTTATTTTTAGCAATTTTTCTATGAATTGCTTTCTTATATTACAAATATAATACAAAGAAATTGTATTCGAAATATATTTTATTATTATATTTATTTTCGATTCTTAGTTTTGCGAAAAATTGTCAATTGTAAGCAAAACGCGTAGAAAGTATATTGCGCTATCTTAACATAAAGTATTGATAAATTTTCTAATTTTTATATATTAACTAAAGCAAAAATAGAAAATACAAAAGAATTTTTGCTATAAATACAAGTACTTAAATTAGCTTGCTAATAATTTTATCGAAAATTCTATAAGGTTTAAAAGAAAGCTCTAGAATTGCGTCAACTATAATCAAAAATTTAAAAAAACAATAATATTATTATTCTAAATATTTAAGTTAGTTTATTTAATTACGAGATAAAGTGCAAGAATTCGCAATACATTTAAAACAATATTTGCGATATTTAAGATACAAAGAAAAATAACAAAAAAAAGAAATTCTAGATTTGCGTTAACTATAATTAAGAATTTAAAAAAATAATAATATTGTTATTTTAAGTATTTAAGCTAATTTATTTAATTAAAAAATAAAGTATAAGAGTTTGCAATATACTTGAGACAATATTTGCGATATTTAAAATATAAAAAAAAAAAAAAAAAAAATTGTTGCGTTGCTCTAATTAAGTCAAAGCGTAATATAACAATATCATTAAAATCTAATATTATATATTCGAATACGTCGAACTTAATAACAAGATCGATCTTTAGATTGTCTCGTAACATAAATAACAAAATATCGCGTAAAAAGTTTTAAATCTTTAGACAACGTATATAATATTTTTTTCAAATTGTTCGCTTTAAAGCAAGAGACAAAAATTATAATAAAGTTAATATTATATTAAGTAGTTCGCTTAAAATAAATATATTTTTAATAAATATAATTTGTTCTATTTTTAGCAATCTTTTTAGCTATTATTAATTGCAATATTATGTTTAATATCTATACAACATCTTTTAACTATTATTAAAATACAAAATTAAAAAATAATTAACATATATTTTTTAAAAAGAATTCGAATTTCTATTTTTTTTGCTTTTGATTAAGATATACTTCTTTAAACTTTAAATAAAATTATTATTTAAAATTTGTAGAATTTAAAATAATATATTAAGAATTTATTTAAAATATCTTAATTATTAAGCTACTTAACTATGCTTTAGAAATTAACAATTTTGTATTATTTAAAAACAATTTAAAATATATCTATTAAAATATATTTTGCGAAGTAGAATTACAATTAGAGTGTGTTCTTTTTGAAGTTTTGTTAATACTTGTTTATTATTAATAAGTTAAAAAATAAATTTGTAAAATTAATATATACTATTATTATATACAATTGCACTAGCTCTTCTTCTTTATTGTCGCTAATATATATTATATTGTATATCTTATTTAAATTCTTCTTATATATTTTTTCTTTATTTCGAATATTATTGAAATTTATATTTTCGACAATTTTTAATTTTTAATTTGAATATTTTTGTTAATATATATTCTTTACAATATTGTATTAATAAAGAAATATAAAAATTTATATAATTGCAAAATTATATAACTTATAAATTGTATACAATTTTGACAAAATAAAGAACAAACGTTCGCAAAACATATTAGTCGAAACAAAAATTAAAATATCTTGTATTAAATATATTATTATTAATAATTAATCTTTTAATTGTCGCTATTAATTAAAAATGCTAATTTTTTCGAGATACTCTATTAAAATTATAAAGAGCAATTAGTGTTAATTTTTTACTTTTAATATATTTAAATACAATTTAAAATAATAATAATTAAAAAAATTATTAAAAATATACTTTTAAACTTAAATAAATATATTATATTTTTTGTATTAAATAAATTTGTTATTAATTATTAAAATTCTTTTTTTGTTTTTTTATAATATATTGTTAAGATTTTTAAACTTCTTTTTAACTTTAATTGATTAAAAGCTTAAAATCGAAAATCTTTTATATTATATTTTGTAAAAATTGTAATTTTTCTTTAATAAAATTTAATAAATGTTAACTTAAAAAAGTTTGTATCTTTTATATATCTTTTAAGTTTAATTGTTTTGTCTAAAAAGATTATTATTTATTATAGAACACAACAATGTAATTTTGTTATATAGATAGTCTAAATTATCTTAAGTTTTGTTATAGTATTGCGTAAGCTTTTTTTTGGCAATTATAATTGCGTTAAGTATTTTTTTCTTTTATAATATTTGTTTGTTTTGAAATTTAATTTTAACTTTATTTAATTTGTTAAACAAATTATTATAAATTAAAAAGATATAATAAATTTTAGTAGTATTAGTATCTTTATAAAGATACAAAAAAGCTTAATAATTTCAATTATATATATTACTTGTTTTTATTTAAATTTAGAAAATTTTAAATATTTGTATTTAAATTTTGCGAAAAATACAATTAAATTGTTTCGCAAATTGTAAATTTAAATTAATATATAACAAATAAAGTTTTAATAAGTTTTTATGTTTTAAAACAATTTAAGAGACTTAATTTAATTAATTTTTAATATATTTTTGTTTGTTTTAATTTCTAGTTGTTTTTGTTCGATTTGTATTTATTATATTTATATAAAAGATTTCTTTTACTTGCTACTAGCATTAATATAAACAATTAATTTTTGTACTTATATAATTGTTAGCAACTAAAAATAGATATAAAGATAAATAAAAACAACGTTATCTTTATTAGTATTATAGACAATTTACGTAAAATAGTATTTAAACAATTTTTGTTTTTAATTTAATTTTTTTATAGTTTTTTGTTAATTAAATTTGCACATACTATTTTAAGAAGCGTCTTTATTACAAGTTGCAAAATATATATTAAACAAAGCACATATTTAATAAAAGTATTATTGTTTATATTAAAGATATTTGTAGCGTTTCAATTAAACTTATTATTATTAACATTGTTATTATTGTTCTTTTTTTAATTTTTTTTATTAAAGATATCGTTTAATATAGATTTATGCGTAATTGCACTAAAATTAATGTATTGCAAAAAGTTTGCTATAAAAATTTTATTATTTAATGCGTTGTTAATAGTAATAGCTAAAACTCTATTTAGAACTTTGTAAAAATTTAATATTTTTTTAATTAAGTTTGCAATTCTTTGATCTAAATGTTTGCTTATAAAATGCTTAAATTCTAAAACAATTTTGTAATATTCTTAATTGTAATTAATAAAGAACGCAATTATAATTAAGTAAAATTAACAATTAAAAGTTAATTAAGTATCTATAGTAAGCAAAAACTTTGTTTTGTTATTCGAGAGATATTTCAATAAATTCTTTTTCCCTTTAGTTAATTGCTTTATTATATAATTTTTAATTATAGAAACGCTTTAAAGAATAATATTTAAATTAAGATAGCAAAAAAGACGTAGCATTTTAATATTATTTATTATGCGAAAAAACAAACTAGTAGTTACAATTTATTTTTCGAATTAATTATTAAAGTTCTTTCGAAACAATCTTTTATTATTAAGCAAAATACTACAATTTTTAAAATTCTAAAATAATAGACTATTAATTAAGAGAATTTGAACAATATTTATTATAGCAATCTTTTTATTAATTGTTCGAAAAAAATAACAAAAAATAATAAATTAATTTTTTTTTTAGCAACTTTTAAATTGTTAATTGAGCTAGTCTTTTATTTGTTAACGTCTTAATATAATTGTTGTTATTAAAATATTTGTTAAGAGTTAAAATTTTATTGTTGTTTAAAAAGTTATAAGTTAAAACAATATCGCATTAAATATATATAACAACTAAATTACTATTTTTAATTATAATATTCTTAAGATATAGATTCTATATACTAGAACGTTTTGTTTTATTATTTTAATATATATTCTTTTTAATATTAAGTTTCTTTGCATTGTTTTTGTAAAATTAATAGATTTTTTGTTATTATTTCTTAAAGATTGTGCAATATTTGTTATTATAAATAAAGTATCGCTTATTTTTATTTTTAATTATTAGTTTGTTTAAAATTGCAAAGCTATCAAATATAATAAATTTAATATTAATAGCATTTACTATTTAATTAAATAGATTAATAATAAATTAAGATATAAAGATTTTTTAATAAAAGTAAGACAAATTTATTAAAAATATTAACAAATTAATAAGTACAAATCTCTTTATATAAGAGAAATAAAAGTAAAAATACGTTTCTATATATCTTTATAGTTATTTAATCAACTAGCTAAATTGTTAAAGCGTTAACAATTAACAATTAAGCTTAAATTAATTATATTAAAATTCGATTTCTTGTTTGATTTAATTTATCGACTTTTTTAAATTGTAAAATTAACAACAATTGCTAAACGCAACAAGAATTATATAGCAAAATATCTTTTAAATATATTTTAAGACAATTTCTTCAATTTATTAAGTTTTTTAAAGAATAATTATAATAAAACGCAAATTGAAGAGAATCTTTTAAACAATATTTAATTAACAACAAAAGATTTAATATCGTTATTATTTAAATTTCTCTCAAACGCTATAAATGTTAGATTGTTGTTTAGAGAGCAATTTGTTGCATTTTTGTAATTAGATAAACAATTATTTATTTTATAAAAGCAATTTTCGAATATTAATAATCGAACAAAAACAATTGTTAAAAAATTATCTTATATTTTATTTTTAAGAAAAAAAAGAAAGCAAAAATACAAACTTAATAATAGATTTATATAATTGCTATAAAAGCTTTTGCGTACTTATTATATTTTAACAACTCTAACGCTTAAAAAGATTAAACAATATTAGAAGTTAATAAAATTAATAATATTACAACTTTCTTTTTTGCATTTAATTAAAAAAGTATTTTACAATTTGTATTAAGAGAATTTTTGTATTTAATTTGTAGCGCTAAAGATATTGCAAAAGATTGCAAAAGCTATATTAATTTTTAAAATATATTGTAAGCAATTTAGTATTTTTGTTTAATCAAATTTAATTTTGTATTTAGTTAGCAATCTTTGCGCTATTTACGTCAAAAAAGTAATCTTGCAATTAAAAAATATAAATTTAATTAAATCTTTGCAATTTGTTATATTGTTATAAAAAAACAAATTAATATATTTATAATATATAGTATATAATATATAAAGTATTTCTAATTATTATTCTAGTAATTACAATTAATATTTAAATAAATTTGCGTTTTTTAAAATACAAGTTGTAGCAAACAACTATTTTAAACAATTAATTTATAAAACTAAAAAAAAAATTTAACATTATAGTAAAAATATTAAAGCTAAATATAATTCGATTCTAGTTTTTTGAAATTTTTTTATTAAAGCTCTCTATAATTAGCGCAAATACGCGCTTTGCTTTTTCGATATTTATATTTACGTTTTAGTTATACTTTGCGAAGTTGTAGTTCTTAAGTTATTAAGACGCTAATTTAAGAAAATTGTATTAATTATTTTTGTCAATCTTGCGAAAAACTTTTTTATGCGTTAGCATATTGCGTTAGATTGTTATCTTAATTCTAAAAAAGTATTTGTAAAAAAACAATATTTCTACTTATATAACATTAATTTAGTAAATATTAATATATAAGTTGTACATAATAGTACAAAGTAAAGATATCTTTTTATTTTATAAATTTAATAGAATTAAATTGTAGACTAGATATTTATAGATTTCAAAATTAACACATTGATCTATATAAGAGACTTTTTTAATTATAATAATTATAAATATTTATTATATTTTTCGTACTTTATGTTAATTAACTTTGCGAATTTTTTTTTGATCGATTTAATATTGCTAACTAATTGCTATTAAATAGAACAAAGAGACTTCTAAAAATAATACGTTATTTTTATATTTTCTTTTCTCTTTAAATACACAAAATTTTTGATTTATATATATTATTAGCATAAGTTGCGCATATAGATAATTACAAAAATAATTAAAAAGATTATATCTAATATAGTTTTGTTGTTTAAGATATTTTTTTATAATAAATTGTTGTTATCTTCGATAATAAATTTTTCGCTTAAATTGACGTTCTTCTTTTATGCAATTTAATTAGTATAACGATTTTGATTAATTTTAGCAATTGTTAGTATTAACAATATTGAAGCAACAAACACAACAATTTTAATTTATCGCTTATATATAAAATTTATTAGAAACATTCTTTTTAAAGTTTTTTAATTCTTTTTGCTAAAATTTTGTTATTTTGTAATTTTTTATAATTTTCGAAAATAATAATATTCGAACAATCTATTAATCTTTTTTGTTAACTTAATAGTCTTCTTTATTTTAATAAAATTGTTTATTTAATAATAAAACTTTTTAATATTAAGATTTAAATTTAGATTTATTTTTATTTTGCGTTTTTGTTGTAAATCTTTAAGATAATCTTAAAGATCTTTAATAAATACAATAAATATTAATTTAAAATAGAACTTTTAATTAGCTATGCAATGTTATTTGTATTTATCTTTTTAATTATTATTGCAAACACAATATATTTAATAAATTCTTTAAATTAACTTTTATTTTATTAGAGTTTTTGCGCTTTAAATTAATTATTTTTTGTTAACTATATTGTAAATTGTAAATTTTAAAAACAAAACGTAAATCTAATTTTGTCAATATTCTTTTAAGTTGTATTTTTTTTTTTACAATATTATACAATAATTCGAGTAAAAATTATAAGGATAAGTTAATTAAATACAAATATTAAATAATCTTAATTGTAGTGCAAGATTTTTTGTTAAAAGCGAGACTTAAATATATTCGCTTTTAATACGTTTTTTACAAAACTTTATATTAAGCATTTAATTAATAGAATAATTATTACAAACTATTATAAACTATTTAATAATAATTTCTTAATAATAGTAAAATAATGCAAGATACTAAACTAGTTTTAAATTCAAAATTTATTATTAAATGCTACAAATTTTTAATAAACAAAAAAACTTATATAAATACAATCTATTTAATAATTGTAAATAATAATATTCTTATTTTAAAAAATTTAATTAAATAAATCTTTGTTCTAGAACTTGTAATTTTTTGTTATATTAACATTTGCATTTTAATATTGTTAACTATTTGTATTATAATTCGAATTAAAAGAATTAAATTTCTTTTTTAAATTAATTTCTTTAATATTCGCAAATCTATTAATAAAAAGTTTGTTAAAAATAGTAAACTAATTTGATATTTAATAGTCTAAAAAGTCTTGCATACTATTAAATATTTTAGTATTATCAATTTTAACAAAATTAAAAAGAGAAAATTTAAATAAAAAAGTAGATTATTTTATATTGTTTTAAATTTATTAATAGTTAAAAAGCACTTTGTAGCTGTAGTTTTGTGTTAAATCAAAGTTGCGCAAAAAGTTATAAAATATTGTTCAATATTTAAATTTTTTGCGATTTTTGTGCAAGCAATTCAAAGCGATATAATAGCAAGCTTTAAAATTAAATATTGTTAAATAAAGAACACACTTTGTACTTTGCAAGATATATTCGAATTAATATTGATATTCTTATACAAAAGTACATTAATAGTTTAAGTTATTTTGTATTTTATTTATTATTTTGTTAATCTCTAGTTTAGTAAGCTTGTTTGCGACAATTTATACAAAATATATTATATTAATAAAATTTAACTTGAATCTTGTACGTCAAATAATATATTTTAATTGTATATATATTGTTCTTTGCTAAAAACAATAATTAATTTGCTTAAAATATATATTTCTATCTCTAGATTAAATTGTTAAAGAAAATTTAATTTACAACTGTTTTTTTAATTTTAAGCAAAACAATATTAATTGCTATAGTAATTTGCAAGCAAAACGTAACTAAGCAAAGCACAATTAGACGAAAAAAACGAAATTTAAGCAAAAAGAGAAACAAAAAGCGATATTTTTATTTAAAGAGTTTAGTTTAATTCTAAAGTTAATTTTAAAATTGAACAAAAAATAGCAAAATATTGCAAATCTAATCTAGATTTTTTTTAATAATATTAAAAATTAAGATTTAAATAAATTTTTGTACAATTAATAATTTGCGCAAAGCATATAAGTAATTTGAGAAAAATATTTAATTATAATTATAAAGAATAGTCTTTGTCTTATATAACAAGAATATAAATTTGTGTTTTCAAATTAAAATATTAATATTTTGTTTTGCTTTTTCTATATTTGCGTCGACAAAACGTGCAATTTATATAATTTTTCAATATATATTAGAACTTTATTAACATTTTGTTGCTTTAACATTAATAATATATTAAATTGCAAGCATTTTTATTTATCTTTCTATCGCTCTCTATATAATCTTGAACAAAAAATCGCGTTTTTTAAAACATTGTATTGTAATCGAACAATATTAAGTTATTTACTACGCACAAAGATACTATACAACTTTGACTAAAAAAACAATAAGTAACTTATTTGTTAAAAAGATGCGCTCTCAATTCTTAAGTATATTTTTGTTGAAACTCTTTGTTATTAGTGCAAATGCGCGCTTTGCAATTGCAATATTTGTGTTAACGTTTTAATTATACAATACTAAATTGTAATTATCGTCTTATTAATGCGTCGACTTAGAAAATTATATTAATTCTCTTTGTTAAATATGCAAAGAAAATCTATATATGCAAGTATATTGCGTCAAATTGTTATTTTGCGTTTAAAAAAGTATTCGTAAAAAGATAGCATTTTAAAATAAAATTTTTAAATTTAATAAATATTAATATATAGAGTTGTTTTAATTATACAAAAGAAAGATATTTTGTTAGTTTATATTATTAATAGATGCAAATTATACTTAAAATGTCGACAAATCTTAATATTTATATATTTGTCTATATAACAAATCTTTTTAAGCAATATAATTATAAGCTTACGTTAGATTTTTCGCAATACTAGAAATTTGTTTATGTAATATTTTTGTGCTTTGTTTATTATGTTTTGTCGAAATTAATAACGTAATATTAAAGTAAAAATATTAAAAATCTTATAATTGTAAGAGTTTTTAAGCTCTTAAAGTATCTAAAAGCTAAAATCTAATATTGCGAAATTAATAAATAAACAACTACAATAATTGCTAGAAATATTATATCGATCTTAGTCTTAATATTATAGATATTTTTTCAAAATAAATTGCAATTATTTTTAACAATAAATTTCTTGCTTAAGTTAATATTCTTCTTTTATATAATTTAATTAGCATAAATACTTTGTTGCATTTTGTTATATATTAGCATTAAAAAGATTCGAATATTAATAACAACAAATACAATTTATTGTTTTTTTATATATTTTTTACAAATAATATTTTTTATTTGTATTTGCTTTTAATTATTAGACGTTTAATACAATAATATTGTTCGAAGTTTTCTAAATTTATATTAAATTATTGTTGTGTTTATTTTTTTAATTGCATTTATTTTTTTCTTTTTTAATATTTATATTTCGATTTATTTGCAAAACTTAACAATATATAAATTTTAACTTAAGTTTTTTTTATATTTGCGTTTTCTTTATAAGTCTTTAAAATAATTTTAATAATTTTTAATAAAAGCAATAAACGCATTTTTGAAAACAATCTTTAAACAAATTACAATTAATTATTGTATTAATCTTTTTAATTATTATAGAATATTTTTTATATTTAAAGTATCTTTATTATTGCTATTTATTTAAGTAGCTTTTGTAATTTTAAAATTAATTCTATATTGTTTGTTGTTGTTTTATTTAAATTTATATATAAAGTAATTACAAAGCTAGACTAAGTATTGTATTTTTTTGTTTAAAAATCTTAATTATATACAATTAAGTAATATCTTAATTAACAAAATTGTATTAACAAAAATAGATTGCGTAAATAAATAAGAATGCAAGTAAATTTGTTGTATATATAACGCAATTTAACTTGTTATAATTTGTTTTATCTTAAACAAAATGCTTGTATCTTAAGTATAAAAATTAATATTAACAAAGAATTTTGTATTTTAATAGATTTTAAATTTAATATTAAAAAAACTTACAAACATAATATATTAATTGGAAAATTTTGTCTTTATTAAGTTTCTTTTTAATAACTTAAGTTTGTATTTAATTTTTATAAACAATAAAAACAATATTGTCTTTTATAGCTATTTTATATTATAATATTGTTTAAATTGTTATTAATAACTTTTCTTTAAGTATTGTATTTGTTAATTTAACTTATATTATAAATTTGTTTATAATAAAGTTAACTTAATACAAATTAATTGTTATTTTATTAATTAACTATATATAGATTAAGAAAAAAAACTTTTTTAAAGATTACTAATATTAATAAAGTAAAACAAAAATAAGTTAAGTCTAATAATAAGTTTTTTTATACTATATTATATTAAACTAAAATTAACAATCTATTTACAATTGTTTACTTGCGTCGATATAAAATTAAATATAAATTATTGAAATTTTTAATCTTTTTAATTTTATTAAAGTAACAAGTCTTTAGCTTTTAATATAGTTTTGTTTAAACTTTAAAACTTTTAACAATAAAACTATATTAACAATTTAATACTCTTAAATATCTACAAAACAATATTTAAATAGTTGTAATTTTTATAATCGAAAGTATGTTTATTGTTTGATTTGTTTTGCATTTTATTTATCTTTTTATTAATCTTTAAATTAGAGAGTTTACGTACAACAATTTATGTCGAACGCTTAATAATAATAAAGTTCGACTTAAATTTTGTGCGTTTATTAAAATATTTTAATTGTAAATATATAATTTTTTGCTAAAGACAACAATTAATATCTTGAAAATATATATCTTTGTCTTTAATTAAATTTAATAAAGAGAATTTAATATATAATAGTCTTTATATTAAGCGCACTACGAGATTATTGTTTAACGCAAAAGAAAATAAAAATCAATATAATATTGTAAAAACATTAAACGTCTAAAAATATATAAAGAAAACTACAAAATTTAAGATTGTAAATAATATTTATAACAAAAAAAATATAAAGAACAATAAGAAGAGCTTAAATAAAACTTAACACAATATAGATTTTAAAATAATTACTAGTTTTAAGTCTTTGAAATTAATATTAAAAAACTATATTAAATCATCGAAGACTTTAAGACTTTTAGACACAAATATTTAAAATTTAATATAAACAATAAATTGCAATATATTAAATACAAATACTATATATCTATATACTTTATTAAGTTGCTTACTAATTTCTAGATACATAGAAAAATATTTAGAATTATAAGTTTTTCTATTTTGAACTTAGCGCGCTATTGAGTTCAAGTTTTATTTGAGAAAAACTCAAATTCGAATTAGGAAGTTTGAATCGAGTTGTATCTATCAAATACTTAATTTATAATTCGAATTAACTCGAATTAAACGAGTTTAATTCGAGTAATATCTAACTTATTTCGCGAAGTAATTGCTACTTAATAAATTATATTTTAACGAGTTTCTAAGTCTATTTTTATAAGAATCTTAACGAAAGACTTTTATTTTATTTCGAGTTATCGTAATGTTGTATTTGCTTCTTAATCTTCATTATTTTTTATTTTATTATTATCTTTCTTTTTTGCTACTTCGTTTCTATATTTTGTAGTATTTTCTTTATTTTTTTTTGCTACTTCCAAATTTAAATCGTCTTGTATTTCTCTCTTATCTTAAGCATTACTTTGAACAACTCTTATTAAATTTTGTGCTAGCTATAAAAATAAAAAGGCGTCTTAAATTATATTTTCGTTTCTTATAGATCTCTTTATCTATAATCGAAGACAATAAGTCAAATAATTCTTCTTACTTTCTTACAATAAATACTAAAAATGACTCTTAAATCTTGCGATTGTTTGGACGTAAAGCAAGCGTCTTCGTACAAGTAATAAGATCTAGTGCGCAAACAACTCGCAATTCTAGCTTTGTTTTGTACTAAAAGAAGTAAGCTTTTATTCTTCGATTAATTATGTTAATCTTGAACACTTATTAGTTAGAAGAAATAATTAAGAGAGAAGAGCTAAATGTTGCGTTTAAAACGTCTAATTTATAGCTTATAAATGTTTGGGTTACGATGTTAAGATCAATCCCCATTGCAACTTTCTTGCTTAACATCGATCTAAATAAAAGATTGTCGAAGAGTAATTTAAAGGCTAGACTTATTATATTAAAGAGCAATACAATGTGCACGTATTTAGCCTAGAGCCTTTGAGCAAATTATTCGATTATAAAAAGTGAAAATCTTTAAAGCTATAAAATTATTACTTTTGAAGTACAAGAATTATTACTTTGTTGTTTCTTAATTTCTATAAATATCTATAGCATTTGTATCAATAAATATAATTTCAACTATATTAACTACAAAAAGGAAAATTCGAATACAATAAGTCGTTCTAGTCTCAATTCGCAAATTCTTAAGATTTCTTCTTCTATTATATAAGGCAAGAAACCTAAAGCAAAAAAAAAATCTTTATTAAAAGATTACTCTCAATATTTTTTACTACGATACTAAATTCTTAGTTTCGTCGTCTTATATTATAGTTAGTCTAGTATTATTATCTTCTTCGACTTTCTTAATTATACTATATCTTTTATTTTTTTTAAAATTGTAATCGAACGCTATTAAGAATTATTTTTGATTATTATTTATATTATTTGTCGTCGATGTCTTTATCAAAATTAACGCTCTCTTTTCTTCGTAAACTCTACTATAAGCAAGTTGATCTCTAACTTTTCTTGCTTAATATTGATTCGAAAATCCATTAAATTGTTTCAATAAAAGTGCTTTTTAACAACTTGCTTAAATTTTAACTAAAACTATTTGAATTGCTATCTTCTTCAAAACTATCTAAGTTTATGTTTTATTTCTCGTATTTTTAAATATTGTAGAAGCGAGTAAGATATATCGATTAATGCATTGTTTCTCTTATTAATCGAAGTATCTCTATAATAGTTCTACAAATTGCTTACTTTGTAAAGAATCTTTAAGTCTTCAAAAGTGCTTTACGATGCAAAAAAAATATTTCGAGAAATAAATTTCACCTTGAGAATCAAATAATCTCACGCGAGAAATCGCTTTTCATTCTCTAGTGCGTAAGATATTTCGTGACGTATTTTATGTATAATTAAGATACTCTCTTATTTTCTTGTTTATCTCTTCGATTTTTTTGTTCGTTTCCTTAAATCGTTTATTCATTTTCTTATTTACGTTCTTCAATTGTTTATTTATCTTTTCGAATCGTCGATTTATTTTCTTCTTTATCTCTTCGAACTATTAATCAACTTCACGAAACTAAAATGCAATAAAGTTTTGCTAATCGAGAAACTTTTGTCGTATTCGCTTATTGTGGGTATTTAGTGTTCGACCTAATATGATAAGACTTTGATCGACATATTCAAAGAGCGAATTCTCTTTAGATAGTAAGGTTCGAACGATATTCTAAGTTAGCTACGTTATTACGACGAGAAAACGCGAGAATCTATACTTTATTTGCGATACTATTAGATTACATCAAGGTTATTGTTAAAATAGAAGACAATTCGATGCTATCAATGCTAACGATATTGCTAAATTATAGCAATTTAATCTCTTGCACGCAATTGATCTAAGTATAAAGTCGCTACTTACGCGAGTAATTATTACATAAATACAATATTGCTTGATTAAATATCTTCTATTGTTTTTCTCGATATCGATCGACGATAAATACAATAGACGACAATGTACAACTTATTCAAAGAAATTTCGTTGTAATAATTTCGCTACAATGTTAGAAATTGAGACGCAATGTTACAAAAGTCTCGATAATGCAAGAATCTCTAATTGAGAAAAGTAATTTGCATCTATTCTACTCGTCGAGTTTCGTTAAATTACCTTGACGCGTCTAGATTTTTATGCGCGTTTGTTTAATTTTTGCGATTCTTTTTTTTTTAATTTGAAAGCTCTTATTTAGAGCTACAAATTGAGTTTTTGTCGACTCAATTTAAACGATTATTCGCGATTATATTTAGCTACGAAAATATCGAATATTTGGTGGTCGAATCGACTGCGAACAAATATAGCTCAAAAATCTACACTTAATAGTAGACGCATCGTTGTTAATTCTAGTTACTTTCAAAGAAATTAGTTACTATCTTATGTCTAGCCTCGAACCTCAAACATGTTATTATATTTTCGCCTAATTTCGATTCGACGTATGCGCACCCTCTTCAAAGTAATAAATCTCTCTTTCGCCTATTCTCTATTGTTGACGCCAACTTGCTTAAGAGCATTTTCTATGCTAAACAAATCGCCACCAATTTATAATGGTCACGTTCCTTTTACGCGAATCGAGAGAAACGCTTTCGTTGTTAACTTAACTTTTGGGATTGTTATAAACTTGCGACGCGCAAATACGTTTTTATAGACTTCCCTTTTATATACAATTTCTAATTATAAGTTGATAGATTTCGTAGCTACTTTAGACGAGATAATCGCAAACTCTTTTATTAGACATCTTCGAGACACTATGCTCTTTAATGAAACTGGGCGCTACATACTTCGAAATCGATCTCGAATTACGTCAAAGACTATGCTTGTAAAGATATTGCGAAGATTTTGAAAAAATATTGTTGAACAAATTTACGCGAAATGGTTCGAGAAATATTATATGTCTCTTGACGAGAGAGACAACGTCAAATATATTGACAATAAAGAATGCGCATACATAATGCAAAGATATCGAGAATGTTATAATATTTATTATGCAATATTAAGTATTCTTGTCTTTTTTAAGGAAGAAATTATTTTGAAGATGTTCGAGTTTGCGAACACAAGATTGTTTATAATTGCTTTAAGTATATTCGTCGTGACAAGACTAAAGTCTAAAGAGAGAAATCGCCTTTTCAACATATATCTATCGTGAGCGCTCAAAAATAATCTGAAATTCGAATCGATCATAAACGTTTATTGAGAGAAGGAATTGCTTATAGACGTTGTTAAGAGGCGAGATAGAAGAGCTAATCTAGAGACAAAAGAACGAGCGATCTAGTAGGTAGATAGATAGATAGAAAATGCCTATCTACTGTGTGCGTTCTCTATGTATTTATAGATAAGACAAAGGATCAATATCGAAGATAAGTAAGAAGATAGAAAGAAGATAGATAGAAAAATAGAAAGAAAGTAAAGAGAAAACGCGTTTAAGAAATCTCTATAAGTAATAGTCTAAATTCTTCTTTAAATTCTCGACTCAATGCGTATCTTGTTTAAGAAATCTCTATTAAAAATAGCTAGTATTTTTGTAATTTCTAAAAATGTGTTACGGTTCCAAGCTAGGCAGGCTTTGTCCTTTGGTTATCCTTCGAGTCTTTGCCTTCTAGTCTCGAATATACTACGAGTAACGTTTAGCGCCTTAATACTTATAGTACTTATATTTATTTTCTATACAAAGTTAGTTTTGCATAGCTAGTATTTTTGTTAATTAACTATATACTAGCTATTAAAGCTCTAATCTTAACATAATACTAGCTATTTCTTTAAAAATATTCTTGCAAATTATACTCTAAAGATATTTATATTTGCTAACTTTTTTCTTTTTGAAATATACTTTAGATACAAAGCTATTAAAGCAATTTTAAACACAAAATTATTAAAGCAATTTTAGATATAAAGCTATTAGAACAAACGCTTTGCGAAGCGTAATTAAGTTGCGACAATAAATATCTTTAAGAAAAACGTGCAACTTAACAATAATAAATTTTATTAATTCTTTAAATAATTATTTTCTAATTTTTATTGCGCTAAGTTAAAAGAAATTTTATAAGAAAAATAGTAAATTTGCTAGAATAAATAAACAATAAATTGTTTTAACTACAATTTAATAATTTTGCTAAAATAAACAAACAAATCTACTAGATTAATATTTATATTGCAATATTTTTGTCTTCGAGCAATATTTTTTTACTTTGCGCAAAGTCTACTATGCGATACAATACTTAAGCAATACTTATTTTTGTTATTAATAATCTTGCTTCGATGTTTATTAACTTAATTAAATAAAATAAATTGTATAATATCTTGTTGAAGCAAACGTATTTAAACAAAATATTCTACTTAAGTTTATATCTTTACTTACTACTTTAATATTGTTTATAATTATTAAAACTTACAATATTTGTGCAAATTTATTATTACGATGTGTCGCAATTTTGCTATAAAGAGTTAAGTATCTCTTTTTAATTTTAAGTTTTATAAGAGCGTTGTATCTTAAAATCGATTTTATTATTAATTAAGTATTAAGACTTTGC
>JAABUL010002866.1_pt1 | contig 27286 bp, 28 predicted proteins | sample 5559151 | NCBI WGS metagenome assembly JAABUL01 (sample SAMN10711876, study PRJNA513368) | rock metagenome | isolation source: Antarctica rocks | place: Antarctica: Victoria Land, Pudding Butte sud | reverse complement strand
CGCGCAGTAACTCCTGCACGATGCGGGCCTTGTAGGCGGAACTGTATTGTTGTCTCATCGTGGTCTAGTCTACCACCTCTAAGCGCCCCCTTTCACTGTCCAGGTTCCTGGGTCCACTATAGCGTGCGCTACCCATAGGGGAAACCTCTCTTGTGTACCACGATATTGTAGAGTGTACGCGCGGCGTCGGCAAGGGGTGCGCGCATACGGAGAACGATCGGTAGAGGCGTATCGCCCAACAGTCCTGTCCGATTACAATATGGCGCGTGGATCGGGGCGTAGGGGCGTATGGCATACGCCCGGTGGTTGGGGGCGGCCTGGCGTGCGCCGTCCAGTGGACATCTCTGCGGCGAACAGGGCGTATGCTATACGCCCCTACGCCTGCGGTGAGGCTGGGTAGTTTTAATCGGACAGGGCTGTATCGCCATACGCCTCTACAGACGATCCTCCGTATTATAGTCGTCCTCGGCCCAGCGCAGAGGATTGTTGGCGATGTACGCGCGGATACGATCCAGGTCGCCGTCGTCGCGGATGACGTGCTCATAGTCGTTGCGCTGCCACACGCGAACATTGGGCGTGCCGCACAACGCGCCGACGCGGTGGGTGACGGCGGCCTTGAAGCCGCGCACGATTGAGCCGGCCGTTTGGGCGGGGGACCGCAACGTAGGGGCGTATGGCATACGCCCTGTTCGCGGCACGGCTGTTCGCATCTTCGCACGATCTCTGTCGATCAGGAGGACGCCGTGCAGGTGGTTCGGCATGATGACATATGCGTCAAGCACGACTTCGCGGCGCACGTCGGGTGTACGCGCCCATTCCTCGGTTACGATGTCCCCCAACTCATTCAATAGCATGTCGCCGCCTACGATCTCGCCAAACAGATGATGCCGTCCCTCCGCGCACAACGTAAGGAAGTACGCGCCGGCCGTGGCATAGTCGTAGCCTTTCAAGCGGATAGAGCGCCGGTGATGGATAGCGGGATCATATCTATCGGTTATACCCTACCTCCGTGACCACGTTTCGCACACGCCTTTGCCGTGTATTATGACGCACCTGGCCGATTGTAGGGGCGTATGGCATACGCCCTTGCGTTGCTAACGCCCATTTCGATGTACGGCCTATCGTGCGCGTCTCGGTCGCGATGCGGGCGTATGGCATACGCCCCTACGAGCGCCGGGCGTATGGCATACGCCCCTACGAGCGCCAGGCGTGCGCCATGCGCCTCTACGAACCGTCGCCGAAGCCGAGCCCTTGCAGGTTGTGGCGGATCACCTGCTCCAACTGCGCGCTCGCGGCGAACTGCTCGTCGAGCGTTTCGACCAGGCGGGTCATTTTGTCCTCGAAGGGCTCGCCGTCGTCCTCGACGGCCTCGGCGCCGACGTAGCGGCCGGGCGTGAGCACATGGCCATGGCCGCGGATCTCGTCGAGCGTGGCCGCGCGGCAGTAGCCCGGTACGTCGGCGTAGGCCGGCAGGCCGGGCTCGCCGCGCCAGGCGTGGTACGTGTCGGCGATGCGCGCGACCTGCGCGGCGGTCAGCTCGTTGTGCGTGCGGTCGACCTTGCGGAACAGCTTGCGCGCGTCGATGAACAAGGTCTCGCCGCGGTGGCCGCGCTGCCCCCGTCCCTCTTTGCTCTTGGCCAGGAACCACAGGCACACCGGGATGCCCGTAGTGTAGAACAGCTGGCCCGGCAGCGCGACCATGCAGTCGACGAGGTCGTCTTCGACGATGCGCCTGCGCAGTTCGCCCTCGACGTTGCCAGCCGACATGGAGCCGTTGGACATGACGAAGCCGGCGCGGCCGGACGGCGCCAGGTGGTAGATGAAGTGCTGGATCCAGGCGTAGTTGGCGTTGTTGTCCGGCGGCAGGCCGTAGACCCAGCGCGCGTCGTCCTGCAACAGGCCGCCGCGCCATTTGCTGATGTTGAAAGGCGGATTGGCCAGCACGTAGTCGGCGCGCAGGCTCTTGAACTTGTCGTCTCGGCCACGGCGCGCATATCCTCCTCGCTGGCGCCCTCGACGTAGTAGTCAGAGCGCTCGTCGCGTAGCTGGCGTCGCAGCGTTTCGTGGCGGTCCTCGAAGGCGTCGGAGACGTACTTGAGGAAGATTAGCCCGAGCACGATGTACTTGTAGTCGTAGGGCGCGACGGCTTCGCGCAGTAGGTCGGCCGCGTTGAATAGCTTGTCGGCGTAGGTCAGGTCGCCGGCGTCGCCGCGTTCAGCGTCGTCGAGCGGCGGAGGCGGCGCGGCGGTCTCGTAGGGCGGCTTGGGGGCTTTGGGCATGGAACCGCTTTCTGCCTGGGACTATCGGCTAGTTCGACAGCATCTCGACGTAGACGAGCGTCGGTCCCTGTGGGTGACGCAGGTCGACGGCGATGCCGACGTCGTTGGCGCCGTCCGAGTATTCGGTGAAGGTGTAATCGGCGCCGGCCGCGAAAGAGCGCGGCAGATCCGGCAGCGCCGTCGGGAGGTCGGCGGGGTCGACGCTATGCATGGGGATGGTGAAGCGTCCGATCTTGCCGCCATGGTCGGGTAGGACGCGGAGATAGTGGGCGATGACGGCGGCGGGCGACGCCGTCGACCTGTAGAGCGCGGTGGTGGTAATTTGGTTGCTGCCGATTTGCGGCGTCGTCTGGCTGCCCCCAATGCCGCTGGCTTGTGGCGGCCTCGTGACGGCGGGGAGGGCGAGCGTGGGGGTATTGCTGCCCAGGACGTAGAGTACGCCCCCTATGAGGCACGCCACGATCAGCGCCACCAGCCAGGCGACGAGCGGCAAGCCCAGAATGCGCGGCGGCCGTTGCGTTTGCCATGCGTGCGGCGGCGGCTGTGTCTCGATCATAATTGGTCCTACGTTCCTTGCTTTATCACCTGGCGCCATCAGCCACACGGGATGTGGGCGGCATAACTACCGTAGCAGGGGTAGGCGTTCACCACAAGCGCGTCTCTTAAGCGGCCAAAGGGTCTGTGAAAAGTCAGCAACTGCCGCCCCTGGGACCGCCGGCTGCCATCTGGCAAACGGCCGCGACCGGGGCCAGCGCCCGTGCCAACGTGCTCGCCCGCGCTGGCGGGCCGGCTGGCAGCCGGCAGTTCCAGGACTTTTCACGGACCCTACTTAAGCGGCCAGGACCAGGTAGGCCACCAGGAGCGCGCCCACGGCGACGAGCCCGCCGGAGAGCGACAGGATGAGTGTGGGGGACGGGTGGTAGTCGGCCCGGTCGATGGAGCGGGCCGCGTCGCGGTAGCGCAGCCAGGATCGTCAGCGCCGCGCCACAGGCTACCAGCGCGACGCCAAAGCCGGTGGAGAGCCCAATTGGGGTATGGCGCGGGGCGTTCGGCCCCAATTCGCGGATGAGCAGTCCGAAGCGGGCCACCACAAACCCCAACGCCATGATGGCGATACACGAGCGGACCCAGGCCAGGAAGGTGCGCTCGTTGGCTAGGTGGTCGCGCGTCGTGTTGGGATTGGCCGGCGTCATGTGATTGTTCTCCGATTATTAGACGCTCATATCACCATCATGGGGGCGCGCCTGTCGGTTATGGTAGCGCTTGGACCGAGATATGCAGTACAGTATGCTTATGACGCCACGTATGGATAGGGAGGGTAGAGAGGATTATGAGCCGGATAAGCGAAGACAATAGAACCGCGTCCGAGGAAGTAGCAACCGTCGTGAAATGGACGCTTGTGTTCATCGTCCTCTTGGGCGTGATAGGCGTCGGGATACTCATTTGGGCCGACACAAGCGTGTTGCACTATTTTTGATCCTCCCATGTCTACAGGCTGTGGAATTCGTGCGGCGCGGCGTGCGGCTTTGTGCGTGAGAATGGCGATGAATGCTATTCAACTACTCTGCGCGCGGGTGCCAACTTGTGCTCCTTCTCGGACGTGAGTTGGTTGCGCAACATATCGACGTCCAGGTAGAGATGGCCGGCCTTGACCTTGTTTCCTTCGACTGTGTACACGGCGCAATAGGGGACCTGGGCTTGCTTGCCGGTCGGTGCGACGCCGTCGAACTCTCCGATGTGTTTGGCCATGAACAGCGCTTCGACTACAGCGTGTGTCTCCTCGACAATGATGGTCTGTATCTCATCACGGCCCTCGAAGGCCTGTCCGTAGAACAGATCAAGCAGTTTCTCGACCTCCGCGCGTCCCTGAAATGCTTTCCCCGTGCTCATGAGCGTAAAGACGGCGTCTTCGGCGAGTTGAGTACGGTCGTGCCCGTACGACTCCGTCCCACCCCGTGTATAGGCCATGATCGTTTCACGCGTCGCTTCGTATCCCATCGTACACCATCCTTCCTTTGTGTAGCTGATCGTTGCCAGTTGTCAGTTGTTTACAACTCTGCTCTATCGTCCCTATGCCATGACTTCATCTCTAGCGGCGCGGCCTACTCGATGCCGCTCTTTTGCGGGAACCGGGAGCGGGCTGCCGCTTCCGCACTGTCTCTCCCTGACCACTACGCGCTGACGGCTGACGGTTGACATCTGACGGCTGACCGCTGACCGCTGACAGCTGCTGTACAAACAAACGCTGACCACCCGTAAAAGGAAACGTCACGGGCGTTTCGTAGTAGGCTACATGCTCGACGCGCTCGATGCGCCGCACCCTCCGCGCTACCTCTACGTTGATCACACCTACGACGATCCACAGCATCGGCGCGCCCATCAACCCCACCGTATTGAGTAAACCCCACAGCAAGACGTCGATGAGCAGGCCGCCCGCGACGAGTACGGCGAACGGCCGGAGCGATTCACGACCGGCGGCGGACAGTGGCGTCCGCGTAGACAGGCGCTCCGCGCCAGTGAGCCGCCGTCCCTCGGTCGGCCATACAATAACCCACGTCCACACCAAACTCAACCCGCCCATGCCGGCGCACATCGCGACAAGAATGAGGGCCAATGCAACGGCGCCGTGACGTAGGGACGGCGGCTCTTGCACGACCAGCGCGGCCGCGATCAGCGCCATCGCCGGCACACTCAGGCCGAGCGCCCGCCAGCCATAACGACGGCGCGCGGCGGCAAGACGGGTAGGAACCGGTGTCATACCCTATGAACGCGATGATGGCTGCATCAAGCCATAGCCGGGAAAGTTGCCGCAGGTCGCCACATGTCCGTGCGTGTCCTCCAGTTCGACAGCTAGGTCTGTGTGGGGGACTGAGAAGGAAAAGTAGGTCACGGCGACCGCCTCGCCCGCGGCGTCCGACACAAGACCGGACAGGTGGTACTTGAGCGGCGCCGGCCCCCCGCAACGACCCGTGACGATGGCAGCCGTGTACGTCGCCCGTGGCGATAGATGGTCGGCGTAGACCGCCACCTCCGTCCCCAGGGTGCGCGACAGATCGACCACACCTTGCTTGGTGATATGCCGCGTCACGAGGACGTGTCCCCCCGCCTTGTACCCAATTTCCGGCGCCGCCAAGGGGACGTCGACGCCGGCTCGCTGGATATTGCCGCACACCACGCCCGGACCGGGCGCCTTAGTCCGGTCCGTCTGTTTGACCGGCACATCGATATACCAATTGCCGGCCACACCCAATGTCAGGAGTTTGGTCACCAGCGTGGCGCGACCCTGCGCGTCGGTCATGATATCGGGCAAGATATACTGTACCGCGCCAAGGTTACTAGCGCCGCACGAACCTGTATAGATGAGGACGCTATAGGTCTTCTTGGGCCGTAGATGCGTGACGGAAAGCGCTAGCTTCAGGCTGTTGACATCTCCTATGATAGTCAACGCGCCAGCGGCACTGCTCTTGCCGGTGCGCGGCGCCAGTAGCGCCGTTCCATAGCGCATTGCTTCCGCTATACCAGGGCGCGTGATCGCGCCGCTCCTGTGTGGTGAGGCGCCGAGCACGGCCGCCCCGACCACAGCGCCGGCCGTCAGACTGGAGAGAATCTTTCTCATCTTTATCATCGGCTACTCAATGCTTTCCATCGTGCCATCACTGAAGTATGTCATGTCGTAGCCGTCGTGTTCTTTGATGATCGGGACCAATTTGTCCGCCGTCGCGCGATCGGGGCAGGGCATAGCTAAGACGACTCGTCCGTTCTCGACCTGCGTGGCGTAGTGCGTGGCCTGTTGCTTTTCGCCAGTGGCGTTCTTCATGAAGCGCGTCGCCTTCTGGATCAGGCTAGTGGGTCCCTGTGCTTCTTTAGTCAACGTTTCCGCCTCCTGCCGCCCCGCGAGGGCATCCACGTCGACGCCTTCGTTGTTGAGGGCTTGCACCACCGCGTGCGCTTGCTGCTCATTGTCGACCACGGCGTACAGATGCCGCTTCTGGAGCGTACCGTCGTTCGCGACCTTGCTGTGCCGGTCCTCGGACGTGTCCTCTCCTCCGTCCAAGGTGTTGGTCAGCTGATGGACGAGCGTCGGCAAGTAGTCGTCGAGCCATTGAACCATCTCCCGCTTGTCACGCAAGATCTCCTCGCACGCCCGCGCGATCTTTGCGTGCCCGCTATTGTGCGCGGCCACGCGCAGCGCGCTGATCTGTGCGAGCTCGTAGTGCATGGACGCGACGTCGACGATGTCGTGCTTGACCAGCATGCTACTGGTGGGTCTGACCCACAGATCTTTCATGGAGTTTATAAAGGTCGGCAGGCCGCCTTTGTTGAGCGCGTTTGTCTCACCCTCCAGATCCGCGATGCAGTCCTGCAACATATTGGCGTGCCGTTGGAGCGTATCCAGGTACTCCAAAAACTTAGCTTCCATCTCGTGCTGGCCGCTAAGATCAGCGAGCTGCGTTTCCATGACGTCCACGAGCGCGATCTCCGCGCCATAGGCGTCGGCCAGCCAGCTACGTAAAAGGTTCGTCTGCAGCATGTGGGTCACTCTTTCCCCGAGCGGTGTGTCGACGCCGACGACCGCGTCCGCGTGGTCACGGCGCCCGTGGCGTTCCCGTGCGTCTGACCTATGCCCGCGGCATACTTGCCGTGGTAGCCCTTGCGCGACGACAGGAAGGCGACGAGGTCGTTGACGTCTTGCGGTCGGAGGGTCGGAGCGAACGCCGGCATGTTCTGACCACCGTTGAGGATACGGATCGTGATCTCGGAGGCGGTCAGGCGGCTGCCGACGCCGGAGAGATCGGGGCCGCGGATGCCGCCGTGCCCGTCGATCATGTGGCAGTACTCGCAGGTCTTAGTATGCCACAACTGGGCGCCCGTGGCGATCTGCGAGTTGGACGGGGCGCCGATGAGATTTGGTGGCAGCACCGTGGCGTTGAAGCGCGGCGACCACCCCGCCAGATCGCCGGAGACCGTCATGGCCCCAATCATGATCACGCACATCACGGCAATGAAAGCGGCCCAGGGACGTCGCAGGGGGCTACGTTCGCCCTTGTTGAAGACGAAGGGCAGGGCGAACAAGGCCAGGAAGAACAGGGCCGGAAATAGGATCATGGCCGTGTCTTCCAAGTTGTCCGGCAGCAAGGCTAGCGCCGCGAAATACCAGAGGAAGTACCAGTCGGGGCGCGGCTCGGCGACGACGTTGGACGGATCGGGCGCGCTGACCAGCGCGGGGGCGCCGATGGTGAGCGTGAGCGCCAGGACGGCCACGACAACGCCGGTGGCGAAGACCGTTTCGCGCCAGAGCCCGTCGGGGAAGTAGGGCACACCGACGCGCTTGAGCATGTCATCGTACCACTGCCGATACGTCTTCGGGTCGACCGCGTGGCCCAGCGCCGGGTTCTCGGAGATGCCGATCTTGATCACCAGGAAGAGGTGGAACCCGATGATGGCGAAGAGGAGGCCCGGCAAGATGAAGACGTGTATGGAGTAGAACCGGCTCAACGTGGCGCCGTTGATCGAGTTGCCGCCGACCAGGAAATAGGCGATCCAGTTGCCGATGATGGGGAAGCGCGCCGCTTGCGCCGCGATGATCAAGATGGTCCACACGCCGTTCTGGTCCCAGCGCAGGATCTGCCCCGTGAAGACGATGCCCAACGTTAGCGTCAGCAAGACAACGCCCGAGAGCCAGTTGAGTTCGCGGGGGTATTTGAATGCGCCCGTCAGGAAGACGCGTAGGACGTGGATGCCAATGAAGATCAGCATCATCATGGAACTGTAGAAGTGGATGCCGCGTATTTGATTACCCAGGAAAGCGCCGTTGGTGATCCACTGCAGGCTGGCATAGGACCCATCGGTCGAGTTGACGTACTGCGAGGCCAGCGGGATACCGCTGACGACCGCCACGATGAACGAGACCAACGTGGCGGCGCCAAAGACATACATCCACCCACTCCAGCCCGGCGTGGGCGGCACGGGGTGCGTCGCGATGGTCTTGGTTATCGCGACAAGGCCGGTACGATCCTCGAAAGCCTCGTACGTACGTTTTATCATGCCCATACTGTGTTGTCCCCCCTACCCTAGTGTTGAGTGTTTAGTACTACAACGTTACCTCGCTAGAATCGCCCCTAGCGACCGTCAGACAAAGGGCCATCTCGCTGCTAAACTGAGCGATTGCACGCCTGCTTCCAGGTCGTTAGCACGGCCTCAGGAGACAAGTAACGTTGTAGTATTAGTGCTGAGTGTTAAACTCTCGTCACTAGACACTCAACACTAGACACTCAGTACGCGAACGGGATCGCGCCCGTCTTTAGCTCCACATACCCATCGCGGATGCGCGTTTGATACCGCTGCAACGCCCGTGGCGGCGGCCCCGCGGCAACCTGGCCGTTCGAATAATACACGCCGCCATGGCAGGGGCAATAGAATAACTGAGCGTCGCTATTCCAGCGGACAGGGCAACCCAGATGCTGGCAGTATTCGGAGAAAGCCACGAAAGTGGTGGCGCTGACGCGACGCAACCAGGCCGTATCGTTGGAGGAAACGCCATTCCAGGGATGCTCGTACGCGTTCTGAAAGACGACCTGGTTTGTGGTGCTGATGGCGAAATCATCGACCTTGCCCACCACCCGCCATACATCCTTGGGCGTCTGCAACAACGGCTGCAGAAACACACCGAGTAGAGGCAAGCCCACGATCGCCGAGATGACGCCGCCGCAGCCCAAGATGACCAGAACCAAAAATTTGCGGCGCTCCGGGGAGTAAGGCTCTTCCTGCTTGAAATCCAGCGCGCCCCGCACGATGTCATGCGCCTCGCGCCCGATCTCTTCTTTCATATCTTTCACAGCAATGACCTCTCTATTACCAGTCGTGGGTCGTGAGTCGGAAGTCGTGAGAAGGACTTTCTATTGACCAGTAACAACTCACGACTTCCGACTCATACTTACTCATTGAGCAAATCATTGACCCAACCGATCATGGACATGATGGCAAGGATCAGCCCGGCGCCGAACATCCATATGTCGCTGATGACGCCCCAGAAGATAAATGCGGTACCTCCCGCGAACAGCACCGGCCAATAGGTCGCGCGCGGGATGATCTCCGGCTTGGGGCGGCTCCAGCCCGGATGCGGCTCCGTTTCCGTCTCGTGGTCCGGCGCGCGCTCCTCGCCGGCGGTCGTTCCACCGGCCCTGGTTGGTGTACCGGCCGCGACCGGTGTGCGCGTTGGCTCCTCGGTGTACGTGCGCGCCGCGACCAACGCGCCGACCGCGGCGACGATACTAACCACTATTCTCCACATACATCCCCATCCACTTCCACTCTACCTTAGTTATCCATCACCAACACGTACTGACCGCGACAATGACTATCAGGGCGTCTACTAGCCGCCGTGCGCCTGCGGCGCGGGCAGGCGTGCGCCCCCTGGCGCCGCCTGCGCCGGTAGGTCCTCTATCTCTTCGTCCGGTTCGGCCTCGCCATACCAGCGCGCCAATGCGACCGCGGAGGCCACAAGATAGATGGGGCTACTCAGAATCCACATCAGCACGCCGCCCGTCTGCTGATCGGCCAGCGCCGAAAAGTCCCACTGGCTCCGGCCGCGTATGAGCGGCAAGATGCCCAATCGGTCCACCGGGTGTAGATAGGCCGGATACAAACCCAGCGGCGCCAAGGTGATGATGATCCCCAAGAGACTGCTGACCAAGCCGCCGGCAATTAGATACACTACGGCGCCGAGCGCCGGCAACTGACGCCGCTCCGGTCGAGGGGCGATGACCGGCCACCAGAAAATCGTCGCGGACACCAGGAAGCACAGGTGTTGCAAGATATGGACGCCCTGGTAGCGCAGCGCCAGGTCATAGAGCGCCGGCGCGTGCCACACCCACAGCGTCCCCATCCCCAGCGCCCATGCGAGGAGGGGCCGCCCCAGTACGCGCTCACTCTTATCCGCCGGCGTCCAGCGCAACAGCCGTTCGAACACCTGGGGCGGGATACCTAACAGTAGCAGCGGCGGCACGACCAGCACCAGCAGGAGGTGCTGCAGCATATGCGCGCTGAAGAGATAGCCGTCACCGAGAGTATCGATCGGCGAAATCAGCGCCAGCAGCATCACCACGACCGCCGGCACGAAGAGGGCCGCCCGCGCGGTGATGATGGGACGCGCCTCGACCCAGTAGGCCGCGAGCAACGCCGCACAGCCAATGAGCACGGTGGGCTCCCAATCCCAGGCGGTGAGCAATAACTGTTGTGTCGTCATCCTGTGACCGCTTTCGCAGTGTTACGCGTTTGTCTATGTTAGTGTACCGGGCCGGCCAGGGACCACAAATAGACGGTGGGGAAGATCACGACCCACACTACGTCGACAAAGTGCCAATAGAGGGCGACCGTATTGTACGCGGAGGGATGGGCACCGCTGCGGAACTTGCCGCCCATCACCAGGACGAACATGATGGTGAGCAGCAGCAGCCCGATCAGAACGTGAAACCCGTGGAAGCCGGTCAACGCGTAGAACGTCGTGCCGAAGATATCGCGGTTCGGCGTCAATCCCAAGCGGCTGGTCAGATCGATATACTCGGTCGACTCGCCGAAGAGGAACGTCGCGCCCAGCCCGATGGTCAGGAGCAGCCAAATCTTCATCGCGCCGTCCTTGCCCTTTCTGTGACCGCGCTCAGACATGATGATGGTAAAGCTGCTGGCGTACAGGCAAGCTGTAAAGATCGCCACCCGGCCAACGCTCAGCGCGTTGAAATCGCTTGGACCGCCCGCGTTGGCCGACGATCCTCGGTAGAACACGAAGGCCAGGATCAGCACGGTAAAGAAAACCGTCTCAGAGGCGATGAAGAGGAACATGCCCAGTCGATACTTATCCGCCATAGTTCTATATCCCCTCCGTCGCGCGCCGCTTCTTCCAGTCGGGGTTCTCGGGGTGCGCCAGATCCCACAACGGGCGACGGCTGCGCACCGGGGGCACATACTCGAAGCTCGGCACCGGCGGCGGCGAGGGCGTGGCCCACTCCAGGGTCCAGGCCTGCCAGGGGTTGTCGCCGGCCGTCTCACCGTAGCGCAGGCTATAGACGACATTGATGAGGAAGAACAACACGCCGACCGCTAGCACAGCGGCGGCGATCGACGACACGAAGTTCAGCAGGCCCCAGTACGGATAGTTGTGGTAGCTATAGATGCGGCGCGGCATGCCCATGAAGCCCAGGAAGTGTTGTGGCATGAACGTGCCGTTGAAGCCGACGAGCATCAGCCAAAAGTTCCACTTGCCCAGGCGCTCGTTGGGCATCTTCCCCGTGATCTTGGGGAACCAGTAGTAGGCGCCGGACAGGACGGCAAACGCCGTGCCGCCGAACAGCACGTAGTGGAAGTGAGCCACCACGAAGTAGCTGGCCGTCAACTCCCAATCGACGGGGAAGGCCGCGAACATCACGCCGGTGACGCCGCCGAGGACGAACTGCGGGATGAACGCCAGCGCGAAGAGCATCGACGTGGTGAAACGGATCTTGCCGCCCCATAACGTCGCCGTCCAGTTAAAGATTTTGATCCCCGTCGGGACGGCGATCAGGAAACTGCCCACGCTGAAGGCCATGTCGAGCGTCTCGCCCATACCGGCCACGAACATATGGTGGCCCCACACGAGCAAGCTCAACAGGATGATGGCGGCCGTGGCCCCGGCCACGAACTGGTAGCCGAAGATCGGCTTGCGCGAGAAGACCGGGATGACCTCCGAGATCATGCCCCAGGCGGGGAGGATCATGATGTAGACTTCGGGGTGCCCAAACGACCAGAAGGCGTGTTGCCACAGCAGCGGCGATCCCCCCTTGGCGACGTTGAAGAAGTTGCCCGACAGTAAGCGGTCGAACAGCATCATCACCAGTGAGGAGTTGAGCGAGGGGATGGCAAGGAGCAGCAGGATGCCATTGAGGAGCGTCATCCAGGTGAAGAGCGGCAGACGGCGCAGCGTCATGCCCGGCGCGCGCATGGTTAGGATGGTCACCATTATATTGATGGCGGCCCCGATCGTGCCGATGCCCGTGACGATCAGCGCGATGGCGTAGTAGTTCATACCAGGGTTGGCGGTGTAGTTGAACTCGGTCGACAGCGGGGCGTAGGCGTACCAGCCCGCGTCGGGCGCGCCAGTGGCCAGGAAGCTAAAGTAGAGCAGGATACCGCCGAAAGCGAACATCCAGAAGGAGAACGCGTTGAGGCGCGGGAAAGCCATGTCGTTCGCTCCGATCTGCAACGGCGCGAAGTAGGTCGAGAAGCCGATCAACATGGGCATGACGACGAGGAAGATCATCGTCACTCCGTGCATCGTGAAGATCTGGTCGTACGCCTGCGGCGTGATGGCGTGGTTATTGGGTGAGGAGAGTTGCAGCCGGATGAGCAACGCCTCGATGCCGCCCACGATGAAGAAAAACAGGGTCAGGCACAGGTACATCACGCCGATCTGCTTGTGGTCGACCGTGGACAACCAGGCCAGTAGGCCGTTCGTGTGTTTGAGTTCGGGCAAGGGCTCTGTTACTTCAGGGACCAGCGACGGGGCGGCGGGATTGATGACACTCATCGTAAACTCTCCAAGTAGGCGCTCAAGTCGCGCGCTTGTGTCTCACTCAATTGGAAGTTGGGCATGTGCACACCTTCCTTGATCGAATCGGGGTTGATGAGCCACTGCTCCATATGGGCCGCCGTGTTGGTGACCGCCCCCGCCGCGATGATGGAACGGCTGCCGACGTGCGTCAGATTGGGTCCGTAATCGATGGTCGGCTGGGTGCTGGTCCCGTTCACGCCGCGCACATAGTGGCAACTCTGGCACGCGTAATAGGTGAAGAGCTTTGCCCCGGACGTAACCTCACTCGACGTATAGCCCATCGCCGGGCGCTGGCTTTGTGGAGGCGCGGGTTGGCGCAACTGCTGCTGTTGCCACGCGTTAAACTTAGACTGCGACTCAGCGACAACGTCGAAGAGCATCCAGGCATGGCCCGCGCCGCAGAACTCGGCGCAATCGCCATGATACACGCCGGGCCTATCCGCTTCCAACCAGATATAATTGGTCTGCCCCGGCACCGCCTGGACCTTGGGGCCCAACTGCGGTTCCCAGAAGTCGTGGATGACGTCGTACGATTTAATCGCGGCAACCCAGCGCTGGCCGACCGGGATGTGGAGCACGTTGGCGGTGACGACACCAGATGGGTAGCGTAGTTCCCACCACCACTGATGGCCGATGATCGTGATGCGAGGCTCGGACCGCGCGCCGTCCTGGAGCGCGATCTGGCCCGGCGAGGAGTGCTGCATCGCGCTCACCGACAGAAAAAAGAGGATCGTCACGAGGACAAACGGGCTGGCCGTCCAGGCGATTTCAATCCTGGTGATCCCGAACGTCTGCGGCGGTTCCCCCTCCTGGCCTGGATGCGCGCGGAACCGGATGAGCGCGTAAATCATCACTCCTACGATGCCGACGCTGATCAGCAGCCCAAGGAGCATAAGGAAGATAGTCAGATTCGATATCGCCTGCGCCTGCGGCGACATGGGATTAAACACGGAGTTGCTTAACACGCTGCCCCCATCGCTCTACACCACTATCTCTCGCATCAGCGTACATATCATAGACACACCATACGCGCGTTCCGCAGCTCTCCGCGTACGCATACGGCCTAATCCTAATGAGGCGCCGATGTTCTAATGGGGCACTGACTGTCCGTCTCGCTTCAGGGCACTGTCATCACGCTGCTCGTTGTTACATAAACAGTATCATCCTGTCCAATCCGCTATGCTCCTAATGCTTCGCCGCTGGCTTGTCGCCCCGCCGCTGGCTTGTCGCGCCGCCGCGCTCACACTATGTCTTAGCGTAGCATAATGTCTTAGCGTAGCACATCGTGGGTCATTGTATACACATCCATGCCCGCGTCAGCGCCGCTACTCGCTACAATATATCATGGGGCAACATGAAATGGTACACCCTATCCGTGAACGCATGGGCCTCCCCTTAGCTTGACGCGGACATCGCTTGCCGGATGATGCGGTCGACGAGCGCGGGCATGCGCTCATCGAGGAAACGCGCCATCGCTTGCTCATCGCCCAGAATCTGTTGGCAGACGTGCATAGTGTCTGTGTCGCCGCTGTCTTGCGCGGCCGTGATGATCGCCCGATACGTGGCGATCTCAAAATTCTCCGACGCATAGTCGGTGATGCTGTTCTTGAGGAGGCTTTCTTCATCGGCGGAGCCTGTGAACAGATTTTCTAAAGGGACAAGAACACCGGCCCAACGATCTTTATGGATCGAAGGCGCGCTGCCGAGCGCCGTGATGCGGCCAGCCACGAGTTCCGCGTGGCGGCGCGTCTGCGCGAGGTGCTCTTCGAGCTTGGCCTCCATGTCGGGAAACTCTTTGGCCTCCTTGGCATGTCGCTCCAGCACATGCACAAGCGCGTTTTCAACATTATACGCATCATTCAGCCAGGTCAACACGATCTCGTGATCAGCCTCGGCCATGGTTGGGAACCTCCGCACTTACTATTTATCATAACATGAGTCGTAGCATGAACGTCCTCGCGCCACCGAGACATCGAGGCAATGTGGATGGCGGTAGATGGCGGTAACCTGCCCTGCAACTCCTATGCCACAACGCGCGCTTCACCCTTCACTATGTGCGGCGCGATCATCGGGCGTTTGAGGTTCGTGTATTTGCAGGGTCTGTGGACGATGGAGAGCCGTGGTGCTACACTAAAGAAAATCACTAACGCGCCAACTCGTAGACGCGGCACGCCCTTCAGTGAAAGACTTCGCGCCATGATCGATATAGAGACGCCTTCCAAGCAAAACATCGACATCCCGCCCGCGTTTTATCGTGACGACGACGTACCGCCGCCACCGGTTGACGATCCGCACTGGCGTGAATGGTGGCACAACAACGATGATGATCAGTTATCGCGGTGGATTATGTATGGATTGCCGGCATTGCTTGTCGTGACCGCCGCCCTCCACACCGTCCTCATCCTGATCGTCCTTAAAGGTACTCCGGGATAGGCAGGAGAGGAACACTAATACTTGCTGACTGACGTCGACTTCCGTGTCCAAGCCGAGTTCCGCTACGCGATGCGCCGCTTCCTGCACTTTTCCGAAGAGAGCGCTCGTGCGGCCGGTATCACGCCGCAGCAGCATCTGCTCCTGTTGGCCGTGCGTGGGCACCCTTCTTATCCGGCGGTCAACATCACGGAGATCGCCGAGCATTTGCAGGTGCGCCACCATAGCGCCTCGCTCCTGGTCGATCGCGCGGTCAACCGCATGGTCAACGAGGAGCCGGCGCCACTGCTCTATCGGGTGCAGGATTCGACCGACCGTCGGCGCGCCCTGGTCTCGCTCACCCCCGAGGGCGAGGATATCCTTACATGCGTCACGGCCGACAACAGGCGCGTCCTGACCGATTTTGGGAGCGTCCTCGACAACATGCGCGCTTCGCTACTCCGCGCGCACCAGATTGACTCGCCTGGTCATCCTATCGCGCCCACCATCTACATAAACGATAAACGATAATTTGGAGACACATGTGGCGCCTAAAAGGGCACTGATCATATGGGGTGGGTGGGCCGGCCATGAGCCGGAGCAGGTCGCGGGCGTCTTCGCTGACGGGTTGCGCGGCAGCGGCTTCGACGTTACGGTGTCCGACACCCTCGATGCTCTGCTCGACCGCGACGCGTTGCGGGCGCTGGACCTGATTGTGCCAGTATGGACGATGGGGACGATCACGGAGGCGCAGCTAGCGGGGCTCGACGCGGCCATCGAGAGCGGCGTGGGATTGGCCGGCTGCCACGGCGGTATGTGCGACGCCTTTCGCGCCGCGCCGCTGTATCAATTCATGACGGGCGGCCAATGGGTCGCCCACCCCGGCAACGACGGCGTAACCTACAACGTCGCGATCGTGGATGACGCGCACGACATCACGCGCGGGATGAGTGACTTCATGGTCACGACCGAGCAATACTACATGCATGTCGACCCCGCCAACCATGTGCTGACCACGACGCGCTTCCCGCTTGTCGACGGACCGCACGCCGCCAACGGGCCGGTCGACATGCCGGTCGCCTGGACGCGGCGCTGGGGGGAGGGACGCGTTTTTTACTGCTCGCTTGGGCACCATGCTGACGTCGTGCGGCAGCCCGACGTGCTGCGCCTGTGCTTGCGTGGGCTGCTGTGGGCGGCGCGGGACGAAGTCGTGAGTCGTGAGTCGTGAGTCGTGAGTGAAGTGTGGCAGTTTCCATCAATACGCTAGGCTGTGGTCATTCCACACGGTAATTGGTCCGCTCGTCACGACTATCGACTCCCGACTCCCGACTATCGACTCCCGACTATCGACTTGGAGGACAGATGCAGGAACGCGCGACGAAGCCAGTTGGCGTGGGCGTGATTGGTTGCGGCAACATTAGCGGGATTTACTTACAGAACGCCCGGCGGCTGGATATCCTGGAGACCGTGGCGTGCGCCGATATCGACGTGGAGCGGGCGCGAGCCAGGGCGGCGGAGTACAATGTGCCGCGCGCTTGCACGGTCGAGGAGTTGCTGGCCGACCCGGCGGTCGAGCTTGTAATCAACCTGACTATTCCAGCCGCGCACCTTGAGGTGGGGCTGATGGCGCTGGAGGCCGGTAAGAACCTCTATAACGAGAAGCCGCTCGCTGTCACACGCGAGGCTGGCCGTGAGCTACTGGAGAGCGCCCATCGACGGGGGCTGCTGCTGGGCGGCGCCCCCGACACATTCTTGGGGGCGGGGTTGCAGACCTGCCGCCGGCTCATCGACGATGGCGCGATCGGCGCGCCGGTTGCCGCGACCGCGTTCATGCTGGGTCACGGCGCTGAGTCGTGGCACCCCGATCCCGCTTTTTTCTATAAGCGTGGAGCTGGTCCGATGCTGGACATGGGTCCCTACTATCTGACCGCGCTGATCACCCTGCTTGGTCCAGTGCGCCGTGTGACTGGCTCGACCCGCGCGTCGTTCCCCACACGTACCATTACCAGCGCGCCTCACCACGGCGAGACTATTGACGTGGAGGTCCCGACGCACCTCGCGGGTGTGTTGGACTTCGCGTCCGGCCCGATCGGCACGATCGTGACGAGCTTCGACGTGTGGGCGGCGGAAACGCCGCGTCTCGAGATTTACGGCAGCGCCGGCACGTTGAGCTTGCCCGACCCCAACACCTTCGGCGGTCCCGTGCGCGTACGGCGCGCCGGGGAGAGCGAGTGGAACGAGGCGCCGCTGACACATGGATACGCCGCCAACAGCCGCGGGCTCGGCGTAGCCGATATGGCCTACGCCCTACGTTCGGGCCGGGCGCCACGGGCGAGCGGCGAGTTGACCTACCATGTGCTCGACGTCATGCAGTCCTTCGAGGAGGCGTCCGACGAGGGACGGCATATCACGATCGGCAGTACCTGCGCGCGCCCCGCGCCGCTGCCGGTGGGCTTGACCGAGGGGACGCTGGACGCATAACCTATGGCTGTTTCCGATGCCTGCGACTGCGGTCGCATGGCAAAGACGGACACTGCGGTGTCAAGAACACCCGACCGCAGTCGGCGTAGCGCTGCCATCGGAGTCCCCACCGCAGTGGGGAGGCAGTCGCAGGCAGGCTTTTAGAAAAGGGGGGAAAGATGAACACTGATACAGTCGCATTACAACTCTACACAGTGCGCGACGAGACCGCGCGAGACTTCGCGGGCACGCTGCGCCGCGTCGCCGAGATGGGCTATAAAGCGGTGGAGTTTGCCGGCTACGGCGGCCTCTCCGCCGAGCAGCAGCGTGACCTGCTCACGGAAACGGGGCTGACCGCGGCCTCCACCCATGTGGGCCTCGACATACTCGCGCATACGCCCGACGACGCTATCGCCTACTGCAAGGCAATCGACTGCCGCTATCTGGTGCTGCCCGGCCTGCCTAACGACCACCGTAACCCCGACGCCCTGCGCGCCCTCACGCCGCGCTTGGACGATCTGGGCCGGCGTTGTCAGGAGCAAGGCATTACCTTTGGCTACCACAACCACGACTGGGAATTCGCGGGGCACGCCGACGGGACAGCGCTGCTTGACCTGCTGCTGGACGCGACGGACCCCGCGCTGGTCGCGCTGGAGCTTGACGCCTATTGGGCGTCCTATGCCGGCGCCGACCCCGTGGCCTACCTACAGCGCCGGACCGGCCGCGTCCCGCTGGTCCACCTCAAGGACATGACGCCCGAACGTACCTTCGCGGAAGTGGGCAACGGCACGCTCGATATGGGCGCCATCATCGCCGCCGCGCGCGTGGCGGGCGCACGCTGGTACATCGTCGAGAACGACGCGCCCACCATCCCATCCCTGGAAAGCGCGCGCCGCTCGCTGGCGAATTTGCAAGCAATGGCGGTATGAAGGCTGCCGGGAGCGGTGAGGCGGACGGCGGCGCGATGTGGCTAAACGGCGCCAATAGCGGCGACGACTACGAGGCGGTGTTCGAGCAACGGGACGCGGCGGGCGAGGACGTGCACGGCGAAGCGTCGTTCGTGCAACGCTTCGCCCCGCGCTCCGTCCTCGACGCCGGCTGCGGAACCGGCCGGGTCGCGCGCGAGTTGGCGCGTCGCGGCGTCGAGGTGGTCGGGGTCGATCGCGACCCCGACATGCTGGCGACGGCGCGACGCAAAGCGCCCCACCTCGACTGGCGCCTCGACGACCTGCGCGTCATCGACCTCGGCCGTACCTTCGACGTGGTCCTGCTGGCCGGCAACGTGATGATCTTCCTGGCGCCAGGTAGCGAGGGCGATGTGGTCGCCGCCATGGCGCGCCACCTCGCACCGAGCGGCCTGCTCATCGCGGGTTTTCAGTTGGACTATGCCATCACCCTGGACCAGTACGACGCGCTGGCCGCCGCCGGGGGGTTACGTTTAGCCGAACGCTATGCTACCTGGGCGGCCGACCCGTGGACGCTCGGCGGCGACTACGCGGTTTCCGTGCATCGGCGTATCGCTTGATGTATTATTTCAGTTAAAGGGGCGCGACGGCGGGGGGCAAAGGAAGGAGAGGGCTTATGGTCGAAGCGACAACCGATAGGACCGCGTTCGTGGTACCATCGTGGCTGCCACCGGACACGGAGGAAAGCGTCATGGGGACCCAGTGGCATCAAGAGGCGATCGACGCCCTGGCCAGCATGCTTGTCGAGGTCGGGCGGCGCCATGGCCGTACTTGGGGTGTCGCGCGGGGCATCACCCTGCTAGATAGCGGCGCGCGTTACCCCGACGGGAAGCCGTACGACCCTAAGCCCGACGTTATGGTCCTGCCCCGGCCCTTGCCGGACGACGACATCTCGGGGATCTCCCTCGTCGATGCCGGCGTCCCGCTCTTCATCGCGGAAGTGGCGAGCAAGTCGACGTGGAGCAATGACCTCCGCTTCAAGAAAGAGGTCTATGCGGCGGCGCGGGTCCAGGAATATATCGCGTTCGATCCATCCGGCCACTTCATCGCCCCCGCGCTCCAGACGTGGCGCCTCGTGAACGGGGCCTACACCCCCTTCGTCACCGCCGACGACGGCTGGTGGCACAGCCGGGCGCTCGACATTACATTGCGGCCAGCGCAGCCATTCTTGGCTGTCCGCGATCGTGATGGGCGCCAGCTCAGTCCGCCGCGTCGGGCTTTTGAACGCGAGTATCGCGTCGAGCAACTCGAGCGGGAGTTGGCCGAGGCGCGACAGCGGATCGCGGACTTGGACGCCCAATCGCGCCGCCAGCGCGAGGAGTGAGCGCGTATCACCGCGTCGTGCGTAGCGACGCCCATATGTCCACGAAGATCTCGGCGAACAGCGCGCGCTCGGGCGGCGTGCCTACCGTCACCCTAATGAAGCGATCAAGTTTGGGCGCGCCCGGCATGCGCACGAAGACGCCGCGCGCGGCCAGCGCCTCCAGCATCGCGCGCGCCTGTACGGGACCACCCATATCGAAGGACACGAAGTTAGTGGCCGACGGCAACGTGGCGAGACCCAGCCCGTGCGCCAACTCCTCGTACTCGCGCCGCCCCACGGCCACGGCGGCGACCACATCCTGAAGATAGCCGGGGTCGGCCAGCGAGGCCACGGCGCCGGCCTCGGCGATGGAGTTGACCCCGAAGTGCAAGCGCACGCGGTCGAACGCGGCGATGGTCACAGCGTCGCCGACGGCGTAGCCGATGCGTGCGCCGGCCATACCATAGGCCTTGGAGAACGTGCGCAGGCGTAGCACGCGCGGGTCGGACGCGTCAATCGGTGGCGCGGCGTCGGACGGCGCGAACTCGACGTACGCCTCGTCCAGCAGCAGCAGGCAATCGGGCGGCAACTGGTCCATGAAGGCGCGCAGGTCGCCGGCCGTGTACCAGGCGCCGGTCGGATTATCGGGGTTGGACAGATAGACTAGACGCGCGCCGGTACGGACAACCGTGGCCGCGAGGGCATCGAGGTCGTTGTGATCGCCGCGGTAGGGCACGCGCTCCAGCACGCCGCCATATCCCACGACGTGGTAGTTGAACGTGGGGTAGGCGCCGAGCGAGGTCACGGCCACCGCGCCGGGCTCGAGAAACGTCCGCACGACGACGCCCAGCAGGTCGTCGATGCCGGCGCCCACCACGACGTTCTCGACGCCCACTCCGTGCTGGCGCGCCAGCACGGACCGTAACTCGTAGCTCTCAGGGTCACCGTACCACGAGACCTGCTCGACGGCGGCGCGCATTGCCTCCTTGGCGCGCGGTGACGGACCGAAGTTGCTCTCATTGGCGCCAAGGCGTAGCGTAAAAGGGTGGCCGCGCGCGCGCTCCAGGGCTTCGGGTCCCACGAAAGGGACGGTGGTAGGGAGATCCTGGACGAGCTGCGTGAAGGGTGGACGGGCGCTCATAACTTACTCACCAACTATACGAAAACGTCATGCCTGGTAGGATACTACCAAATCAGTCACATAACGAGGAGTATTCGATGACCACACCGCCGACGGCATCACCCATGGCATGTTCCTGCTGTGGCAGCGCCTGCTCGACGGCACGCCCTACGCCGAACGTCTCGTCTCCGCCGCGCCGCTGCTCGCCCCGCTGCGGGCGCGCAAACTGCCTGTCGAGGTCGCGCGCATCCGCGCGGCCGTCGCGCGCGCCGAGGATATCTTCGACCGCCTGCAAGAGTCCCTGTGTCCCGGCGTGACCGAGCGGCAAGCGCACGCGTTCGTCACCGACCTGCTGCGCGCCGAGGGACTGGAGCCGGCCTGGGACCCAGGGCACTGCCCGCACGTCGCCATCGGACCGGACACTGGCTTCGGACACGTCGGGCCGGGCGACATCGCGGCCCAGCCGGGCCACCTGATCTTCGTCGATTTCGGCGTGCGGCTCGATGGCTATTGCTCCGACTTGCAGCGCACCTTCTATCTGCTCCGTCCCGGTGAGGAGCAGGCGCCGGCCGCGGTACAAGATACGTTCGACACCCTACTCGGGGCTATCGACGCGGGCGCGGCGGCGTTGCGACCAGGCGTGGCGCACTGGCAGGTCGACGCGGCGGCACGCGGCGCGCTGGTGGACGCGGGCTATGCGGGGCCACAGTTCGCCTTCGGACACCACCTCGGGCGCACCGCGCACGACGGCGGCGGCACGCTCGGTCCGCGCTGGCCGCGCTACGGCAAGACGCCGGAGTTGCTCGTAGAAGAGGGCAACGTCTTCGCGCTAGAGTGTACCGTGCCGCGAGCCCGGCCACGGTTGGGTGTCGCTAGAAGAGAACGTGCTGGTCGGCGCGCATGGCTTGGAGTGGTTGAGCCGCCGGCAAAGGGCGCTACGGCTGATCGCGGCGCCGTAAAATAACATCATGACCCTATCTCATCTGACAAAATCGGCCTATACCGTAGCGGAGTCGGTACGCCTGCATGTCGGCGACTTGCTACTGCTTCAGAAGATGTTGGAGTCGATACCCGCCTATGAGGATCCCTCATTAGAGGGCTTCCGCGAACGAGCCCTTGATGAGCGGAAGGGTGAGCGCATCGTTTTCGTCAGCGAAAACGCTACCGTGTCCATAGCAGGGCTGGATGATTTGCGATCTCTGATACGACGGGGGAACGTGCGCCTGGAGACAGAATCGCAGGGCCAGGAGAAAGCACTTTCCGTCTTGATGTGTCATCTCCTAGACCTAAGACATGGTTCAAACGGACTTGACAGTGTTGCGCCTGCTGGAGGCTTACACTGTCAAGCTTGACCGAGCGCTGCGTGAACCATGTCTAAGTAGGCGTCGTTTAGTTCGTGCATGCCAAAGAGGCTGCGAGAAACACGCATCCAGCCGTACCGGGTGTGCAAGAACTTACCAGTGTCTACATAGGAACAGTTATTGCCTCGGCGCGACGCTACGTGGCGCTAGAGCGTCGCCATGGAATTCAGCTGGACGACAATCAGCCGCGCATCGTTGGCGGGCAGTTGCAGTTCCTATGCCGACGTTTTGGCTTCACGGAACTAGACGCGCCGCTCAAGGAAGTCAGACTTGATCTCACGACGTTAGACTGCGAAGTACGGGTAGTCCCCGTTGCAGCCGTGAACGCGACCGCGCTACCGTAGATGAATAGCGACATCGACGCAGACAATCCCCTGGCCGCTTGGCTTGCCCTACCCTACGATTTCTCGCTAGAGCAGAGCATCTTCGGTTCGACGGATGCGGATACCATCACGCGCATCGTCGATGAGTTCTGCATGGAAACCTTGGGGGCGCCTGTTTCCTCACTGCCATCCTACTCATCGAGTTTAGGTTGTGTGTTCACCATTCACCTCGTCGATGGGCGGCAGTTCGTGCTCAAAGCATGTCCCCCGCGAGATTCGATTGCCTTCGTGGACAGCATCGTACGCATCCAAACGCATTTGGCCGCGCACGGGTTCCCTTGCCCCCGGCCGCTCGGCGGTCCCTGGCCGTTCGCGCGTAGTTGCGCCATAGCCATGGAGCGCAAGGACGAGGGCGCCTTTGTCCTTGCGGACAACCCAGCAGTCCGCCGGGCTTTGGCCGAGGCGCTAGCCCGCCAGATTGACTTGGCGCGCGACTTCGTCGACCTGCCGGGACTACCGGCTGGCTTCTGGACTCAGCTTCCGACCGATCGACTCTATCCCACGCCGCATCTCTCGATATTCAACCTGGAAGCGACGGCGCGGGGCGCGGAATGGATCGATCGAATCGCCCAACAGGCCAGAAGCGCGGTGGTTCCAGATGGGAGCCGCGTCGTCGTCGGTCATGACGACTGGGCCGTGAAAGATGTGCGTTTCGCGGAGGGAACCATCAAAGTAATCTACGATTGGGACAGCGTGCGGCGGGACCGCGAGTCCCTCATCGTCGGCCATGCCGCCGGCCTTTTCATGATGACCTATCGCGTGCCTCAGCCAGCGCGGATCGCGCCGCGCCCCGATGAGGTCCGCGCCTTTATCGATGAGTACGAGGCGGCGCGCGGCTTCACCTTCACAACGGCCGAGCGCGCCACGATGGCCGCCGTCGCCACCTATATGATCGCGTGGACCGCCCGCCTCGAACATAGCGCCGCTCCCGACGAGACAGATTACCCTGCCGGCAAGTACCGTGAAGCGCTCGCGCTGTACGGCGACGCGTACCTGCGCCTCTAGCCACTCCAATCTTTGTCGCCGCGAGCAACCACACCGACACCGGAAAGATCACACCCTCCATGGCTGTCGTGTACGCCGGGTCTTGCTATACCTCGCCCTCAGGATCGTCCGTCTCTTCCGGCACCCCCGCGTCCCGATAAAACGCGGCCACGGACATGCGAACCCCGATACTCGTCAGGTCCATCTCGTCGCCCCGCCCGTAGGCTTGGTATGTCCAAATCTGCAAGGCGCGGCGGTATACCTCGACGGCCTGGTATTTTGTAGATACGAGTACATACTCCTGAACGTGTGGACAGGCCCGATAATAGCCAAACTTTCGACCACGGTCATAGGCTTCGGTCGAGTCCGAGAGCGCTTCCACGATAAGGCGGGGCGCTTCCACCTCTGTCTTGGCGTGCGATGGCCGGTCGCGCTCGTCACATGTCACCGACGCATCGGGGTAGGTGTAGCGCTTGGACGAGAGGCGCGCGGCGACATCCGAGTTGTAGACATAGCATGGCTGACCTGCTGCCGCCAACGCGTCCTCAAGCGCCCGCACCGCGTTGCTTCCAAGACGACCGTGCGAGAGGCTGCCGCCGGGCATGGCGTAGACGTGGCCGTCTATATACTCGTGCTTGGCATCATGAGTAGCCTGCTCTAGCGCGCCACTCATCCACGGTCATGGTCTGTCGCGCATCTTCCCGGACTGCCATCCGTCACCTCCATCGCCGCTCTTGGTCTCGTCTTCACCTTATCCTATATCCTAACACTCGTACCCACACCGGCTGCATCAGGGCCCCTACCTGCGTGCCTTCCCCTGCCTTCGAGTGCGTGCCACCTTTTCACGCGGCGCGTCGTATCTGCTGGGAGCGCCGGCGTCAGTCCGCTGACTGTCCAGCCGGCAGACGGTCGCGGCTATCATGTTTACCACCGACGATGCGCGCGCACTCAAACGTTTGCCGGCTAGAAGCCGGCGCTCCCAGCAGATACGAAAAAATGAGGCGCCCTATCCGCTTGCAGCGCCGATAGCGTCATCGAGGTAGCGCCTCGCGCGTGAGTCGTGGCCCCGTGTCACACGCCCTCGGCTACGGCCTGGGGAACGGGCGCCTCGACGCCAGGGGCGACGGCCTGCGCGCGGCGGCGGTAAGCGCCGGGCCAGCCGGGCAGGAACAGGGCCAGCAGGGTCGCTACGATCGAGACGGCGAAGGCGGCCGTGTAGGCGTGATCGAGGCCGGTGATGTACTGTCCCTGAAAGTGGCGCAATGCGGCGAGCGCCGCCTCCCGCGCCGGCGCGGGCAGCTTGGACAGGCCGCCCGGCGCGCCGCCGGCGCCCTTGGGGAGCGTCACCGTTACCGCGGTGGCGAGAATGGTGGCGAGTACGGCCACCCCGATAGCTTGTAGGGTCTGCTGCGTCGCGCTATAGAGCGGCGTGGCCCGCGTCAGCCGCATCGGCGGCACGTCGGTTAGCGCCGCGACCTGGGCGTTCTGGACGACAAGGGCGATGCCGATGCCACGCAGCACCACCAGCAGGGTAATATAGCCCAGACTCGTTGCCAACGTAATCTTGGACAGTTGGTACGTGTTGAAGGCGAGCAGCACGAAGCCGGCGACGACGGGCACGCGCGGCCCAATGCGGTCGGTGAGGACGCCCGAGAGCGGGATGACGATACCCGAGGCAATGGCCAGCGGCAGCAGGAACAAACCGGCCTCGAAGGCGGTGCGGCCACGCAGGACTTGTAGGTAGAGTGGGAGCAGGAACTCGGCCCCGAACAGGGCGACCGTTCCAATCAAGCCCACCGCGCTGCCCAGCGCGAAGCCGCGCAGCCGGTAGAGGCGCAGGTCGAGCAGCGGATCGTCGGCGCGCAACTCGGCCACGACGAGCGCGGCGAGCAGCGCGATGCCCGCGCCGAGGCCGGCCAGCACGCGCCCGTCGGCCCAACCGGCGCCCGGCTGCCCCGCGATCGAGGCGGCGAAGAGTAGCGCGCCGAAGCCGGTAGGGGCCAGGATGATACCGGCGAGGTCGGCGCGCGCCGCGCGTCGCCCACGTCCTCCGCGCAGGAACCGCCCGCTGACGGTCAGGCCGAGTAGGCCGATCGGCAGGTTGATGAAAAAGATCCATGGGATCAGGTTGTGGTCGACCAGCCAGCCGCCCAGGAGCGGTCCACTGGCGGGGGCGAAGACCAGCACAATGCCGAAGACACCGAAAGCCGCGCCGCGCTGCTCCGGCGGGAAGGCGCCGAAGAGCATGGCCGTCCCCAACGGGAGGGCGATGCCGCCGCCGATGCCCTGGAGGCCGCGCGCGGCGATCAGCAGCGGTAGGCTCGGCGCGAGACCGCACAACACCGAGCCGAGCACGAAGATGGCCAGGCCGCTGATATAGACGCGTTTGACGCCTACGTGGTCGCCGAGGAAGCCCGAGAGCGGTGTCGCGATGCCAAGGGCCAGCGTGTACAAGCTGATGACCCACTGCACGTCGCTAGTCGAGGCGGCGTACTTCTCTTGCAGCGAGCGCAAGGCCACATTCACCACGGTCGCGTCGAGGATGACCATAAAGAGGCCCACCACGACCGAGGCCAAGACCTTCCACTTGTACGACGAGTCCCCGTCGTCAGTCACGCTCGACGCATCGTTAGGTCGCCGCGATATGCCTTGCTCCGTCCTATGCGTTACATCCATCGTCGCTCCTCTCCAACGGGCCACTGCCATGTATTTATCAAGCGATCAGTGATGGGCAAAAAAACACGCCGCTAATCTTCTCTCATCAGCCTGATGAAGCGCCTCCGACGCTCCCAGCCCCGTCGTCGCGCGCCTCTGGCGCGGCCAAACCGTGTAGCAGCACGTCGACGATCAGGTCGACACGCCCCGTGGCGGATGCTGAGTGCTCGATGGGCAGCGGGTCTTGACCGGCGTCGCCAAGGTCCGGCGCCGGCAGGTGGCGCAGCATGCTCAAGAGTAGGAAGGCCGCCGTGACGGGATCGGCCCCGCCCTGATGTGGGTCGCGCAGAAGACCACGGCGCAGGCCGTCGGCGAAGATCGCGGCGATCGGCGCGACGACGCTGCCATGAAACGACTCGTGCAACTCGTGGCGCGCCTCCGGCCCCAACTCACGGTCGATGTCGTGGAACATCTGGCCCATATCCTGGCGTTCGGCGGGGATGTAGCGCACGACCTGGCGCAGACGCTCGCCCACGTCGCCGCCGCGCCGTGCGATGCGCTCCAGGCCAGCGTGCAGCGCGTCCAACTCCTCGCGCAGCATCGCCACGTAGAGGTCTTGTTTGTCGGCGAAGTGGTGGTAGAGCGCGGGTTGGGTGAAGCCGCAGGCGTCGGCGATCTGACGCGTCGAGACGGCGCGATAGCCATGCGCCATGAACAACTCGTGGGCCGCGCGCAGGATCGTCCGGCGTGTCTCGCCCGCGTCCTCGACCGCCGGATGCCCGCGT
>JAABUL010002865.1_pt1 | contig 27288 bp, 17 predicted proteins | sample 5559151 | NCBI WGS metagenome assembly JAABUL01 (sample SAMN10711876, study PRJNA513368) | rock metagenome | isolation source: Antarctica rocks | place: Antarctica: Victoria Land, Pudding Butte sud | reverse complement strand
GGCTGTTCTGCTGCGTGCAACGTTGGTGATCCTGCTTGGGTGCTTACCTCTGCTCGAGCGTCAACCACCAACGCTCAACGCATCAGGTATCTACCCGAAGTATCCTCGTCGCTAGAGTATGTGTTATAGTAGCGACGAGATGATTTTGCTGACTGTTATTGAGTTGCTTTACTGCAGGTTTGAGCTGCGAGCTTTGCCGGCTTGCTACCTGACTTTTGGCATCTGTCACCTCGACAGCAAGATCACACCCCACCATCTATTGTAAGTTCTATTGTCACTTGAAACAGTAGATCAACAGTGATATGATGAGTCTGCTGACTATTCTTGATGTGATAGCTTACTGGTTTGATGGCTTTCTGCTCTCAAGTACCCAACAGATCAGCTTCCCGAGCTCGACAGTAAGTCCACAGACTTCAACAATCACTGTAAGTACCCTTGTAATTAGATACAGCTTATTAGCTTCAATGAAGTGTACTCGCAGATGACCTTTATGGTGCTGGCACATAGGCTCGATGACGTCTTCCTTGGAAAGGCTCGAGAGACTCTGCCGAAAGCTCCACGGCGACACTGCATCTATGCATCAACAACTGTAAGTATTCTCATCGCTAGAAATGGTTTGTTAGCTGATGTGAAAGAAGCCGCTAATGATGCTGCCTTTGTGCAGCCTCGCCCTGCTTCGAGGCCCATCCTTTACCTTAGTAACTACCTCTAGGGGTTGACGGCGACGGTATATATGCTAGACAACAACTGTAAGTACCCTCATTGCTATACATACCTTGTATGCTGCCACGGGAGAACGATCCTGACATCTTTGGTATATGGACCTAGGTTTCTGCCACTTGTTTCTACCCTCACCATCTCCTTTATCTCCTTTGCGATACCAGGAGGGGTTTATATGATGATCAGTACACACCCTTCCTGCTATAAGCTGCGTGTAAGTTGCGATGATGCTCATCCTGTTACCGTCGATGTCTCGCTGACGTCTAGACCTAGTACTTTGGCGGTCACATACCTTTGATCATTCCACACCTTATTATTCACCAACTTCGGAAATTAGTCTGGTGTAGGAGAAAGAACCAAAGACAGTACGACCTGGATTTGTCTCTCGGAATTGAGCAGAGGTTTTAGGGAGACTGCCAGAAACTTCCCATCCCCTGGAAAGCAACGAACACATCAATACCGTACCGAAACTCCATATGCTCTCACATCCCACCTTTTCTATTGGGGGATAGGAGTAGGCAGAGGGTTGCAGGGAGACTGCCTCTACCCATCCACGCCCTCGAACGAACGCATCAATAGCGGACCGAAACTTCATGTGATCTTTTAGACCATTTGTTTTCGAAGGGGTGAGAGTTCACGAGGTTTGCAGGAAGACTGCTAACTACCCACTCCCTCGAACGAACACACCAATATCGGGATCTCCTCTTCCCTGTTGATCCTATAAACAAATTTCCTCTAGGGCTTGGTAATTGGGCAGGGTTATGCAGGGAGACTGCCAACTGCTCATCCCCTAGAACGAATGCACCAATAGTGAATCAAACTTCGGCTTGATTTTTTCGACTTGATCTTAAAGATCACCTGTTCTCTAGAAGATGAGAGTCAGGCAGAGGTCCTCAAGGAGACTGCCAATTACTCATCCCTAGAACGAACACATCAATATTGCAATCAAATTTCGACTTGATCCTTAGACCACCTGTTTTCCAAGAGGTGTGGATTGGCAGAAGTTTGCAGAGAGGCTGTTCAATAGCCACACCTCGAACGAGCGAATCAATATTGCATCGAATTTCGGCTTGGTCCTTTCGACCATTTATTTCTAGGGGATGGCAGTTGGCAGACACTTGCCAGGAGGCTGTCTAAAACAGCCTACCATCTGGATAGCGAACGAAAGCATCAAACGCGCACCGAAATTTGACTGGTTCTATACGCCACCTTTTCCCCACGGGGTGGGAGTTGGGCAGAGGTCTGCAGGGAGACCATCAGAATCTATCCACCCCTTAGAACGAACACACCAATATCGGACCGAGTTTCCATGTTGTCTCTGGAGTTGTGACCAAGACCGACCAATGGGAAGATGAGTCAAGCAAAGGTATTCACACAATGCGTTTTCCAAAGGCTAGGCTTACATCTAAGGTACTGGCAGTCGATGCCGCTCTCATAAACTGTACTAGATAGGCCTGGAAATACCGTAAAGAAGGCAATCTCATCACCTCTTCTTCAACTTCTTCCCCTACAATTACCTTAGATCTCCCCTAGTCTCCTCTCTGAAGCTTGGAGGTCTGTCAGAGTTGCTATAATGGAGTTGAATATGACACTAAACGAGTAATTCTAGTACCCGAGGCCAAAATTCATTACAGACTTAGGGGATTATTGCGATCGATAGCAGCAATGATGACGACACAAGAACAGATTCGAACGAGATCGTCAAGCAAACGGCGAGACCTGCAAGGCCGAGAGTGCCGTAAGAAAGACAGGTGAAAAGACAAAAGCAGGCAGTGGGAATATTTCTACTAATTGTCTATAGACGGGGAACCAATTGCCGTCGCCGGCTATCTTACCTGGGTTTTCTTCATTGGGACAGCTTTTGCCTGGGTGGTCCGACCGGGAGACCTCACTTCGTAGACAGTGTCCGGTAAGACGCCCTGCACGCATCTTCTGGTTTATGACCTCTACTTACTGTGGTCAGCTGAAACGGAAGAGTATGTTAGCCTTCCAATTCTTGGGGGGTTCCAGCGTCTTCTAGCCTCAAGAACTGGCGTATGTTTATTATCGCCAGTGGTCTGTTCCGTGAGCATATACTAAATCCTAGAGCGGTATTCAAGATGGAAAGATCACTTTCCAGATTTGTTGACCGTGGCAACAGCCTCGGCCTGCAGCTGCATTTGAGCGTTAGCTAAGTAAAACCTCACCTTGTGTTGGCTTTGGACGAAACGAAATCGATAATGTTAAGCTCAGCTCTACTTGTTATTAGAAGCCCGGGTTTTCAATAGCTCTTTATTCCCGTATACCTTTCTTCTGTCTTCCTGCTTTTTCCTCAACTCCGAGCCTATAGCTCGAATCCCAAGTTCCACATGATGTCATGCATTTGCTCGACTTTCTATGTTCCTTTTGCGGCGTGGTATGGTTTGTGGAGCGATTGTCGACCTGTTGCCCGAGTCTCCGGCATCGGCCCATTAGGGTTAGGTCCTTGGAAATGTCATGCTCTAATAACCTTCTAATAAATGCCGAGTGGTGAGTATGCTCGGTGCTACAGCGGAGTCAACAGTTGGTGAAGGGTCGAGGAAAGGCGCGACTTGATAGTCAACATCAGGGTTTCTAGTGGCGGTGTGGAGTGGGATTGGCGAAGGTATGCTGCTCTCCCTCTGGTTCCATGTAAAGTTTCCTCTCCTCGTCCAGACGCAGATAGCTCGGAGGAAGCTGCAGCCAAGCCTTAAGAGCCTAGTCCCCCAGTGTTTTGGCTGTGGTAGGCTGTCTGTTGGTGCCATTGCACGAGCGAGGGCAAGGAGTTTCCTGCTACTTTGCTAGAATGATCGAAGGAGGCGTTCGAGTCTCGAGACTGGGTGGGAACAGCTAAGTTGTTGACTGTTACCGATAGAGAGGACTTTGACAGCTTACTGACGTGCAATAGGAGTTCGCCAACGCTGTTGATGGTACTGTCAGACATTATCAGAATGCCCCTTGGAATATTATGGGCTCCAGGGGCTTCTCTACCCTTGGAGCCTCCTTCCTGGGGCTAGATAGTTTTTCCTTTTTGTCCGCTTGAGTTACCAACAAAGGTATGTTGCAGTGAATACGTCCTGTACTAGCGGCAATCTCCTTTTCGCTTACGATAAAATCAACACAATCCTTCATCTCATTTTCAAAAACCTTTCACATTTGCCCCAACCACACATCACGCAACCTGCACTTGTCCCCCGTCCTTTTACCCTGTGTCTGACCCCATCACTCAACCTGCACCCGTCTTCTCGACTATAAAGAGACTCATTATCATCCATTGTACACCATCGTCTACACCTTACAGATTCTGACGAGCGGAGCATTTTCGGTAACGCTGGTAAAACACGTACCACACACTCCTGTCTTGCATCTCTTCTTACCTTGTGCCGGCAATCATTTTCCTGACCAACCTTCTTCACTTCAATATCCCTTTGCTTCTCATTGTCACTTCATCCCGTCAATGGTGCCAAAAGACACTGGCTCACTCTCAAACATAAGACCTCTAAGTAGAGGCAACACGGCGGCCTTAGTGCCGCCAACGTTCGATCCTCCGGGGGAGCCAAAAGCGCTCCGAGAGCGAGAGCCTCGCTCTCAGGCGAGCCATCCTTTTCCATCTTTACCTTCGTCGTCTAACATTCACCCAGCCAGGGCCGCCAGAGATGGCATCTGGCTCGTCGAACGTTTCGCCCTGGGCGAACTCCGCCCTGAGACAAACTAGTCTCAGGCGGGGTGTCAACCAGGGCGCCCTGGTCGATAGGACCAGGGAGGAGGAGGGAGCAGGTCGGGCGCAGTTTACTGTAAGTGCCGCCAAGTATACACGGAGGAAGTGAGTTTGCTCATATTCTGGTTCCCTCAGGTGACCCAGGACGTGGAAATTGGTCGCTTGACAGCGATCGTAGCGGAGCGACAGGGCCAGATTACCTATGGCCAACAAGAAAATGAAAGGCTCAGGAATGAGCGTGACGTCGCTCGCAACGACGTCATCAAACTATCCAGAGACCTTGGAAGCCTACGGGCGAAAGAACAGTTCTTCCAAGACGAGAAGAACAAACTGGAGCAGAAGGTTGCTGAACTTGAAGAGACTGTACGAAGGCAAGCACGCACCATCAAGGTGCAAAGCGAGCAGATCGCTGCACCCAAGGAAGCAAATCGTACACCAAACCGTGGTGCACCCGCTTTTGGTCTCGAGAATAGACAGCAGGGCTATCAGCAGCCTGCTCCGGTCTTCAATCCTCAGACTGTGCAAGCCACCACCTTACAACATGGTCAGCAGTCAGCTCCAGTGTACAATGCTCAACCTGTTCAGGCCCTTGCTCCACGACATGGACAGCAACCTGCTCCAGGATACAAACCTCAGCTTATTCAGACCACTGCACCGCACTATACTCAGCAACCCACTTCAGTATACAAGGCTCAACCTGTTCAACCCTTGACTTCACACCATGGTCAGAGGATGCAGCCCGGTCAACAGCTTCAGGCCACTAGTCAAGTTCAGACCGCTAGTCTTCAGATATCAGTTGCAAATCAAAATACTTCAGTCGCCCAAGGACCGAGCAATGCTCTTGTTGTTCAAGGTGACGAGATGCCTCGAATCAATTGGATCGAAGAATTTTCCGAATTTTTCGACCTTACCCTTACGTTCTGTCGCAATTTCGGGAATGTACCAAACCACACCCGTGACAACGCACTGCCTGATCCCTTACTATCCGAACTGCAGCGACTATCACCTCCAGCTTCCGTACGAGGTCTTCTCGGTTCAGGCGATACTAGATACTACCTGGTCGCTTCACTACTAAATCATGCAGTTTGCGGAGACATCTTCCGTTCTTCCCTTGTCAAGGGCTACACACCTGAGTCCGATCAGAAATTGAGCCAGATCAGAGGCTCGATAAAGCCAGGCATAAAAGTCTCGATGAAACGAGGCTTAGTCAAGGCGGCTGCTGATATTCTTGTTGAGATGAGGAAGATACCCCATTTCCAACAATGGATTGAACGTCAGGTTGGTACGAAAGCTAGCATTACGTGGGACCATGTTGCAGATTTGCTGGCACCTGAAGTCGACAGAGAAGACGCTTTCGACAGCTTGAGTCACGTATTCACAGAGGCATATCGAATCGGATTGATGATGTATTCCGTGCCATTCAATTGGACAATCGACTTCCCTGCGATCGCCGACAACTCTTATTTCGATCCAACGACCATGATCAACTACGATGTTCAGTTTCCAGGGGATCCAGTAAGCCTGAGGCAACAGCACTTACGAGTTCGTCTTGGGATGACACCAACCATCTTTGCGTTGAATTACATGGATGAGGCTATCATGCCACGAACAGTGCACTTTGCACAAGTCCTGCTACGGCGCTAGACGTCTCCTTACTACTCCACCCATCGGATGTATGCTCCGTTCCCTCCTTCCCACACCGACTTATTCGAATATCTTTCCTAAAAGTTTGAAACCTCCTTCGGTCGACTCTTCATCAGCATTTGACGACTTTCTGTTTTATGGGCACATGCCTCCGGAGATACAGGTGCTTATTGGCGCTCATGGAGAATGCTAGTAGGCATCACGCCTCGAATACTTACGATATGTCACCATACCACATAACCACCGCTTCTTATACTTCCTTCGCCTACTAATCCGTGGACATCGTCACCGCTTCTTACATCTCCTCCGCCTACTGTCTTGTGGACATCGTTGTCGCTTCTTACACCTACTCGCCTACCATCTTGCGGAAATCAGGACTCTTTGCCTTGCAACATTCTACACGAACACCATCGATGTCTTCCTGAATGCCGATGGCAAATCTACTTCACCTTCTTCGGTTTATCGCGATCTGCTTGGAAAATGGGAGTTCCGTGCCATTAGTTGGCACTGCTGTGGAGTTATCATGTTTCAGCAACACTACGTGGCAACAGAGATATACTGCACAGCGGCATAAGGATCTCTCTCTACAAAGTTCGATCTTACACAAAAGTTCCCCGCAAATGCCAGCATCTGCCACTACTGCTTACCTTTAACGGAGTTTGCGAGCGGTACCCACCAGAAGCGATTTGTTTTCCAACACCGTATCCCGACATCCCTAACAGCATAACTTCACGATAAGCCGGCCTTCGAGATGGCATTGCTGAGCTGGATGTTTGATTGTTTCATTTGCTGAAGGGTCCTACACACCGTTCGCAGCTGATTTGCTGTAAAGGTTCCTCTAATAATCTATAGATTGTCGACCTTGCTCTTCCTGTATGCTACCTTGGAGTGGATGTTTCGGCCCGAGAAAGATAGCAGCTCTAATGTACTAGCTAGCAATTCACTTCGCAACCCTCTTAGTTAGCTACAAACGTCGTGGGTCATTAAATCTGTGCACTCGTCACCATTAAAACATGCATGATAGTGTCTCATGCCGTGCGGAGTTCCTTTCTGCAAGATAGTTACAGGACTCTGTAACGATGATATATTTGTATGTAGTGTGAACGTGGTGTTCCTGTCCTCGTAGGATGACCGGATTTCTAGCCCTAATCCGCCGTCATTGACAACTTCATCCACGTCTCTCCCTCCCAGACATCTCCAAGATAACCACGCATTTCACACGACAAGCTGAATAATTTGACCATGGAACAGCCATGGTTAGCTCGATCCCAAGCACAGCTCGTCATATCTGCTTCCAGAATGCTAGAGGCATTAGAGACATCAGCTATACCAACCCGAACAGTCGTCGTACTTTTCATGAGTACTTCGTGACCCATCTACCTTCTTCCTCGCTCCACCCAGACTCTCGCTCTTCCGGACCTCATCACCAGCTTCCTCGCTCGGCTTCGAAGCCCCACTCTCCTTCGGCGCAAGGCCCTTCCCCCGCTCCGCTCTTGGGAGTAGCGAGAGATACGACTGTCGTCCGCATCCCAATCCGCAGCGCAAAGCATCATTTCGGCGTCTCTGTATCTCGTGGCACACGGCCCTACAATGAAGATACTTACCAAGCTGGAGTGATTGAGTTGCCGGCCTTCGCAAAACGAGCGCCGCTAAACTTGACGAGCAGCAGAGTCCCTGCTAGCAGTCCGCTTCAAGCATATAGAGAGGGGCAGAGAAAGCAGAAAGAGCAGCAAGAGAAGGGAGTTGGGGATGGTGGAGGCACTTCTGCGGAGGGGGTAAGTGGGGACCCTCAGGTATTCTACTTTGGGGTATTTGACGGGCATGGAGGGGTGGACTGTAGTGAGTTCCTGACGGAGAAGCTACATGTTTATATAGAAGAGTCGGCCCAGAAATATGGCCTAGAGTCTAGTCTTACAGGAAAGATAGATAAGAATAAGGCTTCAGAGAAAGACTTCAAGCCAATTTCAACGGCGGTGGAACGGAACATCAATGAGATTGCCATGGAGTCGGAGGGCATTGGAACGACGCCAGAGAAGAGTACAGGGAACAAACTTCTATCTAGCAAAAACAAAGCTCCTACCAACGCCCAAGAACGTGCCTCTATCCTACAAACCTCCCTCATGGAATGCTGGCGTAAGACCGTGGGTGGCTATTTCCGACGCTGCCAACCTGAAGGTTTTTCCCCGCCACCAGGTCCTTCTATCACTGCAGTCCTTACTCATGCCTTCCTTACCGCCGACCTTTCCTTCATAACCGCCCAGCTCCGTCTCTCAGCCGCTTCTTCTGATCCAGTTGCCTCTGACGCTCCCATCAACGCCGCCGATATCCACCCTTCATCGGTGTCTCCCCACCGCCAACCGCATACAAGCAAACGCCCCTTTCCTGGCGGTTCTACCGGGTCCGTTGCCCTCATCAGCACTCCTACCCCTACTCCCTTCTGGCACCCCTCCTCTCCTTCTACGCTTCTGACCGCTCATGTTGGCGACACCCGCATCCTCTTGTGTCAGACTTCCACCGGTGCCGCTATACCCCTAACGACAGACCATCATCCATCCCAACCCTCCGAAGCAGCTCGTCTCCGCCGCTCGGCCTTGACCTTTGTCACCGACTCCTTCGGCGAGGAACGCATGAGTGGTTTAGCGAATACCCGTGCCTTCGGCGACATGCCCTCCAAACGCATGGGTGTATCTGCGGAACCAGAGATACGCCGTGTAGAGCTCAGCCCCGCTGAATACAGCTTTCTTGTCTTGGTCAGCGATGGCGTAAGTGGAACTGCTAGCGACCAGGAGATCGTTGATATTGTCAAGGAAGCTAGGACTCCAGAGCAGGGTGCGAGAAACGTTGTCGGCTTTGCAACAGAGGTTAGCAAGGAGGGGGATAATTGTACGTGTCTTGTTGTGAGACTGGGTGGCTGGGAAAGGAGAAGTGAGGGTGGTGGAGGAGGAATGGGCACGAGGGAAGGGAGGGAGTGGAGGAAGGCAGAGGCGGGAGACCCGAGAAGTAGACGAAACTGAAGGTGATGCTTATCCCGGGATGTTACGGTTCGAAAGACTCATGTAAATAAGGGTTCTACATGGGATTTGGCGTCCATTTTAGGATGGGGATGGGTGGTAAATAGTCGGTTTGTTATATTCATCAATGTATTTCAGATACAATGGGTCAGGGGATACTTTGACATTGTATTCTGGAAGTTCTTAATGCAACGAGGTCAAATTAATTGAGAGTCAGACAATCGATATATTAGCCGATATAGTCGGCTAAAGTTTCTACATCTCCATGAGTTGCGGCTAAGCTGGCGGTGGTCTCCGTAGAATATATCTCCAGGCAATCATGAGAGCAGCGACAACAGCTGACTTTGCAACAATCACTCCTTGAGCTTCTATTTTGTTAGTCAGCAAAAAAGCCCAGTCGGAAGCTTTCTACTCAAGGCGAAAGCAGAAGCAAATTACAGCAATCCACAAATCAAGTATTCCCATCGCTGCCGTCATCTCCGCTTCATCTTTCCAAGATTTCCATTCGGATCACCTCTTCAACACTGCTAAGAACTGAGCAACCACAGCATCAGTAAGTTATCCAACACTCGGATAGCCTTGAGCATAACTCATAGATCTAGATCCTTGATTGCTTCTACAATAACATAGATGTATCTCGCGGAGCTGAGCGTACTCCGATAGGAACCTGGACTCGTGAGCTCAAGGACTGTGAAGCAATTACCCCGAGTATCCGCTCCAACGCAGGTTCCGTCCCAATTGACAGCGAGAACCTCAGTTCTGAAATCACCCAGCACGATGAATGGGGTTCGGACAAGAAAGCAGAAGACGCAACCTGCCATGCCCAGCACCCAACGTCTAAACGGCCATGCAAATCCACGGGATCATGAGAGAGGGACGCCTGAAGCATCAGAGAACATATTCATATTTTATCCCAATATAATTGGTGAGCAATGACGCCTCCAAAACATTGCATGTGATCAGAAATTCAATTCAGATTGCTAGGCTATGCACGTATCTTCCTCGCCATCGCCTCACTCTACTACATGCCATTACACCCCCGGACATGCTCCCTACTTTACAGTGTATCATGTCTTCTGGACGCTCTCGACGGTGTTGCAGCCCGCTATTTCCAACAATCAACCCAATTCGGAGCGGTGCTAGATATGGTTACTGACCGCTGCACCACCGCTTGCCTGCTGGTATTTCTGAGCTCAGCGTGGCCCAGATGGGCTCTGCTGTTCCAGGGTTTGATCAGTCTGGATTTGGCAAGCCATTACATGCATATGTATGCCACATTGACAATGGCGGGTTCGGGGCAGAGCCATAAGAAGGTGGACCAGGGCAGGAGTAGGCTATTGCATCTTTATTACACCAACAAGGTTTGTGCAACACCTGCTGCTGAATGGAAAGAAGCTTACATACATCTCTCAGAACGTTCTCTTCGTTTTCTGCGCCTTCAACGAACTCTTCTTCATTGCCCTCTACCTCCTTTCCTTCTCCTCCCCCATCCTTTCCCCCTCCCTCCTCCCCACCAACAACTCCCCCGGCGCCTCCACACAACCCGGGTCGCCAACCCATCCTGCGTCAACACTGTTCGCCGCGCCAGGAAGCGCGTGGGCAATGGAGCTAGCCAGGGCGAACAAGATGGACAGCTTTTGGCCCTGGGTGATTGCGGGCGTGAGTTTCCCGGTCATGGCGGCGAAGCAGTTCCTCAACGTAGTGCAGCTGGTCAAGGCGAGCAAATGGCTTGCGGAGGGCGACATTAAGCAGAGGCGAGCGCAGGGTTTGCCTAAGAAGCGGCAGTGAGATCTACTGATCGGGGTCGGTATGTTTTCTCTCGATGTTTTGGGTGGTTTGTTATTTGGTAACATACGTCTGGTGCACTTCAGAGCATGGCGTTGGGGTGGTCAATCTACTGCCGTGAGTGTGGTCAGATATTACTGTATTACTTGACTTGACGCATTGTCAACGTTAATTATAGTGTATATTGAGTTGTCCGTTATATGTGATGTTTATCCAATTGGAACAAACTACTAGTCAACTACCATTATGGCAGCCGGAGAATCAGTTCCATCCCGATTGAAGACATCGACAAGTCTACACAGTAATAGCTGAATTGACAGAGGTTTGAAATCATTTTCTGGGCTGAGGCTGGGATCTCCATCGTTTCACAGTCTTGTCTACCATGGCTCAGGAAATTGAACACCGTGCCTCAACGGCCGGTAGACCATACACCGAAATTGAATGATGGTAATGACGAAGCCCATCAACCGCGGGCATCCTTGAATTTGGAAATTGAATAGCCACATCCACCCTGGCGGTACTTCTGTTGTGTGGTTTGGCGCCCCGTGCTACCAGGGAAGAGGCAGCCTGGGAGTCTGGGACTGTCATTGGTTGTTGGTCCTTTTGCCGTTATGACTCCGAGCTGAAAAGCTTAAAGGTCCGAAGGAGGGGAAGGAAGGTCGAGAAAAGCAGTCGATGCATTTGACTGTCACTGAGGAGGGCCTCTTTTCTTAAAGATTGGAGCTTTATCTAGAGCTGTAACGAATCACAATGGCTGTCAGGAGAAGGGATGCATGAGATCGTGCAGACGCTCATCATGGTGTGGGGAATAAATAGAAATCAGCCCTCGCTTGTAGAGCATGTCGCTTAGATACCGAGAAATCGAAAGAAATCGCTAGCCAGGTACCCTATAAGGCAATACAATGTGAACCTCGTCGTAGCCATTCCTTGCTGCAGGACTCGCTCTGGAAACCCTTCATACGACTCAAGGGCTGAAGGAGAATATGAATGTGCTCCAGCGAGTCTGGTAGGCCGAAAGACCTTGGGTACAGGGTCTGGTCCTGCATGCCGCTGCGCTCCCGCCTACTCTACCAGGAATGCTGATTAGCCTACCACTTTTTTGCGAGGACCACTCCTCTTCCATGCAGGAGGCATCCTCCGATTTCCACCTCTGCTATTGTGCTTTTTCTTCCCTTGGTACCATCACAAGCGATTGAGAGAACTGTCGGTGCAGTGTCTCCTTCCGTATGTGCTACTACTACTGGGCGGAAGCCTGCTTGGGGAACCATTGCTTATCTCGAGAACAGGTTCCAGTGATCTCTTGGTTACAATCCAGTCTCCTCGATTGCCATCTTATGAGAAGCTTTGGCTCTCCAAGTTTTGACTACGAACGTCGACTGGCTGGTGCATCGTCTAGGAATCACTACTAGTACCGGTATCTACACTTTTTCCCCTACGCTGCGAAGTCAGCCACTCGAAGTTGCACTTTGCCCAACCGACATAACACTCTGCAACTGTTAGGATACTATTGGATTTGAAAACAGATTCTCAAGTCTATAGATCCACTTGTCGCGCAAGGATACCTGCCATAGTCTACATAAATTCTACGTCCACCCCTCTTGAGCATCACGATATTTGGGTGGGGCCTTATACATAATACACTCTCTGTGATTGGCTATGAGTTGGGAAGAGCCTGTATACAGGTATGAGACCTTGATAGCCACTCTGTGCTATGTTGAGAATCGTTTATTGCCTACGAGCTTAAAGCTGTTCAGCACTACCATCATTTACCAGCTCAATGCAGTATCTTCCAGCTTTGAGCCATACATCTTTCTAGACTCTTCGAAGCCGAATGCACTATGCTGACATCTTCCACTCGACAGCTTCAGCTATCCAAGCGGAGAACCTCCGACACCAATTAAAACTCCGACTTCTGCAACCTTTGCCCAAAGCCCCTTTCAAACACCCAAACTAGAGTCGAGTTTCTACGATCCTCGTGTGACCTGGAATACTACAGATCCGTGGGCTACGAGCCCTGATTTTCTGAAGACTCCCAAGTGTCTGACTTATGAGACGCCAACGAAAAGTCCGGCGTTATCACAAGCAGAGAAACAACCATTATCGGCTCGGAATCTCGAAGCTCAAATTGCCTCTCATGTATACCATCTCTCGCCTAATCCAAACCTGCCATTACCCCCGGTAGAGCCGGCTCGTCAACTATCGTCGTCTCCCAATCCTTCTTCCCCGTCCGCCAAAAGAGTACGCCACCGTACTTCTGAGCCAACACTCAGGCTTGATACCAGCTTAGACCAAGGAATTGGTGCAGCCATGCGTTCTGCAGGCTCGATGCAAACACCCCCTCCAACGACTACTTCGGCGTCAAGGCGGAAAGCTCAGCAAGCTCAAGTAGCAAAGCTGGTAAAGGAGTCTGCTGCCAAAGGAAAACGACTGTCTTCACCCAACTTCTCAAAACAAGACAATGTTGGCACCTCGACGTCTCAGGTCGAAACCTCGCCGAATTTATTTCCTGGACTACAATTTTCCCCAGAAGTATTTGCCGATTTCTCAATCACTGGCCCTGCGACTGCCCCTGTCTATCCTCAGCACAAACTTTTCTGGGACCCTGATGAGAATACCGCGGATATGAACATTGATTTCTCGACTGATGATGCGTTTGGCTTTGGGATGGGAATTCAGAAAACACTGGATCCCTTTGTATCAACATTTGACCACACAGCTGGGCCCCATGCATCAAATAATGGTCTTGGTACCAGCACGGTTGATGTAATGGGACTTCCATTGTCAACGACCATGACTTCCGCCCACGAGACAAGCTTCATATCTACTTCTGGTAGGACTGGGACCATGACTACTCTTGCCAATGCCGTCAACCCAAGCTTACTCTTCAGCTCGCCTGGTCAGTCATCGAAGCAGTCAGATCTGCCTCAGCTTCAGGTAAGTAAAGGTGAAAATCTTCAACCATATGCACATCAGATTCGAGATGCCGAGCTCGAAAAGAAGATGGAGTCTACTCGAAGACCTAAGAGGCGACGGGGGCCAGAAGCCGACTCACCTGCGGTAAAGGCAGCCTTGAAAGCGTTACGTGATGGCAAGAGCGAGTCGAGCGGCAGCGAGCAGATAATTAGAGACGATATAGACCTACCAATGGACAACCGAGCAAGGAAGACTCGATTTCTTTCTGGACCACCAGAGAGCCACCTTCACCGAAGATCTTCCCCTACGAAACCGCGAAGCAAGAGCCAAACACAACGTCATAGCAGTGCCCGGCAACCTCGGAGGAGATCTGCACTCACTTTCACCATTGATGCGAACGGGAGAGCTAAGACCGAAACTAAGTTCGTAGACGAAGATGGCGAACCAGTATCCGAGCATCAGATGGACATTGACAGTACATCGGAAGATAATGAAAGTGCTTCTGATGAGGATGATGCTGGGATGACCATTAGCCAAGCCCAGTCTTTCAATTTCCCAACCCAGAAGCCCAAACAGCCAAGACTGGGACGTTTCGTCACCGATCCGAAGACGCACCCCCAGAAGTCCTCTTATGCCTCTACCTTTACGTCAAGCAATACTTCAAACAGCTTGCCGGGCCGTGATTTCTCGAAAGGGCGGGTGATATCAGACTTTGCCTTGCCCCTAGATACCCACATTCAATCAAATACCAACCAGTTCGATCTCACTCCTTCATCCGCAACAGTGTCTGATCATCTCAATGGTGTTGACCATGATATGGACAGTGATGCTGAGGTGGCGAAGAATTTTGACGACGGTAAAGGGGATGCACAGTCCGAGCTGAAAAAGGTCATACAAAAACGGTCTCAGAATAAGTCCACAAAGCAATTGCAGCGATCTGGATCAGGCAGACGTATGGCTCCGCAATACCATGCTTATCCTACTTATGGAAGCCAAGTACATCCATACCCTACTGGAGGTTATGGAACAGGCCAAAACACTTATATGAACATATCACCGACTACAATTACTGATCCTGACTTTGCAACTCCAAGCACCGCACGAACAAGTGACAGTACCCGTTGTGTCTGTCATGTTACAGATGCGGATGACGAGCTCATGATCTTATGGTAATTGATGTTACCCAAGAACACGGGCCGAAGTGCTAATCAGCGAGTAGTGAGTCTTGCAAGAAGTGGCTGCATGTCAGATGCATTGGTCTCAACCGTAACAAACTCCCAGAGGTGTACCTGTGCGTGTTTTGCACAGGTACCACCCCGAATGTACGAGGCGGGCGGGTACGAGAGCCGGCAAGAGCAGCTTTCCCACCGCCTAGCTCTCCGCTGGCTCACAAGTCACATCAGTATCAGTGACAGAGATTGCTCTTTTGTCAGTCGATATTGAATTTGTATTTCTCATTTAGGCACAATTGTCATGATTATTAGCGGTACTACTTGGGTTGGACTTACTGGAAAGTAGCTGTATTGGTTTAGATAGATACCTGTGCATTTCCAGCGCCAGCGTCATCGTTGTTATTTTGGTCTCTGTACCTTTACTTTGTCTCTACCGCCCTGAGGGTTAGCAGGACTAATTTGGACGGAATCAGCGCTTGATAGTGATCAATATATATATGATTCAAAGGAATTTCAGCTCGAAGTGTTTTTGTTATCGGAATGCGCTGAAAGAACGAAACTCTGCTGATCTAAACGTATCTGCGAACCTGTGGTGTCTCACTTTTGGCACGATAATGTACAGCACCTCAAAATCGACATGTATCTTCTCAAGTCTCTCATATGCTTTCCACCTTTAAGCCTCACTGTCTTATCGTATCGTAGATCAAGCTAGACTGTATACGGTTCGCATTGCGGGCTGACGTTGCCGCTTGGCAAACACATCGCTTCCCCGGATTTTGCAGGACGCCTGACCATGTGCGTAGTTGATCACAATCGATGGCTCAATGCTGCTACTCACACATCTCAGGAGCATCCGACCTCGATTATGTGGCTATTCTCGAAGGATCCGTAGCTGTGGCAGAAGGATGGAACTGAGACCGGGACTACGGCACAGGGCGGAGCCATGCTTGCCGTTTGTTGGCTTGTATGCCGTATCTGAAGTACCACGCTGACTGTTATCCAGTTCAGTGAATACTCTTTCGCATTTCTCGAATCACACGCATCACCTTATAATCTACTCGTGACAGTCAATGCCATTTTACAGCAACCAACTGTCTATCGAACACTCATATAAACGTAACAAAACGACGGATGACATCATGACCATGACGTCTCAGGTCCGAAGTAATCCTACGGCGATGCCTTTCGAGCCTGTGCAAAGCAGACCATTACGACTGGATATCCCAAGGCCACAGTTCCAATCAATTGTCTCCTCAGACTATGGCGAATCCGATCAAGAGGACTCGCGGGCAGATACGGCGCTTCCGGAGGAGGACGCCCATGCGGTGGTGGGAGTCAGTATCAGCAGAGAACAGACGAGACTTATGTCTCCCAGGACTCCGGCCGCAGAGAAGGCTGCTGCAATGGAAAGGAACGAGGGGGGGATGTTTGATGGGACTGGAGAAGAAGGCAGTGAGGACTATATGACCTCGCAAGATCAGACACATCAAATACCGGAAGTGCAAGAGTCTTCTCCAACAGATCAAAGCCTTCCATCGCCATGGAGAGCGACGCCCCGGGTATTCGAGAAGCACGAATTGGAGGATCAACATCGCCTAATTCGGAAGACTTGGGTACCTTCTGGGCCAAGTGGCATGCTTTCGGACCTCAATGTCAGACGCTACTTCTCCGGCTTTAGTCTCCCGACTCTCCCGAGGACATCAAGCTTGGCAAACTTTTCAATACCGAGCATATCATCGATACTTGGTGGTGCCAAGGAGCAATCGCCACAACGGAAGGCTGCGGCTAGACAAAAGCGAGCACACACCATCTCTGTTCCACCGTCTACATGCAATAACAACAACAATCAATCTGAAAAGCGCCAGCCACGCACTTTAGAACGAGGGCGGCGGCGAAGTCCGCCCAAGAACCCTAAGCCTAACGCTCAAACAGCTCCGCAGAATACTCATGCCCGTCAAGAGGTTCCTCGTGCGTCATCTCAAAACACCGCGGGTAGTGGACGTCTAACTACACTTCGGTCTCCACAAGACCATGTATTACGGAGGTCTACCTCTGACCAGTCTGTACTGTTGCGGCGTGTCACCTCCACAACGACTTCGTTAGGAGACGATAGCAGATGGGAAAACGTGCAAGATCAGGTCAACAGCAGGTTCAAGGCAGTGGTAGATAGCCTGCAGGACTCTAGTATTAAGATCCTTAGCTTACCGAGCCTACCAAACATCAACTTCCATGGGTTCCGTCCTGAGTTTATGAGAAGCAGGGCAAATAGTGACGCCAAGCAGCCTACGCATGGCCGTAATGGAAGTGCCAATGGCTTCTCCCATGTGCGGGATGTAGACCCAGCAGTAGCAAATCTTCAGAAATTCTCAAATATCGATAGTTCCAGACAAGATCGAACGACAAGCAAGTGCGAGCAATCAAATCTGGACCAAGCCCTGGAGCAATTGACTGGCGATGTCATCATCATGGGCGGATATCGAGGCTCAGTGCTGCGATCGGCAAAGCCCCCACATAACCAACAGTGGGTGCCGATCAAGGTTGGTCTCAACATCAGGAAAGTAAACCTCGAAGTTGGTCTGGAACCTGAGGACGAAGAAAATATGCAAGACCAAATCATTGCATCGGGGATGTTAAGTCATATTGGGCCGGTAGATATGGGCCGACGGTTAATCAAACGCCTTCGGAATTGCAAGAATGCCCAAGAGGGGAGATTGAGAGTCTATGATTACGGCTATGACTGGAGACTGAGCCCGGCACTCCTGAGTAGGAGGCTAATCAAGATATTGGAGACGCTACCATCGAATGCTTCGGACGTCCCTCGACGTGAAAGGGGAGCAACTGTTATTGCACACAGTATGGGTGGATTGATCACAAGGCACGCTGTCAATCAAAGACCCGAGCTTTTTGCTGGAGTCGTATATGCCGGTGTACCACAACACTGTATAAATATCCTCGGCCCCCTTCGTAATGGAGATGAGGTGCTTCTTAGCTCAAAAGTTCTTACTGCACAGGTAAACTTTTCATTCCGAACGACCTTCCTCTTACTCCCAGATAATGGAAGGTGTTTCATCAACAAGCAAACAAAAGAGGAGTACCCCGTCGACTTTTTCAATGTCGAAGATTGGAGAGAAAACGCCTTCTCCCCCTGTATTGCGCGCGCTCTACCTCCCATTCACCCTGAAAAGAAAGGCATTCTAGGCTCTGTTTCCGAGTCCCTCACGTCCCTTCCCCTCCCAGGCCGTAAAGCATCCACCTCCATCTCCTCCCGAGACCATCTCAACGACTCCAGCCAAACCCTCACCAACGCCTTCAATACCGTCGCCACAAAAATCAACGACCTCGCCAACCCAACCGCCAACGCCCTGGAACCCCAGCCCAACACCCACTACAGCCCGCACCCTTCCAACCCCTCCTCAACCCAATCCACTATTCCCCTGCCCGCCGCTCTCAACTACCTTCAACGCACCCTCTCCGAGACCCTCGCCTTCAAGGCCGCCCTCGTCTTCAACCCGGCCCACGCCTCCCAAAACCTCTATCCCCCTTTCGCAGTCCTCTACAGCACCTCCGTCCCCACCGTCGTCGCCGCGCGCGTCGCCAGCCGCGAAGCCATCAAGCACAGCGACGCATACGATGATCTGGCCTTTGCGAGCGGCGATGGCGTATGTCTTGCGAAAGCGGCTATGTTGCCAGAGGGGTATAGGTGTGTTAGGGGTGGGAGGATTAGGACTGAGAGGGGGCATGTGGGGTTGTTGGGGGATTTGGAGGCGGTGGGGAGGTGTCTTTTGGCGGTGATGGAGGGGAGGAGGAGGAGGGGGGTTGGGATGGGAGAAGGGGGCGTGAGAGTTAGGGAAAATTAGGGGTCTGTGGGGGATGCTACCTATTTCCCTCGGTTGGTGGGTATGGGCTAATGCGGAGTTGTACCGTGTTCCTACGGTGTCTGTAGATTTGTGTACAGTATCCCTGTTTATCCTGTACTTCAAGCGAGCATATCATTAGAAACCATACCTGAAACATCCACAGCTTTATCTCCACCACTCAACTACCCTCATCTCCTTTCCATGCAAATCCTCAAACAGCCACAGCCGCCCATTAACTCAAGCCCAAACGAATCACGCTTCCGTATCACAACTAAAAGGAATGATGTCGTAAGCAAAAGCGAAGTGAGATAAAATAGACAAGTGGGCCCCTGGAGAGGCGGGGGAGGGAGCAAGGGAATGGCAGGAGGAGGAGGAGGAGGAGGAGGAGGAGGAGGATGAGGAGGCATGAAGGGGAACGGGGTCATGTGGTGTAATCGCGGGTGGATGTACAGTAGGGTGGCTGTGGGGGCTTTGGGTATTGGGGGTGTCGAGGATTTAAACCCGGTTAACGAATTCCTATATATAACTTTGAGCTGAGCCGAGCTGTGCTTAAGGGGCTCTCTTCGTAACTGACAAACATGTCAAAAACCATGACCTATTTTTCAACAGCTTATGGACATATTGACGCTTTTTTGATTTAAAAAGCCATGAAGCGGAACGATACTTGCTTAAGCAAAAGCTAGATTTAGGAAGGGCGTGGGGACGGGGTGGCTGGGAGGAGTAGGGGAGAAGATTTGAAAAAAGATAGGAAGGAAGATGAACAGATTTTGGGAAACAGCAAGCCAGAAAAACAAAGAAAAAAGGGGGGGAGAAAAGGGGGGGAAAAAAGGTAAAAGCTATGAGAAAAGCAGTAAGGAAAAAAAGAAATCATGAGAAAAAGGGAAGAATCGCAGAACCCCAGAGAGTCCTCACCCCACAGCAAACCACCCTCTTCACCTCACACACACCTGCCCCCTTTCCCGCCAAGTCGCTAACTCCCCCCTAACATCCCCGTTCCCCCTCCCACCTTTCCGCCCCCCCTTCTTCCGCCAACATCCCCGAACCCCGAAGCCCAGATAAGAACCCCAGCCAACACCATCACCCAAAGCTAGCAACGGTTGTACAAGTATGATCAGGTGGCCATGGCTGGATCAAAGTGCGTGCGTGATGCAGGGAGAGGAAGGGTGAAAGTTGAAAGGTGGGGAACAGGGGAAAGAGTGGGGGGGGAAGGGGGCAGGTTGGGGGGTTTCGTTATTGGGGAATACCGATTGGAGTATGGGAGGAGAGAGGGGAAAAGGTGGAGGAGGTGGAGGTGGAGGTTGGTTTCGGGGCAGGGGCAGGGGCAGGGGCAGGGGCAGGGGCAGCATTCGGGGTGACTAGGCGGCTGACTTGTGGGGGAAAGGGTTGAGTACTGTAGAAGAAGAAGAAGCGAGATTTATCTCTTCACAGCCCTTGCTGTCTACCCATCTCCTCAAACGGAAAATAACAGACGTAGCTAGCAAGCGCATACGCTGGCTTAACGCTTGATTGTAGAGAATGCATAGTCGTCTCCCTTCAAAAGTGCTTACCCCATTAACTGCAACTGGTCATCCGGCGGCCACCTCGTCTGCGCAAAGCTCAGGCACCGCTTGATACTCTGCAAAAATTTCCGCGTCACCTCGTCGCTCATAATGTGCGCTTGGCCCTTATCACTCTCGTGCAGCTTTTCGCGCGCAGACCGCTCGTGGATGCCGACCATGGTTACGCCGATGGGCCATGCGCTGAAAGGTTTGGTTAGGATTATGCTAGTGATGGGTTGATGGGTGATGGAGGGGTGGAGCCTACGCTTTTCCAATGCTTAATCGTAAATACCCGTCATTAGCATCCACATACCGCCTCTCCTGCGCCGCCCGCACAATCTCAATCACGGGCTCCAAAATCCCATCCTCCAGCTCTCCCTTCTCAAACTTCCGGAACAGCGGCCGCATGTTCTCCCGCGACTGCACCATCGCGTTCATCGCCGCCTTGCCCTGAAAACTCTGCTTCACCTCCGCGGTACGTTGGCTGAGCGCCACGGACCATTCTGTCAGCACCATTGTGAAATAAGAGGCTAGTTGTCGGAATAGGAAGGAGCGGGCGGCGGGGTCGGAGGGGAGGGAGAGGGGGACTTTCATGGAGGCTTCAGGGACTAGCGCGAGGGTTGTGGGGATGGGGCCGGTTGTTTGAAGGGGAAGGTTGGAGATGGCTGTTAGGCGGCGGTAGCGGCGGAGGCGTTGCTTGTGGGTTTCGCCAAAAAGGATTGCTGGTTCGCAAAGTTCTCTCAACCTCGCCACCAGTTCCTCCTCAACGATATCCTCCTCGCCCTCCGGCAAGGGCGTGCCCTCAGCGCCCTCTATCCCCTTAGCCGGTAGCTCCGGAAGGCCCAATCGCTTCCTCCTCGCCCTCTCCTTCCTCTCCTCCTCCTCCTCTCTCCTTACACGAGATTCCTCTGCCAGCCGCCGCCGCTTCTCGTCCCGCTCGCGGTTTCGAACCGTCTCTTCTTCCTCGAGCTTACGTTTTTTCGTGAGTTTGGCTTCGCGGTCGCGCTGAATGGCGGCTTGTTCGTCCAGATAGGCTTGTTGGCGTTGGGTTTCAAGGTCGGCGCGCTTCAGATATTTTTTAGTGGATTCGGAGGTGGGATTGGGGGGAGATGTTTGGCGAGATTTGGAAATTTCGGTGGACATGAGGGAGGCGAAATCCATGGCGGGCGGTAATGGCTTGAGTGGGTTGTGGAGAAAGTATTTCATTGATAGGTACTAGGTAGTGACTTTCGGGCATATACAAGGCTTAGCGTTAGCGCTTGTCGGCTACCTCGTCTGCTGCGGCTGGAAGAGGAGGGATTTGTCGATTTTTCTAAGTGGAATCAAAATAGTACGGCCGGCTGACAAGAAAATTTGAAGCACCACTCCCCAAAATTCTGAGTCTCGATCTTCCTTACAACCTCACCTTTGGTGCTCTGGTTCTTCTTAACTCCGAGTGCCGTTCTCCTAAATCTGTTGGGCGAGGTGCTCCTAATCCCTTGAACCAAGCAGTCTTTTCTAACTTTTACATCAGAATCTCCCGAGGATCTGTTTCTGGAGACGTAGTGGACGAACATACGTAGGTACGGCGGTGATGGCTAGATAATGTCTCTATTCTAACCTCCCCACCCAACTCTTGGATAGAGATCGACAGTATGTGCAAATGCAAAGTACTATTGACGAGGTGGTCAAAAGAAATATTTTATACCTTTTTCGGAAACTTGGTGCTTTGCGCAACTTCTCTATGTCTTCGCTGGTCAGAAGAATCTGCTTGTGGCATCATATCTTGAATAAGTGTGCAATATGCTCGCACATCGAGGAATATAAGTGTGTAAGCCTTGTTGAGCCGTCTACCTAATCTAGCGTTCGCCGTAAACGGTAGGTCACCTGACAGGGCTAAGCATTCGAGCATGGCATTGTAGCATTGCGAAGGTAAGGTATTTCATTATGACGCGCATGAAGAGCTTGACAGTATCGCTTTTGTATTGCCGAGAGGACGGTATAATTGCCTACGTCTTCTCCGAATATTATGGGTACTGAATTGATGATGGTGTTATATTGTAATTTTTGGGTTTACATTTTCCAACATAAACATCCTTTGTAAGCTAACCAATAGATGGTGCAGTGGTCAAGCTTCAATACCCTGGCGCATTTCAGAGTTAGAGCAATGGATTTGATGACTGCGGCGACTGCACCAACGCAGATTAGGACCTCCGGTATGGCGACTACCCGGGTCTGAACTGTTTTTGCATCAGGTGTATAATGATTTTGCATCTCTGTGTTACATTGAGTCGTCATACGAGCTCTTATAATTACATATTATCTTTTGGTTAGGTTTGAAATTGATTCTTGGGTTTTTGGTCATGGTATTTTGGTGATCCACCATCATCGCTGGGTGATGATGGTCTTCGCATCCAAAATTTGGCCCCCCAAAACTGTATCTCAAGCCTCATCCCGCAATTTGACCCTCAAATTATATCAGCAATACATTGCCCCTGTTCACCAACGCAGCAGCCATATGTTTGAAAGGCCATTTTCATACTCATCCCATAATTCAATTTAGGGCGAGCGATCCCAGCCTGTGGAAAGGCGCCATTTTATCTCATTTTCTCCGCCCAAACATGGTGAACCTTTGTAAGAGTTGTTGATACAGCGGACCCTTGTCCTATACCTGGCAACTCCCTTATCGATAAAATACAGAGCCATTCCAAAAGCAGGACGGTCGTCTCAAGGTCAATATCCTGCATCTTCTCTGCGTTGATCGGAGATGGGTCAAGTTACGGACCAACGTTCAGGCCCTAGGCAGCGTTTGGGACAATCTAACGGCTGCCTCCAGGTCTATCAATATACGGTACCTCAACGTGTTCATATTAAAGTCAATGCGGCAATTCTGGAATTAGATCAATATTTCTACACAAGTCAAGATCGCGATATCACCATCGGAGTTGAAGGTGGAGGGGGGTTGGGAAGAAATAACGTTTATATCAGACTTTGACTTTTCATAGGGGATTTGATTTAACGTTATTGACTCGCGTCACATCGAAATGATATCACTTCGGATGGGGACTACTAATGTGTAATATTATCGCATAGGCACTCTATCGTCAATTAATCCTTGATTGCATGAATACACAAGCTAATGCCGACCTGAATTACTAGAGATGACTCGACTTGACTATCGCACGCATCGGGAGCAGGGCTCATCGACCCCGTTCTTGCTCAATATCTTAAGAAATCAATAGGCTTGTAATTCAATTGCCAGAAAGTAAACCAATCCATTATAAGTCAGCTACGATCTCTGGACGACACGCAATGAAAAAATCTGCATCATTCACCGACACAAGACCAAGATCATACCCAGTCAATGCTGAAAGGTTTCAATTTGGAAGACGATCATTCAGCCAAACAGACAGTCTAGAAGTCGGCTTTAGTGGCACAGATACGAGATTTAGGACTTCATTCGCTTGACATAAGAACGATTAAGAAACACTAGAAGAATATGTCGACGAAGAAGGCGAATCCGAAACCTGTTCGAGACGTCAGGAGATTTAGGTAGGAACAATGACATCCTTTTAGATAATCAGCCCACATGACCCTTCCGCAAAATTGTATGAGAAGCAGATATCCAACGGCTTACAAATAAGAACTTCACTGTGGATGGTATGGATGACGGTGTGGAACATAGTGGTCCAGAGGTAGGAGACGTTGTAGATGGTTGGGAGGAAATCGAAGTGGGGGGTGTAGAGGGTGGCTACATAGGTCCCGAGCTACCTGGTTGGTGGTGGAATTGATAGAGGATAGGTAGGCTGTTAGTAGGGTGATTATGGGGAGGATGAGAGGGTGGAAAAGGCCCACGGAGGTGGGACAGGGTTTTTGTCATCTTGATTCCTGGAGACTAGGCAACGCGAGACGAAAGAAGTAGGAAGAGCGGACAAATGGATGGTTGTGAGCTTGAGATAGAGAGTGAAAGTGAAGGAACTTCGAATAGAGCAGAAGTAGTGGGTCTCAACTGCGTCAAAATTGCCCCACAGCCAAGACCGAGGCACCAACTTGCATTATGGTTTTGGCAACAATCCGCATCAGAAAACAATTAACATAGCCATGCGCGTTTTCTTTGCCGAAAGAAACCGAAGGAAGGAGACGCACAGCATGGCATCATTGCAAGTTGATCGGACCTTGAAAACGAAGATGAACAAATGTGTTAGCGGGGGAAGATGCAACCGCTGGATGGAACAGATTCCAATATCTCACATGGCTTAGAAGTACTTCGAAACATAGAAAATTCCGAATCTGCATTCCAGGCAGCCCCAGACAGCAGGCTGAACAGCAATCTAGGCAAAGCAAGGCTTACACCTATTGGAGCGAAAATCTAGGTAGTCATTTCAAAGTATCAAGAAATTTATCCATCAATAGTATTCGGTTCGACAGACATGAGGTATCAACACCGCATAAAACGGCGTTAAGACCATCTCCAATCGGACGCGTGCGTCCCCTTCAAGCGCCGGACGCTCCCGCCGCTAGATGCTATAAGAAAGGTACAGTGGGCGAGTAGTAAGTTACTCGTAGAATTTGACAAGATGATCTGAAGAACATCGTGGCAGCTGAGGAGTGTTTTACTCGGCGTCACTGCTACCCACTGTGATCTTGATCACCAAGACGGACATGAGCTTGACGATAGCCCCTTTGAAACAGGAAGTATTATGTTCTGCTCTTAGTGCGGTGAGCCTCTCTTGATCATGAGTGGGTTTTCGTGTTTACCCCTAGTGAAGATGGCACAGCTTCGTGTCCTTCGCTCCGGGAACAAAGCAACACCCAAGTTTGAAAGAAACATAGACATAGAGTGCTGCCCCAGGACTCCGGGCCAGGTCATAAGAGGAGGAGCTTTCCGGGTTTAGCCATGTTTGAAAAATGCATGAGCAGTCGCGACATCAGCACGTACCTCGTCGGCGCCAAGAGAATCAGTCGCGATATCGACACGTATGTTGCTGGCGTCGAGAGAATGAGTCGCGATGTCGACACGTACGTTAACACATACACGTACATCGTTGGCTTCTGAAGAATCAGTCCTGAACGTCGACTGTGTCTTAGTCAACAAGAAACCGAAAAACTACGATAGTGTCTCTGTCGAGTACTCCAGGTACTCCATGCAAGGAACATGGCCTAACAATTACTCTCGAATATCATTGGCCCAAATGGTCCATTAACAAAGAGAAAGAAACCCAATTTTACGATCTTAGGACCTTTGTGCTCCTTTAAAAGCCACAATTGCCTTCTTTCTATGAAAGCCAGAGGTACTACCACCAGAACGCACAAAGAAATGAAATTAGCAACATAGACTTACAAAGATCACAGAATAAAGACATCTCGCACCAAGAGATTATTCCATCGCAAGATAAACGCCAGAGCCCGAGTCCAGCAATCGTAAGTTGCACTTCTCCCTTAACGAAGTTATTTCTCCTATTATACGAGAGAGAAAATCCGAAAACCAAACATTGTACCCCTCTGAAACTCGAGTCCCTCCAATAACTTTGCGCCATCTTCACAACCCAAAGCACTTACACCCGGACCATAGTCATAACCAAATATCATCAGCAAGATGCCACCTACTCGGTCTTCCGCCCGTCGAACTGCAAAACGGGCTCAATACAATGCCGTCAACAGGCTTGATCTCAGCCTGCTGGAATCGTCGCAGCGGGTAACCCGTGCAAAAGCTGGTCGCATCGTGGCGGACAACAACATGAAAAACACGTTCTTCGACAAGGCTTCCTTGCCCAGCTCCTCGTCCGGCTTCTCATCCCTAGTAGACGTATGGTCGAAGAACCGTTGGGTGGAGACGGTTGATCCTTCAGTTGCAAGTCTGAGCTCTCGCGAACCCACTTCCAGCTTTACTGCTAGAACCTCGCTCAGGTCAGCTCCTAGCTCTACTTCCAGCTCGCCTCTCAGCTCTGTCCCTAGCTCGATTTCCAGCTCCCCTCTCAGTTCTGCCCCGAGCTCCCCTTCCGCCTCACGCCTCAGCTTCACCGCTTCTAGCTTCCATCTCAGCTCCACTCCTAGGTCTGCTTCCAGCTCCCGTAGCAGGTCTACCAACTCTACAATGTCCAGCACTAACCCACCCGCTCACAGCTCCTCCAGCAACGTCCCTCGTTCGACCCAGATCACCTACTGCACGCCCTGCACCTCCCGCGCTTGTCCAATTCAAAAACTCCATAATGTCGGCGTCTACCTCCATAAAGGCCAACCCCCTCCCAGCACGAATGCTAATTCGGTCTTCGGCCTCAGCAATCCTCCTCCGGAAATCTGGGCTGCGCTGGATCGGTTTAGGAACGGACCTGCTACTGCGGAGGATTTGGTACTGATGGCAGGCTTTGTAGAGTGTCATTTGGAGGATGATGCTCTAATTGAGGATGAGGCATACTGGCATATCGATTATTCGTCAACGGATAATTGGACCCGGTTGATGTGAGACTGCCTCTTCTAACGTGTAGATACGAGGAGCAAGGAAAAGGCTCGTTAATTGAAGTTTAGAGATGAGGAGTAGGATGGTCGAGTCGTGAATTGAATAATGTAAGACTCCAGGACTAAAACTGTTCTTTGAATCGTTTGCTTGGGTACTTTCGGGTTGATCCTATATATCTCTAATTTCGTGCTTCTGCAACGCTGGAATATCACACTCAAGGTCTACAATATCTTCTCCTAGAACACTATCTCAAATCATCCCTAATAGGCGTTAAAGTGTCTTTCATGGGCATATTTTTCTGGATTGTCTGATCTGCGTTGCTCGTGTATCTTCGAGATATACCAATCTCACCATCTTCGTCTTTCAGATTCAAATTTCCAGCATGTATTCATTCGCGTTCGGAATTGCCAGAGCATACACCACGGCACATTTGTCTTGGCTCATCCCTCTGCCCTTCTCCGTTGTTATATATAGTAGGTCTCTTATTCTTGTCTTTG
>JAABUL010002864.1_pt1 | contig 27289 bp, 25 predicted proteins | sample 5559151 | NCBI WGS metagenome assembly JAABUL01 (sample SAMN10711876, study PRJNA513368) | rock metagenome | isolation source: Antarctica rocks | place: Antarctica: Victoria Land, Pudding Butte sud | reverse complement strand
GACCTGGGCCAGCGCGACGGCAAACAAATCCGGTCGTTGGTTGACCACCGCGCCGACCAGGAGTCCGCCATTCGATGCGCCCTGAATAGCTAGTCCGCCTTTCGACGTGATGCCCTGCGCCTTCAGATAGTCGCCCGCCGCGATAAAATCGTCGAAGACATTCTGCTTGTTCTGACGGCGACCCGCTTCGTGCCATGCCTCGCCATACTCGGAGCCGCCCCGAATATGGGCGATTGCAAACACCCCGCCCTGTTCGACCCACGCCAGCCGCCCCGGCGAGAAAGCGGGAGGATCGGTTATACCAAAGCCTCCGTAGGCGTGGAGCAGGGTCGGTGCCGGACCGGTCACATCCTTGCGCCGGACGATAAACAGCGGGACACGGGTGCCGTCCTTTGAAGTGTAAAAACGCTGTTCAACCACGATTCGGGTGAAGTCAGTTGCCACCTTTGCCTCGCTCCAGACGCGCGCCGTGTTGCGGGCAACGTCGTAGTGGTAGATGATGCCCGGCGCGATGAAGCTGGTGAAGCCGAAGAAGGTTTCCTTGTCGTCTTCGCTGCCTTCAAACCCTACCGCCGTCCCGAAACCGGGCAGCTTCACCACGCCGTCGGCCTTTCCTTCAAGCGTATAGCGCCGGACTTCCGTCTTCACGTCGACCAAGTAGGAGAGCAGCAATCGTCCGCCGACCAACGCGGCGGTACTCAAAACCGCATCCTGCTCCGGTACCACAGTGCTGACCACCGGGGTGGCTTCGGCAAGGTCCACCGTCACCACCCTGTGGCGGGGTGCGTCCTTACTGGTCAGCAGGAAGAACTTCGTCCCCACGTTGCCGACGACGCTCCATTGGTCGTCAATGGTACCGAACAGCTTGCGTGGTTTCCAGTCCGCGCTTTGGAGGTCTACCACGGTCAGGGTGTTGCCCGGTGAAGCGGCGTTGGAAGCAATCCAGACGTACCGCCCGTCGTTGGTGACGCTCAGCACATGTACCATCGCCGGCTGGTCGGGAGTTGCGTAAACCAGCCGGTCCCGGGTCTGGGGCGTACCGAGCGCGTGAAAATAAGCGGCGTGGTTTGCCACGCCCGCCTGCGAGGCCCTGCCCTGCTTTGGCGCCGGGTAACGGGTGTAGAAAAAACCGGTTCCATCCTTGGCCCAGGCGATGGAGGTGAACCTTGCCCATTTGACCTCGTCGTCCTGCACCTTGCCCGTGTTTACGTCCAGTACTCGAATGGTGAGCCAGTCCGTTCCGCCGTCCTGCACCGCGTAGGCCAGGCGCGTACCATCGTCAGATGCCGACCAGCCAGCCAGCGCAGTCGCCCCATCCGTTGCCCAACTGTTGGGGTCAATCAGGACGCGCCCTGGTCCATCCACGCTGTCGCGGACGTAGAGAACCTGCTGGTTTTGAACACCGGCGTTGCGGGCGTAGAAATAGCGTCCGCCCTTTTCGATTGGAATCGTGAACCGCTCGTAGTTGTACAACTGCTTCAGCCGGTTCCTGAAGACAGCCCGACCCGGTAGCGTACCAAGATGAGCGTTGGTGACTTCGTTCTGCGATTTAACCCAGGAAGCAACTTCCTTATCGCTGCGAGCGTCGTTTTCCAGCCACCGGTAAGGGTCGGTAATCGTCTGGCCAAAATGCTGTTCTGCGACAGCGGTCCGTCTGGTTTCAGGATAGGTAATGATGGGTATCGTCGTCGGGGCCTGCGAGCAGGCGGAAATGAAAAGGATGGCAAAGAGCAGCGGGCCCCGGGCCCCAATGGGCGTACCGTGGGCCACGGTCACTGAAGCCGCACCCGGCTCCGCCAGCTGTGGCGTTTTTGCTGTCATCACCTTGGTTTTTTAGTGGGTTTTCTATGCGCCTAAAATGTCCGTTCTGCCCCTGCTTGGCCATGATGCCGGTCAGTTAAAAGCTTGATTAATATCACCTCCGCCGGTGGCGGCCAGCGCGTAGTGGTGGCCCACCAGCTTATCAGTGCCGCCCCAACCATCGTCGCCCGCTCGGTAGGTGGTGCCGCCGGGGAAGGTGCGGCTAGCACTGTCTCCGGAAAGTTCCTGTCAGAGAACCCCTGACACCGGTGCGCCTTTTCCGCCGGCCCCGATACTTTGTTGTGAAACTCGGGGTGGTGCTACCAGCTGGCACTGGCGGTCAGGAAAAGCCTACGCAACAGCACCAAGGGTTGCCCCCTGTTTTGGGTGGTTGGAAAGGTGGCGGACAATTTTCTCCTAATGCCCGCCGAGCTGAAAGCTCGCGTACGCCTGAAACACTCGGTTTTTCAAATCCGAGCTGTTCACGTTGCTGAGGCTGCGGTAGTCACCAATCCCACTGAGGCTAGTGGTGAAGCGCGCGCCGATGGCAACGCCTAACGGTAGCTTAATCCCGGCCCCGACCGCCACGCCCAGCTCGCCTTTTTTGTAGTCGTCGCCGTTGCTGCGCTTGAAATCAAGATACTCCAGGGGGCCCGAACTAGTCGGATTGATTTGCAAGCGGCCTTTATCACTAGACGACACGAGGTAGCTGAACTGCGGCCCCGCTTCCACGAACAACGGGCCGATGGTAACCTTGGCCAATACCGGTAAGGTTAAATAATCCAGTTTGGTGTCAAACTCTTCCAGGCTGAGGTTGCGCACGAGGCTGCGCGCCTGGGCACCCTGCAAGGAGTACAGCAGTTCAGGCTGCACCGAAACGGGACCGAAGATTTTAGCCTCGTAGAAAATACCGACGTGGTAAGACGTTTGGTAGTCAGCACCGCCTCCTACTTCACCGCGCAACACCGCTTGATTGACCCCAGCTTTCACACCGAATTGAGCCTGGGCGTTCAGCCCGAAAAACAGGAAGCCAAATAGCGGCAAGGCAACACATTTGGTGCCGGCTTGCAAAATGATGTTTTCGAACATGGTTTTAATGTTTTTTGATTGAAAAATGCTCCTGAGAAAGATGGGTGAATAGTTGCCGGTAGACAGAAAACCTGTGACACCGGCCGGATGAGTCGGTGGTAATGGGAAGAGCAGTCTACAACCTGCCATTTTCAGCCGCCATTTTCATCTTCTCATTGGCGTAAATGGCTATTTCCACGCGCCTGTTAGCCTCCCGGCCCTCTTCCGTGGTGTTGTCAGCCACGGGTTGCAACGAGCCGTAGCCGTGGTTGCTCAAACGCCCGTCGGCCACGCCCCGCGAAGTGATAACGTTGGCCACTGACATGGCCCGGCGCTCGCTCAGCGGCTGATTAATGGCGTCCGACCCCGTATTGGGTTCCTCTCAGAAAACGGAAAATATAGCACGTTAAGGTTCGGAAGCGACCTTCGTGGCCGTGGTTTTACACGTTGCAGTCCACCATTTGCAGTATGTAAAATATTATTGCATCGGGTGGGTGGTAGTAGTTTCGGGAATGACAACCACGTAATCGCAACTGGTGCTAACACAGTTCATGTAAAGGGACAAAACCAAGGAAAAAAAGGAAAAAAAGCTACCCCCAAAATCTTATTTTACTCAGGCAAAGCTAGCCTTCGTCCATTTCACATAAAGGGGAGTGTTGCATTACAAATGCACTCGGAACCCATTTTTATTAAACATAAAAAAGCGGCATATTACCGCTTTTTTATGTTCATAATTAAGGTTGACGCTGAGCTTATTTATACGAATAAGTTGCATAGCCTCCATCAACAAGAAGCTCTGTTCCAGTGATATAGCTTGCATCATCAGAAGCTAGAAATAGTATTGTTTTTGCAACTTCTTCCGGTTGAGCCAATCTTTGTAGCGCTGTAGTTGAAGCCAGATAACCCCATACTTCTTTGGGGACTACGCTTAGTAAACCGTCTGTTGCAACTGGCCCAGGACTAACAATATTGACGCGTACTTTTCTGCCTGCCAGTTCGTTCGCTGCTATTTGAGCAATTTTGTTCAACGCGCCTTTTGTGGCAGCATACACGCTCGTGTTGAGATTTGCGGCGGTTGCCGCAGTCGAAGAAGTGAACACCACGGCCGAACCCTCAGCCAAATAAGGCATCAGTTTCTGCAACGTGAAGTAATTCCCTTTGACGTTGGTGTTGAACTGGGCATCAAAGTCTGCCTCGGTCGTGTGTTCAATCGGTGTAAAAATTCCGATTCCAGCGTTCAGCAGGAGAACGTGGATGGTTTTTACGTTCTCCGCTACCGCCTTTTCTAAATCGGCAACTCCGGCTAGATTGGAGGTATCTGCCGCAATCGTTTTTAGTCTAGGGCTACTGAGCTTTGAAGCTGCTGTCTGTAGGTTGCCTTCGCTCCTGCCAGTTATCCAAACATGTGCACCGGCACTGATGAATGCTTGAGCGGTTGCAAACCCTATTCCAGTGCTGCCGCCAGTGATTACGACGTTTTTTCCCGAGAAATTCATGTTGCTTGAGTGATTTTGATTGGTGCAAGTAAAGGCGTATTTTTGCTTGCAAATTGCAAGTGCAAAGGTAAGTTAATTAGCTTTTGATTTGCAAGTTAAATCATTGCTCTTTTTTATGAAGCCGCAAAAGCCCCGTTCTACTTGTCCCATCAGCTTTTCCCTGGATGTACTGGGCGATAAATGGACGCTGTTAATTCTGCGCGATATGGTGTTCGCGGGCAAATCGACGTATGGGGAGTTCCTGCAATCGGCCGAAAAGATGGCGACCAACATCCTCGCTGACCGACTGGCCACGCTCGAATCCCAGGGGTTTGTCTCCAAGCAAGTCGCCGCCGACAAGAGGTCAAAATTCACCTATCGCCTCACCGAAAAAGGACTGGATTTACTTCCACTGCTGATGGAAATCACCCTTTGGGGAGCTAAATACAGCCCGGCGGGTGGCAACGCTACGTTACTCCAGCAATTGGCGACTGACAAGGAGGCGACCCTGGCGCACTACCGCCAACTCGTGCAGGCCTGGCAGGCCAGCTGATGCGTAATGGGTGGCAGGAGAGTCCCGGGTCGTTGTTAGCAAGGCAAGGTTATCCCTCGCAGGCAACTGGCTTAGCTAACAGGCGTTGGTCAAGGCACCGTCTTGCCTGCTTGCGACCGTTTCTCAAACTGAGGTGTTCCAATAAAATGGACGTTTTTCGACCACCGTTTTCTGAGACGCCCACCTGCCCAGATTTTCCCTACCGATATTTTCTGTTCCTACTCTAGTGCTACCCCTTATTATAGAGTCTCCACGCAGAAGCAAGGGGCCTCTGGTCTCGGGCTCGATGCCCAGCGGGCGGCGGTGCAAGCCTTTGTCGCGGACCCCACTCAGCTCGGGACGGAGTACGTGGAGATTGAGAGCGGGAAAAAGAACCAGCGGCCGCAACTGCTCGCCGCCATGGCCGATGCCCGGCGGGTGGGGGCCACGCTGCTTATTGCCAAGCTGGATCGGCTCAGCCGCAACGCGGGTTTCATTTTCGCTCTGCGCGATTCGGGGGTAGACTTCGTCTGCTGCGACATGCCCGATGCCAATACCCTTACGGTGGGGCTGTTCGCCATCATCGCCCAGCACGAGCGGGAAACGATTTCTAAACGGACCAAGGACGCCCTCGCGGCGAAGAAGGCGCGGGGTGCGCAGCTGGGCAGCCCCCAAAATTTTACGGCGGCCGTCATCGCTCAGGGCCAGCAGGCCATGCAGCGCAATGCCGCCGAGCACCAGGCTAATCGGCAAGCTGCCCAGCTGGCCGAGTTATTGAGAGCTAGGGGGCAGACCTTGTGGCAAATTGCCGCCAAGCTGAATGAAGCTGGCTACCGTACCCGGCGGGGGAAGGAGTTTCACGCCACTACCGTGCAGCGTTTATTGCCTTCCTTACCCGCAGCTACTTCACCAGCTGGCCTTCTACTGCCGTAAGTTTAGATTCTTACTCTTCTCTAATGGCTTCCACCCTCCCCGTGCTGACTGACCAGATTGCCCACGTGCACGACCGCGCGCAGGTAGCCGCCGTGCAGCAGGTCAATTCGTGGCTGACGGCGCGCAACTGGCTGGTCGGCTGGTGCCTCGTGGAATACGAACAATAAAGGAGCTCTGCTATTCCCTATCTACGCCACCGGTGGCAGCGGTCGTAGAGTAGGATGCCGGCGCTGAGAATGAACTGATTGGTACGCTGGTGGAAGTTCTAGGTTTACCCATCGAAAGCGATTTGATAGCTGAGGCAGTCTAGCGGAAGAAGACATTTGAAGACCTAACTAGAGCCAAAACGGTGCAGTTTTCTGATGCCAGCTAAGTCCTCAGAATGTCTAGCCCAATTAGACCATTTCAGTCCCTGGTTGGTTGTGCGCGGGCTGCGGCGCTTATCTTAGGCGCCTACCCAAAGCCCTCGTTTACCAGCCGTCCGGCGGCGGTATCCTGCCCGTGAACCTGCCCTCCCTTGTCCCATACCTGCGGCGATTTGCGACTTTGCTACGCGAGGAATGGTTTGGGACCTCTCGCACGCTGAAGCGGCTGCTGCGGCAAAATCGCTATAGCCTGACTTACGACGGGGCACAATTTGGCGGGCTGGGCTGGGACAAGCTCGGGCAGGCGTTGCAAGTTAGCCGGTTCGTGCTGGTGGGCGAAAACCATGGCCTTGCGCAAGTGCCTGCCTTTACCCAAGCGCTCGCTCAACGGTTTGCGCCGCAAGTTTACGTGGCTGAACTTGATGCTTACCAGGCCCGGGATTTGGCCGAGCTCGTGGCCCAACCGGGCCCTCCGACTGCTTACCTGCGGCAGCACCCCGGTGGACTGGCCTTTTATAGCTGGGTCGAGGAGTTTGAATTAGTGCGAGAATTGCAGGCCCAGCAGGTCGAACTCTGGGGCATCGACCAGATTTTTCTGGCTTCGACGGGGCGGTTTTATGCCCGGCTGGCCGAGCAGGCACGCAAGCCGGTCGCTCAGGCCTATTTGCAGCACTGGGCAGCGGCCTACCAGGCCCAGGACTGGGCAGCGCTCCAAGCGGGCACTGAGGCGTTTAGCATCTTCTCGCAGCCCCGGTCGGCGGTGGAAGAGCTCCTAGCCCTGGTGCAGGCCGAGAGTCCCGTTGTGCAGGCTATGGCGCATGACTACGCCTACAGCCACCTACTCTACCAGCAGCAGCTGGCCGGCACGGGTGGCCACCAGCAGCGCGTGAACCTACTCAAGCGCAACCTATTGCAATACCTGCTGCGCTATCAGGCCGCCAGGGGCCCTGCCTGGCCCCGAATGCTGCTCAAGTTCGGGGCAGTGCATCTAGCCCGCAACCTGAGCCCTTTACTCACGGGCGGCTACTACGACCTAGGTAGCCTAGTGCAGCACTTGGCCGACGTGCAGGACGAGCAGTCGTTGCACGTCTTTGTGATCGGCAAGCAGGGCCACCAGGCTGTGGGTGCCCACCCTGACGACCCAACCCGAAATAGCACGAGCTACGGAACAGACGAGTTTCCTTTCCTACGGGCGTTTTTTCGCCTTACGGGTACTACTTGGGAGGTCTTCGACCTTCGCCCGGTTCGCGAGGTTTTTCTCAGCGGCAAGCTGCGCCTGCCTAATCAAAACCTGCTCCGCATCGTGCTAGGGTACGACTTTCTGGTTGTCATTCCGGAAACTACGGCCAGCCAGGGGTACTAGTGTTCCGACAACTTAATTTCAGGGGCTGATGTTGGGTGTTTTTTTTTCATTTCCTCCTCGCTGTGCCCCGCTTCGCTAAAGAAATTATATTGTCCGTTGCCGAACAGGCTGAATTGACAGCCATTGTTAAAAAAGGCACCCACAAAAGCCGCAAAATCACGCGGGCCCGCACCCTGCTGTTGCTGGCGGCGGGCAAAAGCCGGCTGGTCATCGAATCGGAACTGGGCATTTCGACGGGCCAGTACTGGCGTACCAAGCAGCGGTATATAGGCGGGGGGCTGGCCCAAGCGTTGGAGGAGCGGCCGCGCAGCGGCCAACCGCCCAAAGTAACGGCGGCCCTCGAAGCGCGCATCACCAGCCTGGCCTGCAGCGAGGCCCCCGCCGGGGCGGCCCGCTGGACATTGGCGCTGCTCACCGACCGGGTGGTCGAATTGCAGTACGTGGACACCCTCTCGCGGGAAAGCACGCGCCAGGTGTTAAAAAAAGCCAGCTTAAGCCGTGGCTAAAGCAAATGTGGTGCATCGGCACCGTCACGGGCGAGTACCTGGCCAACCTGGAAGACGTGCTGGACGTGTACAGTCAGCCCGCCGTCGAAGGACTCGTGCGGCTCTGCTTCGACGAACGCCCCTGCCAGTTGCTTGACCACGTGCTGGCCCCGCTGCCCCCCAAGCCGAACGCGACCGAAAAAGAACACCAGGAATACGTGCGCAAAGGCGTTTGCAACGTCTTGTTGGCTTATACCATCGACACGGGGCAACGCCATTTGCAGGTAACGACTACCAAGACCAAGGCCGACTATGCCCAGTTCATGGACTGGCTGGTGCGCGAACACTACCCCCAGGCGGCCACCATCCGGCTCGTGCAGGACAATTACAGCACCCACCGCTACGGCGCGTTTTACGAACACCTGCCCCTGGACACGGCCCGCGCCCTGCGCCACACCCTCGAATTTCATTACACCCCCAAACACGGCTCGTGGCTGAACATGGCCGAAATTGAATTCTCGGCCTTGTCCCGGCAATGCCTCGACCGGCGCATCGGCAGCCAGCAACAACTCGAAGAAGAGGCCCTGTTGTGGCAAGCCAAACGCAACGCCGACGCCATCAAAGTCAATTGGTCGTTTACCACCGAAAAAGCCCGCGACAAACTCAAAAACAGATACAACGAAGTCCTAAATAAACTGCCCGAAATTAAATTGGCAGACCACTAGGAGGTACTAACAGTCGCGGAGCGATAGGGCGGTTGCGGCCAGGTGAATAAGGGCCAAAAAATGCGCATCGAGTTTGTTGTACCGCGTGGCTACCCGGCGAAACTGCTTGAGGCGGTTGAAAAAGTGCTCTATCGGGTGGCGCTGGGCATATCGAGTGGCGCCCGGCACTTGCGCCGAGGCGGAATTATGGTGCAAGTGCCGCGGGCGGCCAGCGCGGCCACTAGCGGGTCGGAAGCGTATCTGGTGGCGGACCAGTCGGCCGCAGGCGTCAGCTGCCACGTGCAGCTTGCTGGTCAGCCCGCCGCGGCTGCGGCCCAGGGCTTGCGGCCCATTTTTTTGCGCGCCCCGGCGGCATGCAGGTTGGCCCGGACGGTGGTCGAATCTACCAGCAGCATGTGCCAGGCGTCTTCCTGCTGCACGGCCGCCAGCACCCAGGCCCACACGCGCGACTGCGCCTAGCGCTGGAAGCGCGTGTACGTCGGCCCGCAACGGGGCCCGTCACCGCACCCCATTGCGGGCCAGCCAGCGCACGGCCTCCGCAAAGCGGCGGTTGTCGCGGCCCCGCCCGCCGCTCGTGCCTTCCCGGCCCGGCAGCAACGGTGCTACGCGCGCCCATTGCCCATCGGTGAGCATTGTTTCCATGCCCCAACGGTATTAATACCCACTTGTTGACGCTGCCTAGCGAGCTGTGGCACGGTCGGCCCGTTGGCAGCGTGTGGGTCAGCGCGCGAGTCGTCGGCTCGGCAGAAATAACCGATTAGGGGCAGTTGGTACCGCGAATTCCGCTGGTGGTGTAATATTTTTTATTCCGCCCCGGGAGCCAAATACTTTTGAATCAACAACAACGGCAAAGTCTATTACGCTTGCCTTATCCATTGGTACTCGCTACCACTAACGGTTGTCGGGCCCGTTGTCCGCCTTTTTCTTAACCTCCTTCCGTTCGTTCACCCTCGCCATGAAGCATTACAACGACGCGTATCTCGCCAGTGAAAACTACGAGTTCAACCAGTTCAACGAAGATGAACTGGCGATGATTATGGGTGGCGGCGGCGATGAGCCCAGCCTAGACTTTATGGCCAATGAGCTGCTGCGCACCGATGAGGAACTGGCTAACAGCTAGCCCTCGGCTGCTAACGGCCCCATCTCCCACCAGCTTCAAGGCCGGTCAGCCAGCAGCCAGCCTGGTAGTAATTAAGCAGATTTTTTGATTCCCCTGCCCAATGGCCATTGGGCAGGTAGTAGCGGCCAATGAGGCTAACAGCTCACCGGTTACCTAGCCCGCATAGCCAAATTCCTTTCCCCCTCACCCTTTTCCCCTTACCCCAGATGAAAAAAGTAATTATCGCCGACCAACTCGACCTCGGTAAAGAAATCGTGGCCAACCTGACCGAAGAGCAATTGCAGGAAATCGAAGGTGGTGCCGCCGCCGGCGATGCCACCTCGTGCTGGTCGACCTCCTGCAACGGCCACGTGGTCGAGGAGGCTGCTTAGCCCTTCCTAGTCTTCTTGTAGAAGGATGGGCCGGCCTGGCTCATCTTTCTGCAAGAACTAAGAAACTAATAGTATAAAACTGACTGCCAATAAATTAACATAAAAATGAAAAAAATACATATTACTGACCAGCCAGAGATTAACAAGGAAACTATTGCCAACCTGACGGCTGAGCAACTGCGCGAAATCGAGGGTGGTGCGGCCGTCACGGGCAGCGATTGCTACACGTCGTGTGCTTCCGTTTCATGCCACGGCGGCGCGGTCGAACAGACCGCCGGCACGGAGTAGCCGCTGAGAGCTTCCACCAAGCCCGGCCGCCCGGCCGGGAAATTTCACACCTATTCCCCTCCTTTTCCAGATGAAAAAATTAATTGTTACCGAGCGATTCGACCTCAGCAAACAGCTCGATCTAGGCAAAGAAATCGTGGCTAACCTGAGCGAAGAAGAGTTGCGTGAAGTCGAGGGTGGTGCCGGCACCGATACCCAGTACTCCTGCTTCTACCTCACTTGCAACGGCGGTCCGGTTAGAGAAGCTACTGAGGGTTAGGCGCCCCGCGCTCCTACCCGCCTATCCACCACCCCCTAGTTCTTTCCCACCAATGAAAAAGCTTATTGTGACTGCCCGCCCGCCGGAACTCAGCAAAGAAACGATTGCCAACCTCACCGCCGAGCAACTGCAAGCCATTGAGGGCGGAGCGGCAGCCGGAGCTGATACCTCGTGCTTCGTCGGGACCTGCCACGGCACTGGGGTAACTGACCAGCAAGCCTCAGCCGAAGAGGCCACTACCTAAGCCCACTGCCGCCGGCTGGGCAGGCTTTCATCCTTACCGCAGTGCCTTTTAGCAGTCCAGATTATGCCGAACGAAATTACTCCTTTCGATTTTTATTTGCTGCGGCTGCCCTTGTTGCCTTTTAGCGACCTGCACGCGCTGCACGCCGCCTGCCCTACCACCGAGGCCTTGGCCACCGCGTTGCACACCCGCTACCAGACGCCCGATGCGCAGGAGGCAATTTACCTCGTGAGCCCCGAGCTGTACCAGGAAATGCGCAAATGGCTGGCCCGCCCCGTGAGCAGCCCCCAGCCCGAGGATAAGAAGCTACTGCTCACGCTCTACAAGTACTGGCTACGCATGAGCAGCCGCTGCACGCCCTACGGTCTGTTTGCCGGATTCAGCACGGGCCGCATCGCGGCGGAGCCTACTCGGCTCCAGCTGGCGCCGGCGGCCGAGCGCCAGCACAAGCACGTGCGCCTGGACATGAACTACATCACCGAGCTCAGCAATCAAGTGGTCGCCGACCCGGAACTGCGCACCCGGCTCACGTTCTTCGTCAACAACAGCTTGTATAAAACCCAGGATGCGTACCGCTACTACGAGTACCGCGTCCGCAACAAGCGCCGCTACTACTACTTGGTGTCCATCAAGGCCACGGCCTACGTGGAGCAGGTGCTAGAAGCCGCTGCTGGCGGTGCCACCTACGCGCAGTTGCTGGCCCTGCTGGTGCGCACCGAGGTAGCCGAGCCGGCTGCCCACGCCTTCCTGAGCCAGCTCATCGAGGCGCAGGTGCTGCTCTCCGAGCTGGAGCCCACGCTCACGGGCACCGAGTTCTACGACTACCTCGTGGCCAAGGTGGCCGCCATTGGGCCGCAGCACCCGAGTCTGGCCCAGTTGCAAGGCATTCAGGCGCTGCTGCACGCCGAGCACATTGGCACGCCGACCTACCAGGCGGTCGAAGCCATCATCCGGCAGTCGTTCCCGGCGGCTACCAGTAAGGATTTGATTCAAACCGACTTGCGGCTGAATATGACCCACAATACCCTTGGTGCCGAGGCCGTGGGGCAGCTCAGCCAGGACCTGAACGCGCTGACGGCGCTCTTCAAGGAAGCCCTACCCTCGGACTTGCAAAGCTTCATCAAGCAGTTTGCCGAGCGCTACGAGGAGCAGGAGATTCCGCTGCTCGAAGCCCTCGATAGCGAGGCCGGCCTGGGCTACGGCCTGGCCACCGGGGCCAAGGTGCACCACACGCCCTTCGTGGACGATGTGCGGGTGCCCGGCAAGGCGGCTACCCGCAAGATGGCCTGGTCGGCCTACCGCCAGCTGGTATTTCGCAAGTTTCAGGACAGCCAGCAGCAGTACCTGGCCACGGTGACGATTACGGACGACGACCTGGCGGAGCTCACCAGCGCCAGCGACCAGCCGGTGCAGCTACCGGCCACTTTCTTTGCCATCGGCAGCCTGCTGGCGGCCTCGCCGCAGGCCCTCGATGCCGGCGACTTCCAGTTTCACCTCATGTCGTGCAGCGGCCCGGGGGCCATGTCGCTGCTGGCCCGCTTTGCCCACGCTGAGCCCGAGTTGGCCGCCAAGCTGGCCACCTGCGGGCAGTACGAGCAGGATGCCTGCGGCGACGCGCTGCTGGCCGAAATCGTGCACCTGCCCAACGCCCACATCGGCAACGTGGTGCAGCGCACGCAACTGCGCGACTACGAGATTCCGTTTCTGGGCCAGGCCTCGGTGCCGGCCGAGCGGCAGCTGCCCGTGTCGGACCTGCTGGTGTCGGTGCGCCACGGGCGGGTCGTGCTGCGCTCCAAGCGCCTCAACAAAGTGGTGCTGCCCCGCCTCACCACCGCCCACAACTACAGCCACGGGTTGTCCATCTACAAGTTTTTGTGCGACCTGCAAGGCCAGCAAAACCCCTTCACCATTATGTGGGATTGGGACGTGCTTAAGCAGCAGCCTTACCTGCCGCGCGTGGTGTACAAGCACGTCATCGTGAGCCGCGCCCGCTGGCACCTGCCGGCCAGCGCCCACGCCGAGGTGGCCGCCGTGCACACGCTGGCTCAGTTGGCGGCATTCCGCCAGGCCTACAAGCTGCCCGAGCAGGTGCTGATGGCCGACTACGACAACGAGTTGCTGCTCGACTTCAGTTGCCCGCTGGCCATCGAGCTGCTGGCCCGTCAGCTGCGCAAGGGCCCGGCTACCCTGGTCGAGTTCGTGCACCCCGCCGGCTCGCAACTGGTGCACGACGGCGCGCAGGGCCATTTCGTCAACGAGGTCATCATCCCGTTTTCAGCCCGCCGCGCCGTGGCCCGGCCGGTGGCCCAAATGGCATTGGCTCCCAATACTTTGCAGCGCTCCTTTGCCCTGGGAAGCGAGTGGACCTACCTGAAGGTGTACTGCGGGGCCCGCTGGGCCGATAAGATTTTGAGCGAGTATCTGCTGCCCTGCCTGCAAGCCCTGCAAGCCGAGGGCCACGTGAAGCAGTGGTTTTTCCTGCGCTACAACGACCCCAAAAACCACCTGCGCCTGCGCCTGCTGCATGACGCTGCCCCCAGCCAGATAGCCGCCATTGTGGGGCGCCTTCACCAAGCCCTGGCCGAGCTGCAAGCCAGCCGCGTGGTGCAGGCCATGCAGTACGATACTTACCACCGCGAGCTAGAGCGTTACGGCGTAGCGACGATGGAATTCAGCGAAACCATATTCTACCACGACAGCCAAGCCGTAGCGGGCTTTCTGACCCTCATCGAGGGCGACGAAGGTGAGCGCTACCGCTGGCTGTTTGCCCTACGCGGGGTCGACCAGCTGCTCAACGACTTTGGCCTGCCGCTGGCCGAAAAGCTGCGCATTGCCCAGCAGGCCCAGGAGGCATTTTTCCAGGAATTCAACGGCGATGCCCAGCTCAACCGCCAGCTCAACGACAAGTACCGCGAGGTAAGCCGCACGCTAATAAACTTCCTAGACCCGGCCAACGACACGCCTTACATCGAAGAGGCCGTGGCGCTGTTTGCCCACCGCTCCGCCGGGGTACAGGAGGCCTACCAGGCGCTGGAGGCCACATGGGCCAGTCGGATCGCCCCGCGCAGCCTGCCGGCCACCCTGCGGGCGCTGCTACCCAGCTACCTGCACATGTTTTTGAACCGCATTTTCATTGCTAATCAGCGCCTGCACGAGCTGGTGGTGTACCACTACCTCACCAAGCACTATACCTCGCAGGCCGCGCGGCTCAAGCAGCAGTCTACTGCGCAAGTAGCCGTCTGCTAAGCCCTTATAGCCGTCCCCCTCATGGAAAACCGCCCCACCTATTCCGCCGAAATCACCGAAATCATTGGCACGCCGCCGCGGTGGATTATACGCACGGGGGGCGGGTTGCTGCTGCTGGTTTTTCTGGGCTTCATCGGCCTGGGCACCGTCATTCGGCTGCCCGAGCCCAGCAGCTCACCGGTGCGTCTCAGCGGTACCACCAAGCCCTACTACCTCACGCAGGCTACCGGTGCAGCGCGGCCCGTAGTGGCCTCGGGGCAGCAGGTGACGCGAGGGCAGCTGCTGCTGGACGCGGCTCACGACACCGCCGGCCGAGTGCGGGCACCCTTTGCGGGTACCCTGCTGCTGGCGGGCCCGGCGGCGGGGCTGCTCAGCCCCGGCGACACGCTAGGAGTGCTGCTGCCGCTGCGCAACACCTACCGCTTTAGCGGCAAGGTAGACCTGGCCCGGGCAGCCTCGCTGGCCCGCCGGCCCACCCTGCCCATTCAGGTGGCCCTCGGCGACCGCCCCGAGGACGCCCTGGTGCTGCAAGGCCGCCTGGGCTATCTCAACCCTATTGTGCGCCACGGCCAGGTGACCTACGTGGGCCAGCTCGATAGCCTCTCCAACCTGCTGCTGTCCAAGCAGCTGGCCTCGGTGACGGAGGTGGATGGCACGTTGCTGCTGCGCGGCGCGCGCCGGCCCATGCTCCAAAGCCTTTTCCACTAGTTGCCCAGGCTGGCCCGGCCGCCCCCAGCACCCGCCAGAGTTGTATCATCCAAAAAATAGTAGGCTGAAATCCTTATGAAAAATCTCTCCTCCTTCCTGCGTCCTTTCTTGTTGCTGACCGGCCTGCTACTAGCCGGGCATGGGTGCGCCCTGGCCCAGGCCGTGGTGACGGGCCGCGTGCTCGACCAGCAAAAGCAAGACGCCCTGAGCTTTGCCACCGTAGTGTTGCGGGCCGAGGGGCCCGAGGGCAAGGTAGTACAGTCGGCCTTAGCTGATGAGACGGGCCACTTCACCTTCAAGGGCCTGGTGCCGGGTAGCTACCAGCTCAGCGTGCTCATGGTAGGCTATGCCGCCTTTGGCCAGGCCCTGCCGCTGGTCGCTGGCAAGCCGGCCCTCGACCTAGGCCCACTGGCGCTGGCCCCGGCCACCCAGAAGCTCGGCGAGGTGATAGTAACTGGCCGCCGCCCCCTGGTGGAGCAAAAGCTCGACCGCATTACGCTGAACGTGGAAAACAGCGTACTGGCCGCCGGCAACGATGCTTACAACATCCTAGCGATGGCCCCCACGGTGCAGCTCATCGACGGGCGCCTCACTTTCCGGGGCAAGAACAACGTGCTCATCCTGCTCAACGGCAAGCGCCTGCCGGGGGCCAACCTGGAAACGGTGCTGGCCAGCATTCCGGGCGACCAGATTGAGCGCATCGAGCTCATCAGCAACCCCTCGGCCAAGTACGACGCTGATGCCTCGGGCGGGGTTATCGAGATTTATACCAAGCGTAGCAAGGAGCTGGGCTGGACAGCCAACCTGGCCAGTAACCTGAGCCAGGGCTACCGTACAGCCGGCGGCCTCAACGGCGGCCTGCGCCTGAGCACGGCCAAGCTCGATGTGACGGCCAACGGCGGCTATACCCGTCGCGGCAGCCTGGAGCGCGGCTACCAGAACCGCACCCTCTACCAGGGCCTGACGCCGGTGGGCACGCTGCACCAGGACGTAAACCTGGATAACGAACTGATTCAGAACGGTAATTTCAACGGCAGCCTTAACTATCACCTCGACTCCCGCACTACACTGGGCGTGGATGTGAGCGTGGTGAACTCCAGCCTGGCCAGCGCCGGCCAGGTGCGCACGGTGATTGAGCAGGCGGCTGGCCAAACCTTCTCGGACAGCCACAATAACATGGACCTGAGCCTACGCCTGACGACTTCCAGCGTTTTTTACCGCCGCGTGCTCGACAGCTTAGGCTCCAGCTTGCAGGTGGCCAGTACCTACGCTCAGTACACAAGCAGCCAGCAGCAGCGCTTCGACCAGTTCTTGCAGTCGCCCGCCGAGCCGGCGGGCACCAGCGCCCAGTTTCGCAACTTGGCCCCGGCTAGCTACCATATCTACACCGAGGCCGCTGACTACACCAAGATGTGGAGCCCGGCCACCCGCCTCGAAGCTGGTGCTAAGTACACCCGCACCGATAACGAGAGCCGCCAACTGGCCGAAACCCTTACTGACGGCACCTGGACCGAGCAGGCCACCGGCCCATTTGCCCAGCTCGGCTACCAGGAGCGCATCAGCGCCGGCTACCTCAACCTCAACCACACTGTCGGGCAACTGGCCCTGCAAGTCGGTCTGCGGGCCGAGCACACCCACTACCGGGTGGTGAGTGGCATCGACTCAAGCTACTTCAACCTGTTTCCCAACCTTCGGGCCGACTACAAAGTCTCGGACCAGTACTCGACCTCGCTGGCCTACGCCAAGAACATCAACCGCCCTTCGTATGGTAGCCTGATTCCCTACGAACTATTTCTGGACAACTACACCTCGCGCAAGGGCAACGCCTACCTACGGCCCGAGTACGCCCACAGCTTTTCCTGGAACCACTTGTACAAGGGCTTTGGGGTGCAGCTGGCCTATACCCAAACCACGAGCGCCATCTCGTCGGTGTACCTCTACAACCCTGCCTCCCTGCGCCTGATAATGACGGAGCGCAACTTCCGCGAGCGCCACCTGACCAGCGCCACCCTCACCGCGCCGCTCACGCCCACTAAGTGGTGGAGCTCTAACAACACGCTCAGCGTGCTTTACCAGCAATTAAGCTTCCCGAGCCCCCTTGACGAGGCGGCGCTCTACTTCAAGCAAAAGGTGTACTACACAGCCAGCACCGACAACACCTTTACCCTGGGCCACGGCTGGACGGCTCAGCTCTACGGGGCCTACAACTCGCCCTCCTTTAGCGGGCAGCTCGACTATGGGGCTTACTCCTACGTGTCGACCGGGGTAAAGAAGGCGTTTTGGAACAAGCGCGCCTTTATCAAGCTCGACGTGGCCGACCTTTTCTACCAGGCCAACATTCGGGTGTCTTCCAACCTGGTGCCAGTAGTGAGCGACGGCATCCTGCGCAACGACACCCGCCGCGTGCGCCTCTCCTTCAGCTACAAGCTTGGCAAAACGGACCTGGCCAATAAGCGAGTACAGTCCAAGGCCAACGCCGAAGAGCTGAACCGTCTAGGCATGTAAGCCATTATTTGGCTGGTCTTTTCCTATTCCTTGCTACTCTCTTATCTTCTTTGCCCGTGGAAACGCTCGAATTGCCCGTCATCCCCGCCTCCCTCGCCACGAACCTGACTGCGCTGCTGGATAAGGTAGCCGCGCTGCTCAACAGCCCGGCCGCCCAGCCGCTAGCTTCCTTCGGGGTAGGCCACGGTAAGGGTAGCACCATCCTCTTCAACTGCCACTACGCCGCCCACACCGGCCGCGCCGCGTACTACGACCGCGCACTCGAACTACTCGAGCAGGTGCTGCGCCAGCTCGACCCCCGCACCTATAAGTCGAACTTCGGCAGCAATTACTACCAGGAACTGGCCGAGCTCGGCAACCTGCTCTGCTACCTACTGCGCGAAGGCCACCTCGACTGGGACGGCGCGGCGCTGCTGGCTACCATCGACGGCCTGCTCGACCAGCGGATGCGCTATTTCCTGGCCCGCAAAAACTTGGAGCGCACGAACGGAGCCCTAAGCGCGGGCACCTACTTCCTGCGGCGGGTGCACGAGTCGGCCCAGGCCCGCCAGAGTCTCGACACTCTACTCGAAGCCCTGCAAACGCTGCGCGAGGGCGACACCGAAACGGGCTACTACTGGACGTGCCACGTCATTGTGGAGCCCCGCGTATATACCGGCCTCTCGCATGGCAGCGGCTTGATTATGAGCTTTCTCACGGCCCTGTATCACACTGGTTACCGCGCCGGCGAGTGCGCCGAACTGCTGCATTACGCCGCCAAGTTCCTGCTGCGCACCCGCCTCGACCCCGATGCTTACCTCTCGTCGTTTCCGCTGTGGCGCGGCAAGCACGACCGCACCAATAACCTGTGTTTGGTATACGGCGACTTGGGTACTACCCACGCCCTGGTGCGCGCCGCCGCTGTGCTTGATGATGCGGCCCTCCGCGCCGAGGCCATCGCCATCGGCGAGCGCACCACCCACCGCACCACCCTCGACGATACCTACCTGCACGACGGCTCCGTCTTTTACGGCACCTCGGGCGCCTATTTGCTCTACCATAGCCTGCACCGGCTCACGGGGGTATCCGCTTTCGGGGCTGCCGCCCAGCACTGGCTCGCCCAAACGCCCACCCGCGCGCAGCACGCCAATGAGTACCTGGGCTTTAGCTCCTACTTCTTCGCCGATCAGCCATCGGCCCAGCTCGGGTTTAATCTGGGCATCACGGGGATTGGCCTAACCCTGGTGCAGGCGCTCTCGCAGAGGCGCTACGCCCTCGACGAGTTTACCTGGTTGGCGTAGCCCGTGAAGCTTTTCCTAGTAGTATTTCCCGTAGCCTTTTTATCTTCCGCTGCTCGCCATGGCTACTCTCAGCTTTCCGCACTATCAACAGCACGACGTCATGGACTGCGGCCCGACGTGCTTGCAGATTATCAGCAAGTTTTACGGCAAGCTGTTTAATATCGAAAAAATCCGCTCGTTCAGCCAGATTGGCAAGTCGGGCGTCTCGCTTCTGGGCATTAGCAAGGCCGCCGAAACGCTAGGCATCCAGGCCGTGGGCGGCAACATGACCTTCGAAAAGCTCGAGCAGCAGGCCGTGCTGCCATGCATTGTGCATTGGCGCAAAAACCACTTTGTGGTGCTCTACAAAATCCGGCGTAACAAGGTCTACATATCCGACCCCGCCAGCGGTCTGCACACCTACAGCCGCGAAGAGTTTCTGACCAACTGGGCCTACACCTCCATCCAGACCAAGGCCGCTGGCATCGTGATGCTGCTCACGCCCACCCCCGCCTTTTACCAGGCCGAGGAGGCCGTGGCGGCCACGAGCCAGGGCATCGGCCAACTGCTGGGCCACATCCTGCAATACAAGTCGTTGCTGCACCAGCTGCTGGCGGGACTCGTGGTGGGGGCCGGCATCCAACTGCTGCTGCCTTTCTTTACCAAGGCCCTGGTCGACGTGGGCATCCGCGACCACGACCTCAACTTCGTCTACGTCATCCTGCTCGGGCAGCTCTTCATTACGCTGGGCCAAACGGCCGTGGAACTGATGCGGGGCTGGATACTGCTCCACATCACGGCCCGCGTGAACGTGGCTGTGCTCTCCGACTTTTTGCACAAGCTGCTGCGCCTGCCGCTTTCCTTCTTCGATACCAAGCTCACGAGCGACATCCTCCAGCGCATCGAAGACCACAAGCGTATTGAGGCGCTGCTCACCAGCAGCTCGCTCAATACACTGTTTTCGCTGCTCACCTTCAGCGTGTTTGGCGTCATCCTTTACTCTTACAGCGCAGTTATCTGCGGTGTGTTTATGGCTGTTAGCCTGCTCTACTTCGGCTGGGTATACCTATTCTTAGCCAAGCGCAAGCAGCTCGATTTCAAGCGCTTCGAGATTTCGGCGCAGAACCGGGCCAAGACCATGCAGCTCATCAACGGCATTTACGAAATCAAAATCAACGACTGCGGCACCCAGAAAATCTGGGAGTGGGAAGGCATTCAGGCCAAGCTGTTTCAGTTCAATGTACGCTCGCTGGCCCTGACGCAGTACCAGCAAATCGGGTCCACATTTCTCAACCAGGCCAAGAATGTCTTCATCCTCTTTCTGGCCACGCGCCTCGTTATGGACCACCAGATGAGCCTGGGCGACATGATGGCCGTTCAGTTCATTGTGGGGCAGATGAACGGCCCCATTGCCCAGCTGGCCAGCTTCCTGCAAACCTACCAGGATGCGCGCATCAGCATGGAGCGCCTGGGTCAGGTGCAGGCCCTGGAAGAGGAAGAAGCCCCCAGCAAGGACTACGTGCGGGCGCTGCCCACCGGCCGGGGCCTCACTCTGCAAGACGTGTCATTTGTGTACCCCGGCGCCGGCAACAAGCCCACGCTCAAGGGCCTGAGCTTTTCGGTGCCCGAGGGCAAGACTACGGCTATCGTGGGGGCCAGCGGCTCGGGCAAGACCACACTGCTCAAGCTGCTGTTGCGCATTTGCCAGCCTTCGGAAGGGCAACTGTTGGTCGAGGACACGCCCCTGGAGCGCATCAGTCCTCAGCACTGGCGCCAGCATTGCGGCATCGTGATGCAGGAGGGCTTTATCTTCTCCGACACCATCGGCAACAACATCGCCCTCGATGCCGAGCATCGCAGCCCCGCCGCCATCGAGCACGCCCTGCACATTGCCAACCTCGAGCAGTACATCCGCACGCTGCCGCTGGGGCTGCACACTAAAATCGGTGAAGACGGCAAGGGCCTGAGCGGGGGCCAGCGCCAGCGCATCCTCATCTCGCGCATGGTTTACAAAAACCCGGACTACATCTTTCTCGACGAGGCTACCAGCGCCCTTGACGCCCACAACGAGAAAGTGATCATGGAGCGGCTCAACGAGTTCTTCACCGGCAAAACGGTGGTCATCGTGGCCCACCGCCTGAGCACGGTCAAAAACGCCGACAACATCATCGTGCTCAACAATGGCGAGGTGACCGAGCAGGGCAGCCACGAGGAACTGGTGCGCCGGCGCGGCTACTATTACGAACTGATTAAAAATCAATTGGAGCTCGGCAACTGAGGGTTGCCGGCCCGGCGCTTTGCTTTCGGCCTTTTTTCTTTCGTCTTTTCTCTTTTCCTATGAGCCAGTCTGTTCACCTCTTCGTTCGCCAGCTCACCAGCCTGGCCCCGGCCCGACCGGTGGCCCCGCGCCCCAAGGGCGTGGACGTGCAGGCCCTGTACACGGCCTTGTTCAATAACCAGCTCAAGGCGCAGGTGGGCCCGCAAGGCTACGCGCAGGCCGGCCGTCTGGTGGCGCAGTACTACAAGGCTGTGCAGCAGTGCCGCCAGAACGAGCTGCCCGGCGCGCTAGCCCAGCTCACCTACGCCGATGCCCAGGTGGCGGCGCTGCCAGCGGCGGCCGTTGATTTTGTGACCCTATTTGGCCTCTCGGCCTGGGGCAACTACTACTACAAGGCCAATGAGCCGGCCCGGGGCATCGACACCCTGCGCCAGGGGCTGCACATTAGCGCCGACCTTGAGCGCCAGGGCTACCAGGTGTTCATTTACCGGCGCATCGAGCAGCTCTGGAACATTGCCACCATTTACCTCAAGCAGCAGCAGTACGACGAGGCTCACGAGCTGTTTCGCAACACGCTCACCTTCGTGCACTCGGGCCGGGCCAGCGGCCTACTCATCGACGACTGGGACGGCGAGTTGCTGCAAAGCATTCGGCTCTTTCAGGAAAGCACCCTGGAGGAGAACTTTAGCCGCCTGGCCAAGCACAACACCCAGTTGCTGAGCCACGCCACCTACGGCCACGCCTACTACTACCAAGTCTTTTTCAAAGATCTGCTCCAGCACATGGCCACCGACACCTACAACCGTAGCGTGCTTTACAACTGGCTCTATGTGAAGGCCGCCTACGTGGAGCAGGGACCCGACGCGTTCTTCACCTACGCCCTCGAGTTTCTGGCCGACCCCAACATAGCCCCCGCCTACGACGACCTCAAAGCCAACCTGCTGGCCCAGGCCGTATGGCACTTGCAGCAGCAGCCCACGCCCCAGGCACGCCCACTAATTACCTCCATCCAGAATTTTTCGGCCTCTAACCTGGCCGACCGGGCCGGCCAGGCCCTCAAAATAGCGGCCTGATAGCGGCGGTGTCCTGCGCGGGGCAGTTGCGGGGGGGCGAGTTGTCCTTACTTTGGCAGCTTGCAACCCGCGCGCCATGTTGAAAAGCCTCTACTCATTTACTCCCCAGTTAATTATGCGCACGCCGGCCCGGCCGTTTACGCTGGCCGTGAGCGAGGATGTGCTGCGCGAAGCCCTGGCCGATGCTGCCTTTCGCGAGGCCCTCTACTTGGCCTCACCGGTGCTGCACGAGGAGTGCGACAAGTGGCAGCGCGGCGAGCTGCCCGATGCCCGCCGCCAAAGCCGGCTGCTGGGTACGCTGGCGCGCTATTACACCCGCCAGCGCAGCCGCTGCACGCCTTTCGGTTTGTTCGCCGGCTGCTCAGTAGTGGCCTGGGCACCGGGGGCCAGCCACCTGCGACTGGCTACCAGCCAACACCGCCGCCACACTCGCCTTGACATGCACTACCTCTGCGCCCTGGCGCAAGAACTGGCCCGTCACCCCGCCTTGCAGCCCCGGCTACGCTACTTTCCCAATTCCAGCCTTTACGCTAGCGGCCCAGCGCTGCGCTATGTTGAGCAACACTACCAGCAGGGCGAGTGTGTGCACCAGCTCAGCGCCATCGACGCCTCGGCACCCGTACTGGCCGTGCTGGCGGGTGCTGCTGGCGGAGCTACCGGCCCCGCGCTAGCCGCTGCCCTGCTCGCACCCAAGCCGGGCCAGGAGCCCGCCCGGACAGCCGACGAGGATGCCCTGGCCGAAGCCACCGCTTTTGTAGAAGAACTGGTCCAGGCCCAGGTGTTGGTGAGCGAGCTGGCCCCTACCGTGACAGGCGCAGCCTATTTTGCCCACCTGCAAGCAGTGCTCGACCGACTGCTGGCCGGTTTGCCCGACGACGCGGCGGTCCAGGCCCTGGGCCGGGTGCTGGCCGATGTGCAGCAGCAGTTGCGCGCCCTCGACGAGCAGCCAGGGGCCAACCCTTCCGCAGCCTACGAGCACATAGCGGCCATGCTGGCCACGCTAGGGGTGCCCGTGGAGCCAGGTAAGCTCTTCCAGACCGATGCCGTGCATGGGCTGGCCCCCAGCGTGCCTGCTACCCTCGACGCGGCCGGGCAGGCTACCCTGCACGAGGCCCTGGCCGTGCTGGCCTGCCTGGCTCCGGCCCCTCACAACCCCCGTCTGGCCGCCTTTATCCGCCGCTTTCAGGCTCGCTACGAAGACCGCGAAGTTCCCCTGCTTGAAGCCCTGGATGCGGAAAGCGGCCTTGCCTACGCTGCCGAAACCGAAAACTGCTACTCGGCTCTGGTACACGACCTAGTGCTGCCTAGCGAGGCCCTCGCCGCGCCCGCCCCGCGCCAGGATGCCGCGCAGCGCTACTTGAGCCAGCGCCTGCGGGCGGCCGCCCGCAGCGGTGCCTACTGCCTCGACCTGAGCTTAGCCGAGCTGCACGCACAAGGGCTGCAACCCAGCGCTGTGCCGCTGGCCCCGTCCATTGGGGTGCTATTTCGGGCAATTGATGAGGAGCGCCTGCTGCTGGAGGGGGCCGATGGCTCGAGTGCCGTCAACTTGCTGGGCCGATTTGCGCACGCCGCGCCGGGCATCGACCAGCTCATCCGGGAAGTAACGCAGGCAGAGCAGGCCCACAACCCGGCCGTCGCCTTTGCCGAAATCTGCCACTTGCCCGCCAGCCGCATCGGCAACCTGCTCCAGCGGCCTCACTTCCGCGACCTAGAAATCCCGTACCTGGCCCAGTCGACACTGCCCGCCGCCGGCCAAGTGCCGGTGCAGGCCCTACGCCTAGCCGTGCGCCACGGGCAACTCGAGTTGCGCCACGCCCCCACAGGGCAGCGCATTATCCCTCGGCTGAGTACGGCCCACAACTTCGGCGGTGCCCAGGCGCTGCCGGTCTACCAGTTTCTGTGCGATCTGCAAACCCAAGGCTTGCAGGCTGAGCTAGGCTTTAGCTGGCAGGGCGTAGCCCAGGCCGACAAGTTTCTGCCCCGGCTCACCTGCGGGCGGACCGTGCTGGCGGCGGCCAACTGGCAGTTGGCCGCCGCCGACCTGCACGCGCTGCTGGCCGCCACTCCGGCCGAGATAATGCCGTGCCTAGCCGCGTTTCGGGCCCAGTGGCAGCTACCGCGCTTTTTTACCCTGGCTGATGGCGACAACGAGCTTTTCGTCGATGCCGACAACGAGTTGCTGGTGCGCGTCTGGCTTGATACCATTCGTCAGCGGCCCAGCGTACTGCTCAAGGAGTTTCTTTTTGAGCCGACAGCCACGCCCGTACGCGACGAAGCCGGTCAGCCCTACTTGCCCCAGTTTATTGCCCTGCTGGTGCGGCAGGCGCCGAGCTACGCGGCGGTGCCTGCCGCCCCGACTTCCCCCGCCCCGGCGGTGGTGCGGTCTTTTACGCTCGGGTCAGAGTGGCTCTATTACAAGCTTTATTGTGGGCCGCTGGTAGCTGAGCGCCTGCTACGCGACGCCATCGGGCCACTAGCCACTACCCTGCGGGCACGGGGGCTCATCGACAACTGGTTCTTTGTACGCTACGCCGATCCCAACCCCCACCTGCGGGTGCGTTGGCACCTGACGGGGACTGGCCGAGTGGGCGAAGTCATTCAGCACGTGCAGGTGCAACTGGCTCCGTTTAGTGGCGACCAGGCGGTATGGAAAATTCAGACTGACACGTACTACCGCGAGTTGGAGCGCTACGGCCCCCGTACCATTGGCTGCGCCGAAGCCCTGTTTTGCTACCAGAGCCAAGCCTTCCTCGACCACCTGGCCCAAGCCCCCGCCGACGTGCCTGACGATACCTGGGCCTGGGGCCTGCGCGCCGTAGAGGAACTGTTAACGGCTTTTAGCTGCTCGCTGGCTCAGAAACTGGCGCTGGCCCAGGCCTGGAAAACATCTTTCGCCCAGGAGTTTGGCCTTACCAAAGACCTGAAGCGCCAGTTGGATGCCAAGTACCGCCTAATGCGCCCAGCCGTTGACCTGGCCTTGGCCCTGGGGGGCGGCCCGCCCCCGGCCGCGCTGGTGGCCATTGCCCATTGCCTGCGCGCGGCCGAGCAACAAGGCCGGCTCGAAGTGCCTCTGACCGAACTACTGGGAAGCTACGTGCACATGCTACTCAACCGCGTCTTGCCCACTGAGGCGCGCCTGCACGAACTAGTACTCTACGACTTCCTGTTTCGCCATTACCAAGCCCGCTGGGCACGGCAGTAGTAGTCGGCTATTTTTTGCCTCCCATAACTTTCTCTTGCAAGGCCTCAAAAAAGGCGGTGCGGTACGTCTCGCCCAGTGGCACGTATGCCTTGAGGCCTTTGAACTTGGGGCCTTTGAACAAAATCTGGTGGCCGTCCACTGCTTGAATCTTGCCCAGCGAAACCAAGTACGACTTGTGCACGCGCATAAATTGCTGACTGGGGAGGCGCTCCTCTAAGTCTTTCATGTTGAGCAAGGTCACTATTTGCTCCTCGTTGGTGTGGATGGCCACGTAGTTCTTCATGCCCTCGACATAGACAATTTCGTCGAAGCTCACCTTCGTCATCTTGCCCTTGCTCTCAGTCTTGACAAAGATGTAGTCGGTGGCTTTCTCGGCGGTCTGCCAGCGGGGGCCGGGCTCAAGCGACACGTTAAGGGCCTTCTGGGCCGCTTTCAGAAAGCGCTCGAAGGCAATGGGTTTGAGCAGGTAATCAAGGGCCTCGAGTTCGAAGCCGGCTACGGCAAACTCGCTGTAAGCCGTGGTCAGAATTACCTTGGTGCGACCCGTCACCAGAGGCATCATGTCGAGTCCCGACAGCTGCGGCATGTGAATATCAAGAAAGAGCAGATCGATGGGCTGCCGCTGCAAAATGCCTAAGGCCTCGACCGGGTTGGTGGTGCTGCCGGCCAGCGTCAGGAAGGGCGTTTTGTCGATAAATGTCCGCAGAATGTCAATGGCACTCTGTTCATCGTCCACAATTAGACAGGAAATCATACCTTACAAGTCAATAGTTAAGTTGCAAGTATAATAGGCTGGCGCATCGGTTACGTCCAAGCTGTGGCGATCCTTGTAGATGAGGGCCAGACGTTTTTGAATATTTGCCAGGCCAATTCCTGTGCTTTTTTCCTTCGGGCCATCGCGCTTTTTGTTGTGCGTTTGAAAAATAAGGTGGTTCTGGGCTACCACCAGGCGAATGCGCACCGGGTGGGCAGGGTCGGCCAGGTCGCCGTGCTTAAAGCAGTTTTCAACGAAAGTGATGAGAATGAGGGGCAGAATCAGCAAAAAATTTGTGTTGCCGCTGCTCTCAAACTCGACTTGCAGCTGCTGGCTGAAGCGCAGCTGGTTGAGGGCAATGTAGTTGTGCAGGTGCTGCACTTCCTGCGTGAGCATGACCTTGCCGTCAGCGTCCTCGTGCAGGGCATAGCGCATGGTATCGGAGAGAAGCAGGATGGCATTGGCAGCGTTTTCCGAGTGCGGATAGACCTGGGCGTAGAGAAAATTGAGTGTGTTGAAGAGAAAGTGGGGATTGATTTGACTCTTGAGAAAAGCCAGGTTGGCTTGCATGAGGCTGTGCTCAGTGGTGCGTAGCAGTTCCTGCTGCGCGCGCTTCTGCTGCTCGAGGGCGATGGTGCTGCGGGCAAACCAATAGCCCGTGCTGATGAACTGAAAGAAAGAACCCCGGTAGAGCGACAAAATCCAGAAGCGCCCGTACGGGGTGGCGGCTGGGGTTGCGTGGTGAAGCGCCGGCATCAGGTGGAGGTAGAGTTCGCAGCGCACCAGGGCGTAGGTAACCAGCAGGGCTAGAGCAGCGGCCGCGTAGCGTCCCGGGTGGTGGCGGGCGTAGAGGCGCGGCAGCAGCCAATAACTGTTGGCATAAAAGAGGGCCATATTGAGCCCGTAGTTGAGGCTGGTGGCCAGCACGTCTACCGGCGGGGAGTCTGTAAATAGGAGCACCGACTGCTCGTACACCACAAAGCCGAGCCAGGTCAGCACGTGCAGCAAAACGGTTCGGGAGTTAGGAAAAGCACTTCGCATCAGGCGAAAGTAGCCCCGCCCCGCAATGGCTGGCTGTCGAACGCGGCCGGGGTTGGCCAGCTTCGGGAGCAAAACCAGTTTCCAAAGCCGATTTGGTCCTGCGCAAAAGCCGGTTGGTGTATTTCTTTTTCGGAAGGGGGCTGCGCGCAGTAGGTTTGTTTTGCTCAACTAATCAGGGTGTTGGGCATCTTCCTT
>JAABUL010002863.1_pt1 | contig 27294 bp, 43 predicted proteins | sample 5559151 | NCBI WGS metagenome assembly JAABUL01 (sample SAMN10711876, study PRJNA513368) | rock metagenome | isolation source: Antarctica rocks | place: Antarctica: Victoria Land, Pudding Butte sud | reverse complement strand
CCGCGCCGACAGACGTCAGTGGTGCCCAGCAATGCCTGGTGGGCGGCGTGGCTGCCTCAGCGTGCTTTACGACCATGAGTTTTGAGTGTATTTCGTGGCGGATTGTCCAAAAGTCGGCAGGGAGCTTCAATGCGGGGCAAGCGGCAGTAGTTGGCACCTTCCTAGCGGGCGGCCTGGCCCTCCAGCAACTGCTTCGGCGACAGCAACGCCTGGAACGTACTCAATATTTGACGTTTGCCCTCTCTCGTGCCCCAGCGCTCAAGGTGGCAACTGAAAGCAGCTGGCGCCTCCAGGCAGGCTGCCAGGGTTTAGGATTTAGGGTTTGCTTCTAGGGTCTGCTTCACTGCTCGCCTGGATTACTCATGTATGGCGTCGCACACGCAGGGGTGCGGGGTTCAAGGCGGCCGTCGGCGGCGGGTGGCATCTGCCGACAGGCGGCCTGGCGGCGCCGCCGCCGCTTGGCGCCGCTTCACTGCTGCCGCATGCCTGGGGCCTGCTGCTGCGCCTGCTGATTCAGCAGGTGCGAGCGCCGCGACGGCAAGGAAGGTTGCTCGAGGGCACATTGAGAGCGGCCTTCTGGAGAAAGCGCTGATGCTGGGCGGTTAGTGTGTTGAAGCTGGCAAGCTCTTTCTCGCACCTCCACCGCCGTGCCCATTGAGCAGCGCTTCCTAAACCCTAAACCCTAAACCCTTCGTGTTCCATGCAGGGCGTGCCCACCGGAGCCCTGAGGACACTGGTTGCTGCTGGCGCCCACGGCGAGCTGAACAGCGGAAACTGTGGCGCAAGCGCGGAGGTGGCGGCGGCGGAGGCGGATGTCTGGGCGGCGCTGCCAGCGGGTTGCCGTGGCGCCTGGGAGGCTGCTCGGCACGCCGGCACGTCCCTTGTGCAGGTGTTTCAAAACATGTGCTGCTTTTCGTTCGACTGGAGCAGCTGCGGCTGTGTGAGCGTGCCACTGCCGACTGTGCCGTTGCCAATTGAAGGGGACATGAAGATTCGCCCTTGCAAGTCGAGCAGCCGAGCCGGAGCTCTGCTGTACTGGTTGCAGAACATGCACAGTCGCAGCGCACGCCGCGCGTTCTTCCGCTTGGACAGCCCCAATTCCTGATTCGTCCCGCTGACTCTGGCAACCAACGCCGTTTGAATGTTTCCTGCAGCCCCAAGGCGCCGCCGTCGGCCGCCGGTCATCCGAGCCCAGCTTCACTCTGCGCGCCAGCATGGGCCGCACCGCCTCTGCAGACGGATTTGGGTCGTCCGGGGCGCCGAGACATACCTTAAACCCTGGCGGCGGAACTCTCCGGGTCCGCACCGACAACCGGCGCGCGTCCGACCTGCTGCCAGGTGCTGCTCTCATGATCCGGCCTTTTCAAGTCTGACGGCTTCATTGGCCTGTGACTCTCTGCAACCGCGCCTCGGCGGCTGCCGCCACTGCAGCAACAGCCAGCACGTGCCTGCTCTGCTGGGGTTTAGGGTTTAGGGTTTAGGGTCTCGAGCAGGAGCCAGAGGACACATGCAGGCATCCGAGGAGATAGAGACCAGGATTAGGATTGAGATTAGCATTGATGCATCTCATGCGTCCTGCGCGCCATGCGACCGTCCTGCCGCCATGCAAGCGACAGCGAGGGTCTATACATTCATGTGGATTTGCGCAAGCTCGCGGCCCGACTGTCTCCCACGAAGACGCTTGTGTCGCCTGCACACCCAGCTGACGGCCATCCCCGGTGCTCAGTGACAGCTTTCATTCCGTTCTTACAGGGCAGTGCTACTGAGATCACTCCGTACTTTTCTGTGATGCGCGTGAGCTCGCTTCACTGGGAGTCGCAGCTCGACTGAGATTGGCCGAGACCCTGAGTACAATCGACATCGAGTCGATCCTCACTGCAAAGCATGTAAATACACTGCTGAATCGACATCGTAGGCATGCTGCAGTGGCAGGCGCCGGCAACGCAGGGCCAACGCTGGCGACTCAATACGATGCAGAGCGTGAAACCGGGATTGAACCGCACAGAAGAATACATGCGAATTGTCGACCCTTTCTATTGGAGGCGATGGCGTGGCGATGTGGGTGTGGCGCATGGCGCATGTTTCTGACACGTGGCGAGTATTCCTGGTATCACCTGGTTATCAGTTTGGCTGGAAATGGATAGGAAACCGTCTTTTGTGCACAGGAGGTGGTGAGGCGGGACCGATGATGTCGAGCGTGGTTACGTACCCGGGCGCTCACGATGCTTGAAACTGAACTTGCGGCCAAGATTCTGTTATTAAAAAATGATTTTTTTTCAAACATAAAATTAGTCAACCGTCTCTTCTCAGGCGATGGGGAGGCGGTGGCCGACGCTGGCGACTGTGCTTGCCATCTTAGGCGCGGCGCGCGGCGGCGGCCTGCTGCGCTGCGCTGCCGGCCCGGTTCGCAATGAGATCACATCCACCTGTGGCTTGTTGTCTGACAGGCGACGGTGAGGCGCGGCAGACGCTGGCGGTCGCGATCGCCATGCTGGGCGCGGCCCGAGGCGGCGGCCTGCTGATCTGCTGGGTGGTATTGCAGTTTGGTTACTCCGACCGGATTTCCAACTTCCTAACGGACGGTTTGGTTACTCCGACCTCCTTCCGACCGGATTTCCGACCTCCTAAACCCTAAACCCTAAATATCTTGTCATCGGACAGGTGACGGGGAGGCGGGACCGACGCTGGCGACCGTCATTGCAGTCCTGGGCGCGGCGCGGTGCGGCAGCCTGCTGCACGCGGGCGAGTGGGCGGCGGCAGAAGCGGCGAGCCGCTCGCGTCATGCAGCGGCGGCGCGCGCGGCGCTGGCCGCGCAAGTGCTGGGTGACGAGGTGCGCATCGCGGCTAGCTTCTGGGAGGTGACATGCAAAAGACAGGTGGGCACAGCTCCTTGTCGGATTCGTGGCGTCAGTCACGGCGCCCGGCGGCGGCGCGAGCTGCGCCGGCGGCGCAAGCGCTCGGTGACGAGCTATGATAGTCTCGAGAGAGGTCAACTGGGAGTATCGCGAGATCCGACAACTGCACCTCCTGCAGCTGCGCCCGCGCGGGGTCGTACCTGCCTGCAGCATAGACAGCGGATACTGAGGAGGAGGTGTGTGATGCACGATGACGAGGTGTGTGATGCACAGCTTTGGACACGGCCCCGGCCCGAGCACTGCAGATAAGCTGGTCAAAAGTGCCCAATGTGCGATCACAGCATCACGTAGAGCAGCACGTTGGAACGTACTCTCAGCCTGAGATTGTACCCTCAAGTGCGATGACGTTTTCAAGGGGCAGCCACTGTCCTGGCAATGCATTCCGCAGGCTGCACAGCACCCGTGCAAAGGCGGTCCTGCCATTGCTTGGCATTACATGCATTAGTCAGTCATTAGTCAGCAGGCAGGCTGTCAGGTGCAGGCATCCAGACTGCAGCTAAGACAGGAACCCTAAACCCTAAACCCTAAACCCTAAACCCTCCCAGCGGCTCTCAAGTACGACACCTGACTGATGGAGTTGCATGCTCACAGGAGGAGGCGCAGTTTTGGCAGCGCCTGCCCGTCACGCTTGCGGCCGTGGCCGCTGCGACTGCACCGGCGCCCACCGCCTCCGGATGCTCAAATGCCGCAGAAGCCGCGAGCCCCGCAGCGGCGCCGCAAGCCGCCGCATCAGCCTCTGTCAGGTGGGGCACGTTTCGACACTGCGGCCGAATTGCGGCAGACTGAGACCCGCCATCCGAACGGCACAGTGGGGTGGCTGAAATATGCGCGGCGCCCAGGTGGACACTGACATGATTCATTTTAGGGTTTAGGGTTTAGGGTTTTGTCAGTGTCCTGCTCTTGGATAGGCACCAGCACATCAGGCTGTGGGAACGATCCAGGATCTCTCTGCAGCGCCCAGGGCCACTGCGCAGATGCACCAGCCGTAATGGCTGGCTGAGGCGGCGTCTGCTGGACTTATGCTCTGTCGCGGTGTGCTGGCCGAGCACGAATGCACATGAATGATTGAGCGGACTCCACGCCAAGGCTCCACTTCGCCATGCATCAACTGTGCGGCCCGGCTGCCGGCGGCCCGGGCTACTTCAGCGTGACACCAGCAAGGACCAAGGGTTTAGCAAGTGGAACTTGCATTGACGGCAAGGAGATGCATGCATGTTCACAGGCCGCTGTGGGAGGCGGGCGTGACGCTCGCAGAGGCACGGGAACGCGTCGCGTGGCATGAGGCCATGGCGGACCGCAACGCCTCGCCCTCCGACAAGCTGCAGGTGCCTACGACTTGGCAAAGCTGACTCCCAACACTTGCCACGACTTATTCTGAGCGATTTGGGGGCAGATGGCAGAGCGTGTGTGACTCTGGTCACTAAAAACACTACTTCAAACCAATGTCCGCATATAGGTTTTTCCGGTAATGAATTTAATTAAAAAAGAGTTTTACCTCTGAGTGGCTGTATTCCCGCTGATGACCTGCTCGTGCACAACACCCTTCGCGTCAAAAATCAGCCTGTTCATCTTCGACATGCGGATGGCACTTGAGCGCTGCCGTGTGGGATCGTGTGATGACCCTCGGCTCTTGATTGGCCAGCGTGGCCAGCTCACCTATGCTCCACCCCTGCAAGTGATTCAACAGGAGGGCCAGGCACCTGCCAGGCCGCCGCCGCACGATTCGCCTGGTGGATTCGCCTAGTTGAGATGCCGGGTGTGGCTCACGTATTTCATGATGAAACACGTGTCAGGGGTATGGTGCATCATTCCAATGTCCCCGTCCTGCCGTTTTTGAAAGTGAGCAGGTCCGGCGTGCACCTTAGAACAGCTGCAGCATAATTAAAACCCCTTGCTCCACCAATTGCGCAGGAATTGGGGCGCACATGCTTGCCGCAGGATGCTGCGGTGGTCCGCTGTTCATCATGAGCTGACTTGAAAACCCCCTGGTCACAGGAGCGGCGCATGATCGAGTATGTGGCGCTGGGGGACTACCACACCGCCGTGGGATTCCTGCTGGCATCGCCGCCAGAGCGGTCCGCGCGCTACTACCGAGACGCCCTGTGCACACTGGCGCTGGCGCACGCCGCGGCGTCCGTTCCAGAAAGCGGATCGCCGCGAAAGCAGCAGCAGGAAGGCAGCGGGTTTGGCGCCGGCAACCCCGCGGACGACGCTGAGCCTGCGTCGCCGACAGCGGCGGCGGCGCCGACGCCGCCGACGGCCAGTAGCCTGCTGTGGCAGGCCGCAAAGGTGGGCCCTAAGCCCTAAACCCTGGAAGTCGGCCGCCCACAAGGGCGTCTGCCCACTTGCCTTCTGGCTGCCGTGACATGTAGGGTCGCCCAGCTGTGGCGCCCGCCTTTCCTGTCAAGGTTACATCGCTGGGCCTGCTAGCTGCACGGTGCGAAGTGGCGTTCTGCTGCGAGACGGCATTGTGGTGAACGTGCACTTGCTCTGCGGCAGGTGGTGGCGGCCAATGCGGCGAGCGTCGGGGATGCGCTGCTGGGCGTGCCGCTGCTTTGCTCGTCAGGTTTGCTGCTTACAGCATCGGCGTTTAAACACGCTCTATGTCACAGAGACCGTCCGCACCCGCACGAGGAGGCTGCTTGTCTGTGAGGTGCACGGCTGCGCTATCCGTGTTTCTCCAAAGTATTTTCGGCCCGACCTGACAGATCCTGTGGCGGGCCAGTCGGCGGTGCTGTAGGAGGCGGGGCTGCGGAACTCAGCTCCTCCAAACACCCACGAAACAAAAAAACTGGTATGGCATCGCAGGCCTGTCTGCGGAGGCGGTGGCGGTGCTGCAGGAGGCGGGGCTGTGGCGATACGCCGCCACGCTGGCGGCGGGCGCTCTGGCGCCTGGGCCGCGCGCTGCGGCATTGGATCGCTGGGCTGCGCATGTGCACCAGGCGAGTTGGACAGCAAAGCCTTCTTGTTGCATTACACAGTACACTTCTTGTTGCATGACACATTACCCTAAACCCTGAGCCAGACATTAGCGGCGGCGCTCCAGGCAGGCTCCAACCTACCGTGGTCAGGATGGGCACCACAACGTATGTAAAACCCTAAATAGTTGTCGTCACTCCTACGGTGTGTGATCCTGCGCTGCAGGTGGAAGGCAGCGTGTGGCGCGCCGCTGGGCTGCTCGCGGCCGCTGGCGAGCTTGGCGGCACGGCGGCGCTGCTGGCGGGGGCGCGTCTGCCCGACCAGGCGGCTGCCTTTGCCGCCGCCGTCCGCGAGGCCGGCCTGGCAGGCGAGCCGCCGTCCCGTCTCCACTGCATGTCTGACAAGCGAGGGCAACACGGCTGCAGATTGGCTGTTTTCAGGTTCACCAGAAGGGGGGGCTGCTGCATAGCTGGTTTCCATCCTGTAGGCTCAAAACTGCTGCTGGCCTCCCCCTTGCATGACGCTGAAGTTGCAACTGTTTGCAACTAAACCCTAAACCCTACTTTTTCTGCCGCAGGCGAGGGAGCGGGCTTGGTCAGCATGTTCCCTACTGGCTCGGGCGGCGCTCGGCGCGGCGGCCCGCAAGCGGCAGCGGATGGCGCCGCGCTGGCGGACGCCCTGGAAGCCGATTTCCGCCAGTACGCCATCGAGCTGCTGCAGGCTGTTTGACGCAGCGGCGGCCCAGGGCCCCTCTTGGAGCCATGGCCCTAAACCCTAAACCCTTGATGCAACCGCAACCAGGCTGCGGCGGCTGTGCTGATGAATGCTTTGGAAGCCGACCGCCGCCAGTACGCCACCGAGCTGCTGCAGGCCTTGTGAGGCTGGGTTTAGGCTTTTAGGGTTTAGGGCGCGATCCCAGCCATGTAGCACACACATACAAGACACACAAGACGGTGGCGTGCCCTAAACCCTAAACCCTAACCCCGGAGGCGGTCTGACGGCAGCAGCGCCCCGGACCGCGGCCCGATAGACGCTGTGGAAGACGAGGTCTGATGAAAGCTGCGTCAGCTGCGGCCGGCGGCCTCGGATGAATGTGGCTGCTGTGGCCGCAGATTGGCAGCTGCTGCGGCAGACGGGCGGCAGTACTGTTTGCGGTGAGCACGGTGGCGGACTTTGCCTCTGCCGGGTCCGCCAGATCCCTGCCAAGGGCTGTGGCACAGTCATTCCAGGCGTTAAAGAGACACGTGTTGATTTGCGTAGAGCGACCTGCGGTAAAGCACCAACTAAAGCACACAAAGCTGACCACCATGTCCTCCCTTCCTTCCTTGACCCTTTCTGCTTCCAGATCCAGGCTCAAAAAGCCGAGCGGAAATGTTTCAGGCCCAGCAAGACCAGATTTTGCAAAGGTTTTGATGCAAGCCTATTGGTCACAGGATCGCTGGAGCATGACGCTGTGACGGCAGCTTGGTCGCAGGCCAATCGCAATTGCTGGCAGCCGTCACCTCTTTCGGAAACGCCTCAGCGGGCTTTCTTGACGATCAAGCGTAGGGGAGAGACTGTCAGGAGCCCTTTAACATTTGTCTCGGTTGCGTGCCTGCAGCAGAAAGCACGAATGGTGGAGACATGCATGTTGGCCCTCCTGGGCTTGGACTGACACATCCAGAAACTGAGCGTCTCGCGCGCGCAAAGTGCTTCTTGAACGAACAGAAACAAAGTTTCTGTGTCGGAGCGCGGCACAAGCCATCAACTCCGCGCGGGCGCCGCGACATACGCACCCCCTTAGCGGCAGCCAGCTGGCCAAGCCGCCATGCCGGGCGCGCACAAGAAGAAGACCAAGGGCGCCAAGGTCAAGAAGCGCAAGGCGGACACCGCCAAAAAGGAGCGGAAGGCCGAGAAAGCCGCCGGCGGCGATGCCAGGGATGTCGCCGGCGGCGGTCCCGCCAAAGCAGCGGCGGCCTCCAAGCAGCGCAACCCCAAGGCCTTCATCTTCAGCGGCAGCGGGAAGGCCAAGAAGCAGGCAGCGCGCACCGCGGAGAAGGAGCAGCGGCGCATGCACGGTAGGATGGCGCGGATACCTGATGCATCGAACCTGCTGGTTGTGGACATCTCAGGGAAAAACGCGGGCGCTGGCAGCTTGGCGTGGGCTGGAAGCAGCCTGCGATCTTTTGTGCCAGGCAGCGCTCAGGCGCGCTTGCAGCTCTTGTGCAGGACCGCTCGTGATTGCGGCGCCTACCCAAGGGGCAGCCGCCGGCAGCAGCGCTGGTGCAGACTGCGTGGAACTTGTCGATTATCCACACTTTACATCAGCAGTGCCGCTCATGCAGGCAGAGTCATGAGACGGCCGCCGATGGCAGTGCAGATGCACCGACCTGTGCGGCAGATGCACACACCACTCACATATGTATGGTACTGTTCGATTTATTTCGACGTGCAGTGCCGCTCGTGGAGGCTGCGCCAGAGGAGGACCCCCCCATGCTGGTGCTGGTGCACGGGTTACGCTCTCAAGTAGTTTTGTTTCATGAACGGATACATTGGCCGCCTCCCGTGGTGGTGCGGTGCACGGATCACGCTCTCAAGTGGTGATTTCGTTTCATAAACAGACACATCAGGCTTTGTTGATTGAACATTGCGTCGTCCGCCGGCAGTGCCGATGATGGAGGCCGCTCCGGAGGAGGAGCCGCCGGTGGTGGTGCTGGTGCACGGCCCCCGCGGCGTCGGCAAGTCCACGCTCATCCGCGCGCTGGTGAAGCACTACACCAAGCAGAGCCTGGGCGACGTGCGCGGGCCGGTCACCATCGTCGCCGGCAAGCGTCGGCGGCTGACCTTCATCGAGTGCCCCCAGGTGGGGACTTTCTGGCACTGCAGCTAGTCATCTAACATGTGTATCGTGTTTGTATGCCTAATCCCCCTGGTGGCGGGCAAGCGCCGGTCAAGGGGAGTAAAGGTACTCCCCTTGGCGCCGGTGGCTCACCTCCATCGAGCGGTCTCAGGTGCGGGAGAGCATTCCCGCAGCCCGACAAGGTTGCACCGAGATGGGTTTCAGCAGCAACCCAGCATGCTTTCCTCCGGGAGCAGCACCTCCTGATGGCACAACACAGCCCTCCAGGAAGCGTCCTGTACAGTACAGTATATTGTACCGTATACAGTACAATTGCTGTATAGTATACTGTACGAGTACCGTACAGTATACTGTATGCGGCCATGGTGCCGCCGCCAAGTTGCATGTGTTTGCCACAACGCGTCTGTCTGGCTCGCGGCCAGGGGACGCATATTACACACTCACACTCACACCCTAAACCCTAAACCCTAGACGCAAACTGCGCAGGACATGCACGCCGCCAGGCATGACAAGCTGGGTACTGCTGCACGTAACATTGTCAACTTTGTCAACGCTCGCCATTATGCGCGCAGGACATGCACGCGATGGTCGACGCGGCCAAATATGCGGACCTGGTGCTGCTGCTCATCGACGCGGCCTTCGGCTTCGAGATGGAAACCTTCGAGTTCCTCAACCTGCTGCAGGTGCGGGAGCCAGACACGCCGCGAAACCTGTACAAAAACACACTGGAAGGCCGTGAAGAGGTTGTGGTTAGCCCTAAACCCTCACCCTAAACCCTACAAAAACACACTGCATGGCCTATCTGCAGGTGCCACCGGGGCTGTTGCGCTGCCGGGCTGCAGTGCCAGCTCCCAGTGTCAAACGGTCAAGACATGTAGTGTTATATATGTTTGTTGATTCCGCATCAGGTGCACGGCTTCCCTCGTGTGATGGGTGTGCTTACGCACCTGGACGGCTTCCGGGACGACGACAAGCTCAAGAAGGTCAAGAAGGCGCTCAAGCACCGATTCTGGACGGAGATCTACCAGGGTGCGGCTCCCATTTTTTTGTGCACACTATCATTCCTTCACCGCAGCTGCCGCTTCAGATGGTCCGACTAGGCCCGAAATGGTGCAGAGAAATGGTGCAGAGAAATGGTGCAGAGAAATGTGGTGCAGAGAAATGGTGCGGAATGGTACACACTGCTGGCTGCTCTGCGGCCTCATCCCATCAGCAGGGCGGATGGCTGCGCGCATCGCCTACCAGAGGGCTCTGACCGTCCGCAGAAGACGCCAGGCTGCTCTACCTGAGCGGCATGCGGCACGGCAAAAGTCAAAAGTCAAAAGTCAAAACTCTCTTGCACTTGTCGCGTGCAGGCGCCAAGCTGTTCTACCTGAGCGGCATGCGGCATGGCAAGTACCTCAACCGGGAGGTGCTCAATCTGGGACGGTTCATCAGCGTCATGAAGTTCCGTCCTTTGAGCTGGCGAACCGCCCACGGCTACCTGGTGTGTTCCCTGTCGAGCCTCACCGAAGGATGTGTCCAAAACTTGGAACGCCGGGGCGCTCCATCAGCGTCACGAAGTTTCGCCTGCTCAACTGGCGCACCGCTCGCGGCTTCCTGGTGCTGGTCTTGTGTTGGGAGCTTCGCAACAGGACGACATTTCTCATCCACCAGCGTCATGAAGTTTCGGTCGCTCAACTAAGGATCCGCCCTCAGCTGCCTGGTGCGCTGGCCAACAGCCCTGCGCCCTTTCTGCTGTTCGCAAAGCTAACAGCCCGCAATCAGAAGGCTTCTCTCGGGCTGGGGCGGGCTGCTCGAAGCAGGTGACGCCGCAGGTGTGCGTGAAAGCTGATACAACTGCGATCGAGACCTCCGTTTTCGCACCTCCGTTTTGTCAAATACATACCGGCGTGACACTTGTTTACCTAATGTTTACCTAATGTTTACCTAATGACTGTACAGGTGGCGGACCGGCTGGAGGACTTGACGCCGCCGGAACGCATCGAGGTGGACGACAAGTGCGACCGGGATGTAGCGCTGTACGGCTTCCTGCGCGGCGCCAATCTGCGCCCCGGCGCTCGCATGCACCTTGCTGGCGTCGGCGACTTCTCAGTAGGCTTCTATAGTAGAGCGCATCAAGGGCTTGCTGGGTCTATGTCAATGTAAAGGTGCATCCTGCATCCTGCATCCTGCATCCCTTTTGCAACCTGCACGCCGGCGGGCGCACCTCACCGGCGTCGGCAACTTCGTGACGGGTCCAGGACATGTTGTTCCCTTGCGTATGTGACAGGATGAGCCTCTACATGACCCTGAAACCTTCAGGGAACGAACCTGCGTATCTGTCAGCCTGCCACCGGGTAGGCACCTTGCCGGCGTCGGCGGCGTTTCACATACCTGCCAGCAGTGCCGGAGTACACGCGCCAGAGATCTCGACCCTGACTCTTCGTCAGCCGACACTTGTTTGCTCGTCCGGAAACAAGTGTCCGAACCGGTTCGGGTGGCGGAGGTGATGGCGCTGCCGGACTCCTGCGCCGCCGCGGCAGCGTCGAGCAACGAAGCTCACCCCGCTGCTGTTTACACATTGTTGAACCAATTATCACCCTTTCCCCATGCAACCTGCAGCTGGCGGAGGTCACGGCGCTGCCGGACCCCTGCCCGCTGCCAGGCAGCCAGAAGCGGCGGGGCCTGGGGGACAAGGACCGCCTGCTGTATGCACCCATGGCGGACGTCGGCGGGCTGCTGTACGACCAGGACGCCGTCTACATCGACATCCCCGACTGGAAGGTGCGGGAATCGCGGTGCAGGTTCACAAGGCCAATGAGCTGCGCGGCGATGTGTCACGGACACCCGCAGCTGGTAACCTCCGACTGAGAGGTCTGGCCCCGGCATGCAGGCGCCTCTCAAACATCCGCCGGCTCCTTCACATGCCAGACTCTTGAGATGTGACGGTGGTGAGAATTACGTAATCTGCCCCGCTTGGAAAACGAGCTGGACTGCGCCTCACTGCCGCACCCAGCTGCAGTCGCTGCAGCATAGAGTGACGACGGGTGGACTTGTCGCGTCCGCAGGTGCAGTTCACGGGGGAGGCGGCGGGAGGCGGCGAGGGCGAGGGCATGGTGCGGCAGCTGCAGGACGCCTCCCGCCCTGGCGTCGACGCCGCCCTGCGGTGCGACTTCCGATATCATCCGCGTCTCGTCCCAATCTCCGAACGGCATGAATCGTCCACTGAAACCTGACGTCACGGCCAGGTTGGGCTGCGCTGCTCGCCTTCTAACTTGGACTGAAAAGAAAAAAGGGTGCGTTTTTTCTTATTAAGCTTTCTCTATACCGAGCCAATTCTAACCTTGAAGTACCGGCCACTTGTGTCATAGCTTCAGTTGAAAAGAAAAGAAAACGACTTGTTAACGTCGTTCCATTTCTAGTTGAAAATTTAAGGAATTACAGAAATTGTAATTCAGATCGGAGTAACTTGTCAGAGTATACTTGTCGAATCAACCCACTTTTATCACCTCCTTGGATCCATGTGCAGTTCTCCGCTGGTCGCCCGGATCACTCTGGTACAGGGAGTTACGCATCCAGCTGTTTGGCGGCGGCGCGCAGCTTGTCGCGCGCAGGTTGTCGGCGACGCTGCGCTGGACGCAAACAATGCGTTGCCGGGAACTGACACAGCTCTCGGGACGACTCCCGCACAACCCCAATGCGCAGGGAGTCGCGCATCCAGCTGTTTGGCGGCGGCGCGCAGCTTGCGGGTGATGCTGCGCTGGATGCAAACGACGCGCTGGGCCTGGCCGGCGAAAGCGACGACGCCTCTGGCAGCGAGGGGCGCGACAGCGAAGACGACGAGGGCGGCTTGGCGGACGGCGGCTCAGAAGCAGACAGCAGCGACGACGGTGCGCGCCCATTCCTCCCGCTTGCTCATTGCTGTGGCAGTCCGGCGCCAGCCTCAAACTGCATGAAACGGCAGCGCTACCCTAAACCCTAAACCCTAAACGTACAGCGGCCCGTCACGAACAGCGATTCGCAGTGAGGAGCCGTCACCTGTGATGCATGGCAGCGTCTGATTCCGTCCTTGCAGTGGCACATCGTGTCTGACTCAATGTACGAGCACTGCCGCTTCGCCACCCTTCTTGCTACATCCGGAGCGGTTTGTGCGTTCGCCTCTCGGCAGCTGCGCTGCAGCCTGCAGCTGCCGCTCACCCTGAGCGATTCGGTGCTCTGCTGACGCCTGCGGCGGCTGTGCGCGATGCAGAGGGCGAGGATGTGGGCGCGGACGCCGCCGGCGGTGGCGCATATGGCCTCACGCGCCTGCCGCGCGATGCGATTGTGCAGGTGCGTCCGCGCCCGCCGGGATCGCATCCCTGCCAATGTCTTCAACCGGAAAAACCCTAAACCCTAAGAAGGCTTATGCCGGTGTCCTACGTGTACTGGGGATCGCTGGCGCTTATGAGTCATCTGTGTTCGCCAGCGAGCGCTGAGCCAGGCTTGAGCAGCGGTCGGCCGCCAGCAGAGATGAAGACGCATCGGTCTGGCTGCACGCCAAGACATGCATCGTCGACCAAAGGATTCACCAGCTGATGCTGCACAAGCAGGCGGCAGACGGGAGGGTGCGGCGGCGGGCGGTGTTTGGCGACGTCGCGCTGGAGGCGCCGTCGGACTCGGGCGAGTCTTCAGACGCCGAAGAGTCGCAGGATGCGGCGGCGGCCTTCGGCGGCGGCGGCGGCGCAAACGTGGACTCGGACGCCGACTCCGACGAGGGTGCGCGCTCGTCAGAATGCAGGGGCTCACGCGGCTGCATGATTGCCTTGCATCCTATTATATTATTTCATTTGGTAAAATGTAATAATAATAATATTAGTCATCATTATTATGCACTCGCTGCGCCCTCCTGCTGCCTGCCCGAACTATGTTCCGGATCCTCTGATGAGGCCGCACATTCCAATACACGGTCTCCGCCCATCTTTGTGCAGCAGAATTCAGGCTGGCACATACTGAACATCGCATGCAGGCCTGGGTGCCGCCGCGCGGGTGGAAGGCCGACGTGCTTAGCCCGCCGCGGTGGCATCTCACACGTTGGCCGGCAAACATGCCGCGGAACAAAGATCCCTCACGGACTCACCTAGCAGCCCGCAAGCCGGGGCGGCACTGCTCGGCGGACGGCCAAGCCTGCAAGAGCATGCCGCCCTCGCCTCAGAATGCTCCGCCGAAGCAAGGCGGAGGCTCCCGGAGCATCATGTTTAAACTAAACCCTAAACCCTAAACCCTCAAACCATTGTCCGCAGGCCTGGGCGGCGCCGCGCGGTGGAAGGCCAATCTGCTGGAGCACGCCGCGGCGGTGTTCTCGGGGCGGGCTGCGGACCTGGCGGCCTATGTGTACGGCCAGCCGGCGGTCGTGACGCAGGGCCGACAGCCGAACGGCCGGCAGGTGTGCAGACACTCGAGACCCTAAACCCTAAACCCTAAACCCTCGACACAGGTTCTAGCTGGAGGGACCTCAGAAGCTTCTGTCTCACTCAGAATCACGCAAAATCACGCAATGCTCCTGCGCACAGAAAGCAGCAGCCACTGGGCCCGATGGCCGACAGAGGGGCTGCAGGATCAAAGACAATTCAATAAATGGCAATCTGAAAGGCAAAAATTCGACTCAGGACCCGCGACTGGTGTTGCAGTGCGCATCCGCCTCCGGCTGCCAGCTCAGCGTCAAGGCCAATGAGCTCGTCTCTGACGGCGCAAGACTGCGGCAGGCTGTAGAGCCCTTTGACAACAAACGTCGTTTGCCAGGCCGTCGTAGAAGCAATCAACATTGAGAATGCTCTCGAGCGGATCACAGCGCCCGTGCACAACTTTGACCAGTGTCTCAATGACGCAGTGCTCTTCTCAAGTTCCTTTGGCGACCTTGTGCTGCAGGCAGCGAGCGGGGACTCCTCGGACGAGGAGTGGCTCTTCTGCATGACCGCCGCGACCCACATCATATGTGGAATCACAACCGACACTTCGCATTGTGAAGCTGCTGCAGGCGGCGGGGGGCGAGTCTTCGGACGACGACGAGCTGTTCCGCGTGCGAGGCGCCGCCGACGGTGGCGGCGGCTTGGGCGACGATGAGGCAGCGGGACTGGACGCCGTGGACAGCTCCCGGCCTGGCAGCGCGGCGGCGGCGCTCGCGCTGGCGCGGTGGGACGCCGACGGCGCTGCGCAGGCGCTGCGCGACCGCTTCGTCACAGGTTCGTGTCGGTGTAGGGTTTAGGGTTTAGGCTAGTCATTAGTGTCTGAAGTGGTGGGATGCCGACGGCGCTGCGGAGGCGCTGCACGACTGCTTTGTGACAGGTGGCGGTGCAATGCAGGGTTTAGGGTTTAGGGCAGTATCAATTAGGGCTTGAAGCGGTGCGACGCCGACGGCGCTGCGTGACCGCTTTTTGACAGGTGGCGCCGCAAAGTTGGCGGGAGCTCCAGCACCATGGCACAGGTAGCAGCAGCTTGCATGGCGCCAGCAGAACCGCGACAGGCTTAATTCGCATTATTTATTATATATTTCATGTTATATAATAACATTATATAATAACATTATATATTATTTTATTTATTTCATTATCCCATGACGGTTCTGCCATCGTGCGCAGGCGACTGGGAGGCGGCGCAGCGACGGGAGGATGCAGCGCCGGCGGCGGATGACGCAGAAGAAGTCTTCGGAGAATTCGAGGACATTGAGACCGGTGCGTGTAACTATTTAGGGTTTAGGGTTTAGGGCTATCTGCTTGTCTGCCACACCGCGCTCCGGGCACATCCAGGGCACCTGGATCGCAGCATTGCATGCCCCTGCCAACACACCTGCTCGCTGTCCACGCATCATTATTTGATGACCAAGCGCACCATATGCTGTCGTTGTGCATATTGTGCCGTATGTGAAGCTGTGCGGTTTTCAAGAGGTATCGCGCTGTGCGCCCCATGCACATGCAGGTGAGCGTTTAGGGTTTGCGGTTTAGGGTTTGCGGTTTAGGGTCTGCACCCCATGCACATGCAGGTGAAAAGTTCGGAGGCAGCGGCGGCGATGCGGTGGCAGCGGCTGCGGCAGCAGCCATCCGCAGCGCGGCGGCGGAGGAGGCCGCAGACAAGCGCGCAGCGGAGAAGGCGGCGAAGAAAGCCGCCTTTGACTCCGAGCTTGACTCCGGTGCGTCTTCTGCTCCCGGACCACATTCCCCTTTGGGCCGGCAGACTCGCGCGTCACGGTGCGAGGGTTCAGGGTTTAGGGTTTGGCCCATGCAAGCCAGTACTGCTGGCTGGCAGAGGCACATCTGCACCGCGGAAGCGCTGGGTGACCCGGCCGGTGCTTGGACTTCCTGGGATGAAAATCCAAAGTTGGTCGACTTCCGGAATTGAATTTGACCTTTGCAGCACGACGCGAATGATGCGCAGAGCTTTAATGATGCAATGCAAGACGGGTGAGGCCAGCGTCAGCACCCCTGAATGGACCGCCAGTCGTCCTTGGCTGAGCCGCAACTCTTCCCTGTCTGGCAGTCGGCGCCAGGGGCATCAGAGAGGCGGGCGCCGGCGCCGCTGCGGCCGGCGCCGGAGACGAAGCCGCCGACACCTACTACGACGCCATCAAGGTGTCCTTTGTTTCATACCTTGATGCTCTCCCAAGGTGAAACAAAGCAGGTGAAACCAACAGACAGTTGAACCGGAACTCGCGACGATGCATCCAGATCATTCAAACGTCATGGAAGGCTTCGATCCTGTCAGACACAAATAGTGCAGCAAGCTTTGCTGGGATGCATTCAAATGTGCAGGCGGAGATGGGAGGCCGCGCCGCCAAGACACGCGTTGCGATGGACGCGCTGGACGCGTCTACACGCGTCTCCATGGAGGGGCACCGCCCCGGGGCGTACCTGCGCCTGCGCTTCTCAGGTAAGCGACAGCTGCAGCACAGCTGCGCTCAGGGGGCGCAGAGGCCAAGTCCCTGCTGCCCAATTCGATTCGTTCGTGAACCGCATTTCCAACTCGCAATGTCGCCCGCAGGCATGCCGGCAGAGCTGGTGACGCACTTCGACCCGCGGCTGCCGCTGCTGGCGGGAGCGGTGGCGCCGGCGGAGGCCGGCACCGGCTACCTGCGCCTGCGACTGAAACGGCACCGCTGGTTCCCCAAAACCCTGAAGACGCGCGACCCGCTCATCTTTTCCATCGGTGCGGCCTCGCTTGCCCTGGACAGTCTGTTCGGTGGGATGTGCCGATCAAAAGATTTCGAGGAATCAAGATACTGTGCGGGCTGGGAGTGTCAGGCTCGGCCACAGCCTGAGGTGCCTGTGTACTCCACCAGCGCCATCCAATCAGACCTTGTATTTTAGCTTCGCTGAAATATTAGGGGGTTGTAAGTTTAATTCTACTAAGTAGAATTAAACCAACTACCTTTTGTCCCCGCAGCAGCACTTGTTTGTACATCTGACGACCCTGGAAACTGAAACATAGTCTACTTCAAAAAGAAAAGCTTAAGCTACAGCGGCTGGATACGGAAAATGATGCCAGCGGCCGGCTGCCGCAGTGCATGGGCGCTCGAGCGTGGGCGTGGGCGTTAGGGTTTAGCAAGGGGCGTGACAACAACACAACATGCGTTCTGCGATCCCACCCCGTGGCTCCTGCACAGGCTCGCTAAACCCTAAACCCTTCCAGAGCGGCCCGGTGGTCGCGGCGGAGGTCGCCGACGGGCGGCTGCCCACATGTCGGCCTAAAGGTCATCATGACGTGAAGAACAAACATCATATCGTTCCCACACAGGCTGGCGTCGCTTCCAGAGCGTGCCGGTTTTCGCGACGGAGGACGCCAACGGGCGGCTGCGGGCGCTGAAGTACACCCCGGAGCACATGCACTGTTCCGCGCTGCTGTGGGGCGCCCTCGCGCCCCCCAACACCGGTGAGAACCCAGCAGTCACGGCATTGCAGGCGTTCCAGGTGATGTGACGCATGCGATCGCCTTGGTAGATAGCGCTGTAACCAATCACAGAGTCCCATGCGGTAATGCGCAAAGAAAATTCTTTTAATACAAAAGTGTGCTCCTCGCTGCAATGCTGCAGCGAGCAGCTCATGCTCGTGATCGTCCCGCCCTTAGCGCATGCGGGCTGGCGCGTCAGCGCCACTAGTGCTACGCAGCACACGGCTGTTGAGACGTCTGCAAAGTGCCAAAGAGTTTAGGGTAAACCCTAAACCCTAAGTTCCAAAGGCTCTGACTGGGCTGCTGCCGCTGCCTGTCACAGGCATACTGGCGGCACAAAAGGCGCAGGCGGGGCAGGCGGGCTGTCGCGGATCAATTCCACGGCATCCAAGATCCCCTCCCAAGTGTGTCAGGGCTCGACGACTGCTTCTTGCCCCTGCCGCAGGCATGCTGGCGGTGCAGAAGGCGCGGGCAGGGCAGGCGGGCTGGCGTGTCAGCGCTACCGGCGTTGTTACGGCCGTCGAGGCGGCGCCTGCCGTCGTCAAGAAACTCAAGCTCGTGGGTCACCCCTTCAAGGCGAGTTCGTGGCTTCCACTTTTGTCATATGAGGTGAAGGAGTGCGAAAGTGTGAAAATGTATTGGGATAGGTGACGAGAGCGGCGCCCGCGATCGTAGAATCCCAAGCCCGTGGGCCCCCCTTTCAAGGTGGGGCAGAGCCGAGCACTGCGGGCACGGTGTTCAAGGCAGCACCTGCCATCATAGAAGCTCTCAGCTCATGGGGCACCCCTTCATAGCGGGGCGGATGTTCGTGAAACCCTAGAAACCGTGCTTTCTAGCTGTACGTGCTGTTGCAGCCGGTCCTCGCATGTTGCCGTTAATGTCATTGTTATTAAAGCCTGACGGTCAGGCACGGTGCGGTGGCTTTGGTCATGGAAGGCGGGTACCACTTCCCATGACCTTGTCGATGGTCAAGTGCTCCTGTCTGGCATTGAACTACATAAGGTGTCGTGTCTTACAGCACGCCCCTGCAAAGCTACACAAACCTAAACCCTAAACCCAAAGGGCACGAACTTTTGCCGGCTGCGTGCCTATCAACAGCTGCGCTCTTCCTGCGGCTGCCACTGAGATTCTCCGAGCCTGGTTGCTCACCGCCGCAGCTATCCGCAAGCACACGAGTCCAGCAATGCAGGCGGCAACGTCCTCTCAAAAGGTCCTGAACCGTCAAGGCGTTGCTGCACATTGCTGTTGTCACTGTCTCCGCAGATCCACAAGCACACGGCATTCGTCGGCGACATGTTCAACAGCGGCCTGGAGGTTGCTAAGTTCGAGGGCGCATCCGTCCGCACTGTATCCGGCATCCGCGGCACCATCAAGAAGGTGCGGGGTTGTCTCCACAAGCTTGCTGTCCCTGGGCGGTGATGCCTCTGGTGCGAAAAAAAAAATAAATTTTAAATTTTATTAAAATTAATAATCTTTTTTAAATTCTCTCTTTCCCGCTGCATGCAGGCGCTGCGCCCCGGGGTGGGCGGCGGCAAGGACGGCGCCTTCCGCGCCACCTTTGAGGACAAGCCGCTGCTCAGTGATACGGTGCGTCCTGTAGGGTTTAGGGTTTAGGGCCCGACCCCCTTTCGTCGTCAACCCCATTTGGAGCTTTGGAACCTCTTAACCCCCCACCTCGATGACCCGCTGCATGGAGCGCCTGTCGGCTGCGAGGCTTTGCCACCCGAGCAAGCTCAGGGCCTGGCTCACAGCGAGCATTTCGAGCCTGGGACGCAAGACGTCTGCCCGCACATCGTGTAAGGCTGCAGGCTCTGACATCTCTGCCAGACCAGCCATGCTTTCGCAGCCGCCGCACCGACGCATCCTGGAGATGAAACGTGGACCTACAGCAGGCTCCGATGCCGTGCCACTCGCCTTTGTTGCTCCAAAATGGCGGTGCAGGTGTTTGTACGCGCATGGGTGGCGGTGGACCTGCCCGGACTCTCTCCAGCTTCTTCTGTTAGGGTTTAGGATTAGGGTTTAGGATCTCTCCGGCTTCTCCTGATCTCCACCTGTTGCAGTGATATCCTTTATTTGGCTCTTTCTCATACGAATCGCCCGGTGCAGGTTTTCCTGCGCGCGTGGGTGGCCATAGACCTGCCCAAGCTGTGCAACACTCCCGCAGTCCCACTCTGTGCAGTAAGAAGCAACTTCGTTGTTTTGGTGAAAAAAGTAAAGAAGCTAAAGCTTTTCTATCAGCAAAAGGCCTTTGTTAGCTACTTGTGAAAAGAAGCTCTAAGGTTTTCGCTTCGCCGTCAGGTAGGGAAAAACCCCTTGCCCCCGTTATGAAACATGCTCACGCCCCGAGCTGGCCTGGTGCAGGTGTTCCTGCGCGCCTGGGTGGCGGTGGACCTGCCCAAGCCGTGCAACACTCCAGGAGTCCCACTTTTAGGGTTTAAGAGACCCTTGCCCTCGTCATGAAACATGCTCACGCCCCTATCTGGCCTGGTGCAGGTGTTCCTGCGCGCCTGGGTGGCGGTGGACCTGCCCAAGCTGTACAAGACTCCAGTCCCACTTTTAGGGTTTAAGAGACCCTTTCCCTCGTTGTGAATCATGCTCACGCCCCGATCTGGCCTGGTGCAGGTGTTCCTGCGCGCCTGGGTGGCGGTGGACCTGCCCAAACTGTACAACCCGGTGACCAACCTGCTGGGGCCAGCGCCGGCGCCGCCCGAGTTCGAACGTACCCGCAAGCGGCAGGAGGCGCGCCTCCTGTCATTAAATAATTATATATATATATATATATATATATATATATATAATTATATTTAATATATATAATTATATTTAATATATATAATTATATTTAAATAATTTATATTTATATATATTTATTATATATATATATATATTAATTATTATATATATATATATATAATATAAACTTTTTATTTCCAAAACTCTCCAGCCCTCCTGATGAGCAATGCCTCCCTGATGCAGGAGCCTCCCTGATGCAGGAGCGCAGGTAAAGCCTGGAGCGCATTTGCAGTGTGCGCAACCGCACACTGCAGCAGCATTTCACCATGTGAAAGCCGTGGCCCCCATGCGAGCCATGGCCGCGGCTGGTTTAGGGTTTAGGGTTATTAGGGCGCGGCTGCCCCAATCGGCCCTCTATCCATGTGTTAGTGCATGACGCCAAGACGAGTCACGCACGAGCCAACAGTCCTCACACAAGTCGCTGTCGAAATGATGATGATGATCTTTTGACTGACAGAATGCTGCCGCCACAGGCAGAGGAAGACACAAACGCCAGGCTGGAGCGCTGGCCCCGCTGGCCCCGCTCTCTCCGCCCAGAGATGATCAAAGTTGCAATAACTTTCTTACCAGTGGACGAGGACGCAAATGCTAATATGAAGCCGCTGGGTCCGCTGTCTTTCACCACAAAGATGATGGGTTACTGAGGTTGATACTCATCATCTTCTTATTATTCCCTGCTGTCACAGGTGGACGAGGACACGAACGCCAACATGGAGCCGCTGGGGGCCGCTGTCCTTGACCAAAGATGACTGGTCACTAAGACTGATTACTCATCATCTTCTTGTTAACCCTGCTGTCACAGGTGGACGAGGACACGAACGCCAACATGGAGCCGCTGGGGGCCGCTGTCCTTGACCGAAGATGACTGGTTACTAAGACTGATTACTCATCATCTTCTTGTTAACCCTGCTGTCACAGGTGGACGAGGACACGAACGCCAATATGGAGCCGCTGGGCCCACTGTCCTTGACCAAAGATGACTGGTTACTAAGACTGGTTACTCATCATCTTCTTGTTAAACCCTGCTGTCACAGGCGGACGAGGACACGAACGCCAATATGGAGCCGCTGGGCCCGCGGCCCGGCGGCGCAGCGGCAGGGGCCGCCGGCGCCGATCTGTCGGGCCCGCCGTTTGTGCCGGCGGCCGCGTTCGAAGGCGCGCTGCCGGGCTACGTGTTTGGTACTGGGCGGCAGGGCACGGGCTACCACCGAGACCGCGCGGCGGCGGCGGCGGGGGGCGCCGATGACGAGGTTGACAACCCCCCCGAGATGCTCGCGGCAGACGGTCTGCCCGCAGGTGTGGATCGAGCCCCATCTGCTACTGGATACCAATGGGGTTCGGATTACTCGCATTTTTGTTGTTGCGAAAAAAAATTCAAGTCAATCGGGTTGGTTTTTTGCTCCAAGTTTTGGATCAAAAAACATTCTAGAAAATCGAAGAGCTAAAATTAAAATTTATATTTTTTTTAAAAAAGATTTATTTAATTTATTTAATTTTATCTGCAACGCGCAACACACTCCGCGACTGTGCAGAGATGCGCCACACCCACCTCAATCGCATGCCTGAGACTTCCGACCTGCACGTCTGCGCACCGCACCGCCGCTCCCACCAAACCCGTGTTAACGGCACTTTTTCCACCAACTCCGACGTTATCATTTTCTAAATTCAAAGCCATGCCCTTTACTCCACTGTGCAACTCTACCATCTCTCCTGATTGTATTTTATTTAAACCATATACACGGGCCGCAGGCGAGGAGGGTGGCTGGGTGGGCATGCGCACGGTGGCGGACCTGCGGCGGGCGTTGGGCACTGGCGCGCCGCGCAACCGCGACTCGTTGTACGCGCCCATCGAGCGGGGACCCCGGTCCTTCAACCCCCTCCGCGTCCCCAAGAAGCTGCAGGTGCGACTCCGGAGGGTGCAGACAGCCACGTGTTCGACCCCCACTTCGCTGTTTGTCACCACGGCAAAAGAGCGTGTCTGACCGGGTTTGCGCTTGTTTGTTTCTGCGCACCAGGCAGCAGGCAGCAGCATGAGCCGCCCTCGAGTTTATGCATGATCGGCCTGCCCAACTGACGACCATGATCGGCCTGCCCAACTGACGACACTTCAGATCCACGCCCTGCCGTCCAGCTCCAAAGCGGGGCGTGTCAGCCCAAAGCGGATCCACGCTTTCAAACACTGCAGGAGGCGCTGCCGTTCAAGAGCAAGCCCAAGGTGCCCGGCAAGAAGGGCCGCAAGGGTTACCTGGACAGCCGGGCGCTGCCACTGGATCCCGCGGAGAAGAAGGCGGTGGCGCTGTATGCCAGCCTGGCGGCCGTGCGCAATGAGAAGGCGGCCAAGCGGCGCGAGCAGCAGGCCCGTCGACGCGGGGTACGTCTGCTTGAAAAAAGAGAAACAACTGTTTGGTGGCTCGCATCATCAAGGAAAGCGCTGCAGCTGGTCGCTGTGCGGCTTGCTGTACGTCGGTTCTGCCGCATCAGATTCAACTCTCTCACCGGCTCATCAGATCCTGCTGGTCTCGGCCCTGCCAGTCATTGCGCCCGTGCCGCTGCAAACAGCTCCGGTTGTGACGCTCCTGTGACGCTGCTGTTGCGCGATGCGTCGCCGCAGGAGCAAGTCAAGAAGACGGCGGCGGAGGAGGCATGGCGGTCGGGCTGGAACCAGGAGCAGCGCAAGAAGCGGTACGTGGAGGCGGGCCAGGCGGAGGCGCGCAAGGTCAAGAAGGCGCGCGTCGCGGACGATTGATGACGGGAAGCGATTTGGAGACCGGGGCCCGGTAGCGGCGCGGGAGTTGGCCGGAGTTGGCTCGGTAGTCAACACTGTGTAGTGAAGTGTCAAGCCTGATCGGTCAGTGGCTGCACCAGCGAGGTACTGTTACGAGGTTTACATGTGAGTTCAAACAGTCTGTGAGCCAGAGTGAAAGCTGAACTCGTTTTCGCACAAGTTCGGCGGTGGACCTGCGGGCATTGGCACTGCAAGCTGCGACACAATTCAGTTCAGTGCGGCCTCGAAGCGCATTGCACAGCTCGACACAAATCGTGAACGCCAGCTGACGCCAGCACCGCCGATCACAACAGTCGCCACAACGCCAACTCGCCGTGGCGGCCATGCACCCAAATTGAGTTTCCGGAACGCAACCTGAGCAGCCGCGATGGGCAACGACTACGAGGCCCGGCGGCGCAACAAGAAGCTGAACAAGCGTGTCGCACAGGATGCGGCCGAGGGCGAGGACCGGAGCAAGAAGCAACGATCCAAGGGCCGCCCCAAGGTGTCGTTTTGCTGCTGGCTTGCCCCTTACCGCGCCAAGCAAGCTGGACCATAAACACACGGCACGCGGAACACACGCATGCATTGCGGTCTTGACGAGGAGTCAAGTACCTAGGAGTACTGCCAGCGGCGCTTGATCGGGCGGCAGTGCAATGTTGGCTGGCGTCATGAATAAAAACAGAAACAGTTCCCACTGCAATCTTCTCTGCATGCATGGCCTTGCGAGAACATCGCAACGCATGGCCCACCTGCGCATTGGTGCAAGGAACGTTCTCGCCAGCTCGTGGCGGCCACCCTGACACGTCACCTGCAAAATCCTGCCACAGGTGCGGCGGCTGTGCCGCGGGCCCTGCTTTGGTGACCCCGCCATCACGGCGGAGGACACGCAGTGGCGGGAGTCGGACGACGAAGCGGCGGCGGCGTGGAGCGAGCCGCCCGCTGAGATGCTGCAGGCTTCAGCGCCCCAGCCGGGGGCCAAAGACGGCAAGCATGCATCCTCGTGCTTGTCTAGTGATACAGCACTCAGCATGAGGGAGTAGCATGCCTGGCATAGCTGCAGCCAGCTGCGCGTCAATGTACGGTGGACTATGCAGCAGCTGCGCATGCTCCGCCCGGAGATTGCTGCCACATTTGCAGTCCTCGGCAGCACAAGCCCCATTTACAAAGTAAACGCCTCAAGGCATGAACGATCCTCTGAGTGGACCACGTCCCAACATTGCTGCCCAACGCCTGCGAGCAGGCGCAAAGGAGAAGCTGGCGGCCGCGGCAATGCGCTTCTCCACAGCTGCCGACCCCTCAGCGGTCGTCGCGTCCTCTGCCGCCGCTGAGAAGCTGGCGGGCAAGCGGCAGCGGGAGCACAGAGCCGGGCTCGAGAAGGAGGCCCTGGAGCGAGACGCGGCGGCCGCGGCGGACGGTGCGCCGGCGCCGAGGCGAGAGCCGGCACCGTTGCCAGAAACGCTGGCGGCGCTGCCGCCGCCGCTGGGGCGCTTTATGGCGAGCCAAGGCTTCACTGGGCCCACCGCCATCCAGTCCAAGTGGGTTCTGTGCTTGATAGGATGCATGAACTCTTACAGACTTTACCGGACATGAGGAGCCCTTCAAGACTCTGACACACCGGTCATGGCGGTGCTGTTTCAGCCCCCGCCCCTCCTGGCTGGTCATGCATAGAGGATTGCTTATGCAGACTTGGGCAGGCCAGGTTGTGATTCTGGTGAAAACAGCTAGAGTGATCGAGCCACGATGCTGCACGCTACAGAGGCAAGCAGAGTTCTTGAGTCTGCGGCGCGTAGCACCGCTCAGCGACCAGCGCCACTGAGCATCACATGGCCGGCATGCGGTCATGCCACGCAGTGATGAGACCTCAACATACATCCACTGCAGGTCGTGGATGTAGGGTTTAGGGTTTACCCTAAACCCTACCCCACCCTAAACGCTGCGCTGCCCAAGTGGCGGTCGTATCGGCGGTCGCGCAGCCGGAGTCTCAGGATACACGTTCGTGATACGCTTTTGCCACATAGCTGTTCGCACCCTGCAATGCACCACAGGGTGGGACGCCGCGTCGTCCTAGCGACGGGATTTGCTGGCGGTGGCGTCGCCGGGCCGGCTCAGCATCTGGGAATCCAATCTTCCAGACTCTGATGTGCAGGGTCTGGGCCGCCGCGCTTCCCAAGCGGCGGGACGTGCTGGCGGTCGCGCAGCCAGGCGCCGGCAAGACGCTGGCGTACCTGCTCACCATGGCCGCGCGACTCATGGGCGCGCCCGCGCCCGCGGCGGCGGCGGCGGCGGGGGCAGCTGGCGCTGCGGCGGGCAGCGCGGCGGCCGGAGGCGCTGAGGAGGCAGCTGCGGAGGCAGATGCGCAGCTGGAGGCACCCCCTGCGCCGCAGGGACTCGTGCTGGTGCCCACGCGGTGAGCAAAGTAACCCCGCGTGTGTCGCCTCTTCGCTGTCACAGTTCCGAGGACATGCACAACCTCATGTGTGCATTTGGACAAGCTTGTGAAAAAGCTAGTTGTGAAAAAGCTAACGAACCGAGCGAATGTGTGAGCCAGCGAGCGGCGGCGGCCTCCCGCTGTCGCCTTGTGCTGGTTGACTCTGTCAGCAGAGGTTGTATGACGGCCATTCTGCCCGGCAGGGACTGTGGTACCTTCCCGCAGTTGTGAGTGTGCGAGTCTTCAGTCCAGGCGCTGAGAGTGTCAGCAGCTGGGACGAACGGCACTCGCGTCGCCTCCTCACGGGTGTCCGTCTGACTGACTTCTTGTACTGTCCCTTGCGACCCCGCAGGGTTTAGGGTTTAGGGCTTAGGGCTTAGGGTTTAGGCTTCTTGTGGCGTCCCTTGCGACCCCGCAGGAAGCCGGCGCAGCGGGTGGCGGGCATGGCGCTGTCGATAGAACACCGCCTTCCCAAGGCTCGTCAGTGCCCAAACGAGACTGTGCCGACAACGCTGCCATGCGCATGCTGCAGGGAGCTGGCTCTGCATGTTGCGGGCGTGGCGCGCAGGCTGCAGCCTATCACGGGGCCGTGTCGAAGCTGTCCGAAGGCTCACAATAAGAGATTTCCAGACGTGGAAACTGTATATGTACTTGCAGTACTAATACCAGAGCGAATGGCGGTGGTTTATTTCGAGAGTCATCGGCTTCTGGGCCCGACGTACGCTCCTGACTTCACATGGAGCTGGCGCGGCAGGTGGCGGGCGTGGGGCGCAGGCTGCGGGGGGCAACAGGAGCCTTTTTGCTGCGTTTCGAAAGGCGCATGGACCCCAGGGCCGACAACTGGTGCTGTGCACGCCGCAGGGAGCTGGCGCAGCAGGTGGCGGGCGTGGCGCGCAAGCTGCGGGCTGCGACGGGGCTGCGGGCCGCGTGCGTGCACGGCGGCGCCAACCGCACGCCTCAGGTTCGTTTCCATCGAGATTCAAAGCTCCAGTGACATGGATGTCTGCCTCGGCGTGGTTCTGGGCTGCACACCACTGGCGCACCACGTGCCTCGAGTCCCTCAACGGTTCCCGAGACATGATGTGCGAGTGTCCGCGGCATGGGATCGTGAGAGACGCTGTCAGCACAGCGCCACTTCCCAGATGCCAGCTGCCTTCGGCGCAGGTGGCGGCGCTGCAGAAGCGGCCGGCGCTGCTGGTCGCCACGCCCGGGCGGCTGCTGGACCTGCTGGATGCTGGCGCCCTGACTCTGGGCGGCGTGACGGCGGTGGCGCTGGACGAGGCAGACAAGATGCTGTCGCTGGGCTTCGAGCCGCAGCTGCGTCGCCTGCAGGCGCTGCTGCTGCCGCCCAAGCAGGCGGGCTCCGGCGCCAAGCACAAGCGGCCACAGGTGCGCCAGGCGGGTTTAGGGTTTAGGGTTTAGGGTTTCTCAGGGCATGGCTTTCGGCAGTCGAGGTTCACGCATCAGCAGCTGGAGCCACTGCCGCCCAAGCAGCGGGGTTTGGACTCTAAATATAAACGGCGCAGATGGGCTGATGCCCGCAAGGACAAAGTCACTCCACACACATCTCGCACCTCGTGCTTGTGCCTCCAAGATGCTGCATTGCAGCCGCATCATGTGGGGGACATGCGGCAGGGAGGCCTACATAAACAGTCTCACCTCCCCATTGTCTTGCCGATGCTGCTGCACCCTTGGGAAGTTTTGGCAGTGCTTCCGACATTTCCAGCCCGTGCGC
>JAABUL010002861.1_pt1 | contig 27336 bp, 54 predicted proteins | sample 5559151 | NCBI WGS metagenome assembly JAABUL01 (sample SAMN10711876, study PRJNA513368) | rock metagenome | isolation source: Antarctica rocks | place: Antarctica: Victoria Land, Pudding Butte sud | reverse complement strand
CGCGCCGTGCACCTCTTCTGAAGCGCTGGATGGGCGTCACTTAGGGGGCGCCGCATGGATGTGCGACAGCGCCTTCCCGCCCGGCCCACCACCCAGCAGCGCAAGCACAGGTCACAAGCTGTCATATGGGCGTGGCAGCGCATGTTGCGGTGCCCTGTGCTGGCCGCACTCGGATTTTTGGCGAACTTGAACTTTCGGGGCAAGAGCTTGAACTTTCGGTCAGAAAGGCACATGTAAGACATCAGCATCAGAGTGCCACAACTGCCTATCCTGGAGCGGCTTTTGAGCCCAAACTACACAACTGCTAACTGTCACTTACATAGCAGTTATGTAGCAGTTATGAACTCGGAATGACTCTTGAATCCCCTTTCCCGCCAATGACTGGCAATGGGCATTTGTAACTGCCAGGTGCCAGCATCAAACACTCCTAATCAATACTCTGTTCTGAGCGGGACGCGCGTTTGTCAAAGCCGACCGCACGCCGGGACTTTTAAGTATCAGCTAGGGCGGGCGGTGGAACTCAAGCCGTGCGGCTTCACTGTTGCTACCCAGTCACTTCAAAAGTCGGAACGTCACCTGGGCGCTCTTTGCCACACGCGCTGGCAATTTCCATCTATCCGCAACCTAGCTGACTAGCCTGCACGTCCGGGTGCGGCGGCAGCGGCGGCTGAACATTTCAGGCCTGTCAATTCTGAGCCGCACGCCTTGCTGCAACGACGCCCGCTATGTGTTTTTCGAGTCTGTCAACCGTGACCCTTGGGGCGGCGCGGGGAATCACAGCCTGTGCCGCATCGATCAAGCACTTGTCGAGATTGTTCGGCGAAAAAAATCAGGTGACAAAGGTACTCAACCCTTCGTGAAGCATGCCGCTCGCACCTCGCGACTGTTGTCCAGCTCAGAGGTTGCCAGCACAGGAATCTTCAGCCCATACAATGCCTCCCAATGCACGTTGGTTGCAATATCCCTCACCTGCATACAGTGTCTGCTGTTGTTGTGTTTTTCAAAACAGTCTTGGTGAAGGAGTGATGTGCGGATGCAGGTGGAAAATTCCGGCTTGCATTAGAAATGCATGCTTGCTAATGGGCTCACCTCAAAGTGTGCGTCCGACAGGACGGACGTTGTGTATGTTGCCCGAGCAAACAGAGCGTCTACCTTCTCCTATATAACAAGACGAATGCAGATGGCTTAGCCTGACGTCATAGGGAGTGCACGTTACATTCATGCTGCACTGGCGTCCAGCCGATGCCCGCGATCATGCAAGTGGCGTGCTGCATTACAGATATTGCAATGACATGCAGCCGCTTTGGAGGGCGCCCACCTTCAGACCGTCGCACAGATGACAGCCGTCCCTGCTGTACAGGATCAGCTTGAAAGCCTGGCCGCTGCCTGCTAAGCTGCAGACACAATACACTTGAGACAGCATGCTGACCAGACTCCGCATGCGCAGAGCCGGGTCCCGAGCACTCGCGTCACAAAGTGCACTTAGGTTACCTGTCGGCTGCAATTGCGCGAGTCGACAGCGACTCACGCTGTTGCACCTGCTTCTGCATCAGCGGTGGCTGTCCTGCATGACTGGGCCAAGCTGGCTGAGCAGGTGGCCAATTGCGCTGCTCGGGGCGGCTCACCGCCAGCAGGCGCGCCCTTAAATTCTGTGCAGCGCATGCCCGTGCACTGACCGTGAACTGAGCCACCGTCTGGTCGGCCGCCTGCTGAAGTGTGCCCCATCGTTTCAACACAGCTGTGGCAAGCATGGCTGCGGTGCTGCACTGTGTGGGGGCTCTCCCGCTTGCAGCGTTAGGCAAAGCTGCAACAGAAAGAGCCTGGGGCATATGATCAGATCCGCTCAAGCTATGAAGCGCATGCACATCTGGTGTGCCGCAGCGGCGTGCACCAACTTCGGCCGGTGCGAGATACAGCCGTCGTTACTTCTGGCTCAAAAAGCGTGCGCAAAGTCTGTGTTGGTCGGCCAAGCAAGCAAAAGACTCGGACATAGGAGCAGGCTGTCAACTACTGACACAAAATACTGGAAGTTGAAGGATTTACACTTGATTCAGCAGAACTAGGGGTGATTAAGTGTTCTACAACCCCTAATGTGTCGACTAGGTCTGTTCGAATTCGGGAAACACATTGCTCGAATTTGGGAACGGCGCCAAGGGACTCGCAAACATGGCTTCTGATGTCAGAGCTCGGAGCTGTGAAATGCCCCAATCACCATCGCGCAGCCTTTTCCAAGTGCTTCTGCACGTTAAGCCGCCCTGAATTGCTCTGCGGTCGCTTGCGCTGCATCACCTGCGTCCGAGACATTCCGCACAAGAAGATCGAGTAATTTGCGCGATACCTGCGCATGACAGCGCCAGTCTTTATTTTTGCGGCCTCTCAACTCCAGTACCCTCCGCATGCAGTCCACCTCCGTAGCGGTCGGAGGCAAAGGCACCAACCCAAAAACGGTCCTGTACATCGGCGGCCTTGAGGAGTCCATCTCAGAGGGCATCCTGCACTCAGCCTTCATACCCTTCGGCGACATTAAGGACGTCTCCATACCGCTGGACAACACCACCGGCAAGCACAGGGGCTTCGGCTTTGTGGAGTTCGAGTCGAAGGAGGATGCGAACGCCGCAACCGACAATATGCACTGCGCAGAACTGTACGGCCGCGTGCTGCGCGTCAACTACGCGCAGCCGATGAAGATCAAGGGTGGAGACAAAGGCTGGTCGCACCAGGCCGTCTGGGCGGACGCCGACGACTGGTGCAGCTTCTCTACATCATACACACACTGGGTGTCTATGCGCAGCGCAGTCTGGGAGGGCTTCTGCGCATCAACCTTCTGCGCCAAGTAATGCATGTTGGCTCGGTGCCGCATGAAACGCGTCGTTACAGCCAGAAACACCTAGTACGACAGCCTATGCGACACTCATGGCGCATTTCACGCAGGTTTGAGCGGCAAGAGGCGGAGGATCAGCTCAGCAACCTGGAGAACGAGCAGCGACTAAAGGCGCAGCAGGAGGAGAATCAGAAGCACCTGCCGAAGGCCAAGGATCCGATGGAGGAGATGGAGGATGCGCTTGTCACGTGAGAGTGCTTTGGCTGGCGGGAGGGCAGAGCATCATCTGTGCCTCGCGGTGTCTCAGCGAGGCGTCTCAGAGCAAATGTAAGGACCACCATGCACCTATGCTGCCATGTGCCGAGAACATGTAGACAAGATGCCGCACTGCGAGGAGCCTCCGCAGCAGGATGCAATGTTAGGGGTCTTGAGGTGTCGTATCTAGAATATGAGTCCTGTCGTGCAGAACCGGACGTGTGATGCCGCGAGTACTTTTGCTGCTGAAACTTGATGCAAGGCACCTACAGCTGGTCGCACCCTTTTGCATTTCTTGTGGCCAATTGAGCATATTCCCTGGCCAGTTGCGCACACCACGTTCACGTGAACACTCGAACCTACAGAGCAGCCGTGCAGATCCAGAACCGTCAAGCAAGCGTGGCAGACTTCTCACTTACGGCCTTCGTGTGAGCGCATCTCGGCCTGAAGTGCTTGTAGCCATCACTCTCACGGAGCAGCTCCTAAGACACCATTTTGTTATCGGCGGCTGCAAGGGCCTGCTGCGCAAAGAACCGCACGTCGGCGTCGGGGTCATCCAGCTGCTCGGTCAGCACCGGTCGCACACTTTGCTCCACGACTGCGCTATCCAGCAGTGGCACCAGGCGCTCCAGCATCTTGCCGACGTTGAACCGGATGTTGGGCACCTGTCCAGGTGCACAGACAATACCAATGAGCAGGGTCGACGCCGCACGGCGGTGCGCACAATCTTCATGCAGTCTGCAGAGACGAGCAAATTACAGACATGGCAACTGCATAAACTGGACTGTGGGGACACTTGCGTCCAGAGCGTTTTGCGCCAATCATGCAGTGTTTGCGCAGGCTCGATCAGACTCGACAGTCGAATGTCAGTTCGTGTGGAACAGCCACCTTGTCCTTGCCGGCGCTGATGACGACGGGCAGCATGCTGTTCACCAGCACATCATGTGTGACTACGGGCGCCAGGGCAGCCACGGCAGTCAGCACCGTCATGCGGTACAAGTAGTGCGGGTTGTCGATCATGGCGAGGACCTGCGTTCACAGGCAGAGCGCAGGGTCAATAGGGATTTGAGCTGCATCTGAACACCTGCAGACCTGCAGGCTTGCGGGCCGCCAGAGGGCTGCCTGCTGCTCAATGGTGGACGAGATGGCTGGAAGTGCCCCTGGGACGAGAGTCAATTGGCAGCCCGCTGCTTTCTTGTGGCCTGCTCACCTGCGGCACAAGGTGCTCCTTGGCCCAGTCGGAGCCGAACTCCTGCGCAAGCTGTTGCAGGTTGTGCGTCGCGGCCTCCCGGATGCTGAACACCTGGTCCTCCAGCCACTGCAGGCACTGCTGCCCCAGCTGCTCCTGTGGTGGCGCGCAGGGAGAGTTGTCAGCGATGCGCATCTGCAACACGCTGTGTTGTGAGGTGCTTGCAGCGAGCGGCCATACCCGACAACAGCATTATGATAGCTGCCTCAAGGCATGCTTCTGAGCAGCAGATGGGTCCGAAGGAGCATCGAGCTTCCAGGGCTTTACGGCTGACCTGATGCCACGGCCCCAAGTAAGTCTTGGGAAATGCAGACCCTATGCTGAACAGGCCCTGACCTGGAAGAAGCCAACGCCGAGCTGACTGGCCAGCAGGGGTATGTGGTGGATGATGGCCAGCCGCACGCGCCAGTGCTTATCGGTCGCCAGGTCGCCGATGGCGGGCAACAAACTCTGCGCCAGCAGGTCAATGCCGATGACCGCATTCACCTGGTGCACACAGGGCTGCGTCAGGCTCAGCCATCACATGTCGGCTGTTGTGCAACCCCACTGACATCGTAGCATTGGACACAGATGATATGAGGTCCCAACGGTGTGAAAATCGCAGTCGGAGACCCTCTCTCAGTCCGCAGCGGTATGTCGTGTTACTGGAGGCTGCCAGGGGGCACAAACTTACCTGCTCCAGCTTGCTGATGATGTTGAGGCGCACGTCCGGGTAGTCGTCCTTGAGCAGCGCCAGGAACACAGGCAGCAGGTGCTCGATTGTGGCGGCCTTGCCCTGACGGTGGAAAAAACGAATATATAAGCCCCCAAGCATCGGTTGCCGAGCCCTAAGGCACTGCCAGGCTTCTTACAGCCAAAGCCTGCTGCAAGACAGGGCAAACGCTGGCTGCAGAGGGAAACTGCCGCACCAGCAACGGAGCGAGCTCCATGACGACGCCCGCGAGAGCGGTGCGCACAAACTGGCTGCCGTCCGTGGACAGCTCCTTGACGCAGGGCAGCAGTGCGCTGATGACGGCCTCCCCCGCCAGGATCTTGCAGAAGGCAGACAGCTTGCCTGCGGCGGCGACGCGCACCTCCGCCTCGTTGTCCCGCAGCAGCCGCACGAAAGCGGGTACCAGCTCCGACCTGGACACAGCATTGCAGGATGCTAGGCCTGGGCACTAGTGGTGAAGTTGTTGCAGCAGGCACATCGGCCTTTGAAGCTGAGACTCGACAAGAGCGCAGGTGCAACGTAGTCCTCAGACAGGTGCTACAGATTGCAGGGCAGACACAACGTGAGCGCTGAAATCACCACAGCAAAGCAAGATGCACACGAGGCACGGCACGCACTTTGCAAGCTCAGGCCCCAGGGCTTCGCACAGGGTCGTCAGTTGCTGCGCCACATTGTAGCGCACCCTCCACGACTTGTCCTGTTGTCAATGGCATAGCAGTATTGAATCACTGGCCCTGCCCTGTGTGATCACGACTAGCTACAACAACCAAGCCAGGAATGGCGAGAAGAGGTTGCAAACCAAGACTAACCTGCGAGAACTTTTGGACGACTGGCAGGATGTTGCTCACGACATCGTCCTTGTTGCAGAGCTGCGCCAGGGGGCCGCAGCACTCCACCGCAAGCAGCCGCACAGAGTCCTGATCTGCAAAGGCAAGGCCTTCTCTGATCACTCTGCATGCACTAAATCTCCACAGCTGAGGTGCTTCACAGGATGCTTTTGACAGACATGGCAGACACACCAGAAACCCGTACCGTCTTGTGTGAGATGGTGGAAGAGCGGCACAAAATCTTTGGGCACCAGCTCTGGCTCCGCCATTCGCGCGAAGGCTGCCAGGTTCTGCGCCGCTGCCCGCCGCACCATGGGCGTCTCGTCCCGGCACAGGTGTGCATACAGCGTCCGCAGGTCGGACTTGAGATTCTCCGGCGCCCGCGGGTAGGCGCTGATAAATGTGCCGCAGGAGGAGACGCGCGAGGTGAACCACTCCCCTGTCGCCAGCCGCTGTGGAGAATGCACAGGACTTATCTGAGGCACTGCCAGCCCATGTCGGCGGTTGTCGCCCTCCCCTGTCTGTCATGCAAAACAAAATGCCAAACCTCTATACCTGGACGAGCGGAATCAGGTGCTCCGCCACGCTGCTCTCAGGCAGCTCCGCCGCAACGAGGTTGATAGACTCTACCGCTTTGTCCCGCACAACCGTCTCCTCCACCATCGACAGCGCCTCCAGAGGCGTGAGCAGCACATGTGCGTGGGCAGGGCCACCGACCATGGGGATGAACTTTCCCAGCTCCTCGGCCATGATGAGCAGTACCTGCGGCAGAGGAAACGGCAAGGTGACAGCTGTGTGTGTGGCAGCCTGCGAGTGCGCTGGCCGTAGCGATCAAAACCACACGACAGCGGAGCAGGCATGCACGCCGCACCTCATCCTCGTCGTCATTGCTGTCTGTCAGAAACGGGATCAGTTCGTTTCGTGTGCGCTCCTCGCCAAGCGCCAGTGCAATAGTGCCCAGGCGCTTGACTGAGTTCAACCGCAGGGCCACGTCCTCGTTCTTCAATTCGTCTCTGCAGGTGAGATTGTGGAATGGAAGACATGTTCAACAGGGTGGACGCTCGAAGCAGGGATCATGCTTGAAGCAGAAAGGGCTCCGTGCTGGGTCAGCATCGTGTCCGGCGCTTGCGTACATGAGGATGGCGATCGGATACAAGGACTCCTGGTTGTCGTCCATCATCTCAGCCTCCCTCAGACGGCGGCACCCACTCCAGGTCAGTTAGCTGCTCAGGGCGGGCTTCAGCAACTCATCTCTCAATCAGGAGGACACTGCTCGGGGAGTCTGGCCAGGAGCCTTGCATTGCAGTTGGACAACACTTCAACAGGTACCGACCCTGCAACTGTGCCTGATCTGCGCGGCTTCGCCTTCTCAGTTTCAGTAAAACTGAGTTTGCTCTCTGGGCTTTTGTCGACGACCCCTCTGCTGTGTTAGGGTGATTAAGTGTTCGTCGCGGCCCAATCTGTTGATCTCCTGCATGATCAAGCATTCTGTTGCAGCAACGCACCCTGGCAGCAAGATCATTTGAGGCGGACTGCAAAAGCGAGATACAACGCGGGTATTGGTGGTGCTGAGCCAAGCGGACAACGATTCGACCGTCGCAGCACCGTTGAACAGGCAGCCGGATACGTGCGGGAGCTGCTAGCGTGGGGGCTGTCTCTGGCGTGAGGGCTGCGCGCGCCGTTGATTGGCATGGCGCAGCCCATGATGCGGCCTTGCGCAGCCGCGCAGGTGAGCTGCTGGCTGCTGATGGATTTTCACACGTGACTTTGCTGCAGGGAACACCCACCCGGGCTGGTGTGACTGCAGGGTGAGTCGGCGCTGGGGTCACGGCACAGTCCATTTGCCAATGGTAAGCACCACTCCACCGCACTAGACCAGGCATGACGCCTTTGCACCAACTCCCCAAGCAGTCTGCGGCTGCTGTGCGCCCGCCGAGTGTTGCTGTGCCTGGCACGAGAGCAAGACAAAAATCTGCAAACCTGGTTCACTCCTGAGCCCCCACGATCCGCAGGCTGCCCAATGAATGCGAGGCTGGCTCAACGACGACCGTGCCATGCACGCAGTGAGCATGCGCGGGCACAGGTGTGTGGTGTGGGTGGGTGGGTGGGGGGGGGGGGGGGGGGGGGGCTTGTGTTGTGAACATCCGGTGAAGTTGACTCGTGTGGAGAGATCCTTGAGCCGCAATGTCTACAACCGCAGGCCACGCCGCAGCGCGGCGGCCGCAAGGAGGTCGGAGCCATGGTGAGTAATGCTGATGCAGTGAAAACTGCATCGTTCAGGGCAGCAGGAATTCAGCCGCTGTTACTGTCGTGCACTGGTGCGAGAAAACTGCTGTGCACAGGCATGCACTCCTGACCTCCAAAAGTCGCCGCCACATTCTGAGCCCAGTCGGTGACGTCACAGGACTGGGACAAGATTTCATCCGACGACATTGACGGCTGGGAGCCGACGGGGCCGCCGACGCCGCTGCTGGACACCGTGTCCTACCCGGTGCACATGAAAACCTTCAACACGGAGCAGCTGCGGCAGCTGTGCCACGAGATCCGGGCGGACCTCATACACACGGTGTCGCAGACGGGCGGCCACCTGGGCGCCTCTCTGGGCGTGGTGGAGCTCACGGTCGCGCTGCACCGAGTGTTCAACAGCCCCGAGGATAAGATCATCTTCGATGTCGGGCACCAGGCCTACGTGCACAAGATCCTTACGAACCGGCGCAGCCGCATGAGCACCATCCGCCAGACCGGCGGCCTCTCAGGTGATTCATTTGAATGCAATCGGAACTCAGGCCCTGTGTCAGTCACAGGCTGTGCCAACGTGCTTGCAATCTCCACTGAAATTTCGTAATCCAGCGCCGAGCATGCATGCGCTGTCCAGCGCCTATCACACGCTCGTCTGCTCCGCTTGGCGGCAGGCTTCACCAACCGGGACGAGAGCGAGTACGACCCCTTTGGTGCCGGGCACAGCTCGACTTCCGTTTCCGCTGCCCTGGGCATGGCCGTCGGCCGTGACTTCAAGGTGCGCTCTTTCCTCTGGTGACCTCACGGCGCCTCGGAGTTTTGGTACCCTGCACAGAAGTGCACCTTGTCTCGCGCAGGCGATGTCTTTGAGTGCACGTTGATGCCCTGCATGAAACTATTGCAGAATCGACTAACAGCTGGACAATTCGTCTCGTGCAGCCTGCTGCTGCCTTGACCTGCCTCTACCCTTGCTGCTCGCAGAAGCGGAAGAATCACTGCATTGCAGTCATTGGCGACGGCGCCATCACGGGCGGCATGGCGTACGAGGCCATGAACCATGCCGGCTTCATGGACACCAACATGATCGTCATCCTCAACGACAACCAGCAGGTGAGCAGGCGTTGCGTCTGATCGACAGCATCCTCTGGTGCACAAAACAAATGGACCGTCTCTTGAGGAACTGCCTTGGCTCCTGAACTGGAGAGGTGACGCCGTCCTGCTGCGGTGGCTGCCCAGCCGATTGGTTCAGCACGCCGCGCCTGCAGCCTGGCCAGAGCAGTCCATCGGAGCTTAGTGTGCACACGAACTGTGCTGCCCTTACTACGCCGGTGTCTGACGGCAAGCACCTTTGCACACGCGTGCAGGTGTCCCTGCCGACGCAGTACAACGGGCAGAAGCAGGACCCGGTGGGTGCGCTGTCAGGGGCGCTTGCGCGGCTGCAGGCCAACCGCGGGCTGCGTGAGCTGCGCGAGATCGCCAAGGGCATCACCAAGCAGCTGCCGGAGGGCTTCCAGGAGGCGGGTGCCGCATGACTCCAGAATGCACTTCCTGTTTGCTATCAGCGGACCGACTGGAATGCGCATCCTCTCTAGGCTGGCTGGCGTTTGGTGCTAAGTTGTTGGCAGGTGAAGACGCCATCGGCCTGACGACTTGCAGAGCCCAGCCTCTGCAACGCCGGAGGTGAAGTGCACTTGCTGACTCGCATCATCGCTTCAATTGCAGGCGACGTCGAAGATCGACGAGTACGCGCGCGGCATGATCAGCGGCAGCGGCTCCACGCTGTTCGAGGAGCTGGGCCTGTACTACATCGGCCCCGTCGACGGCCACAAGATGTCGGATCTCGTGGACGTGCTCCAGGGTGCGCAGACTGCCCCCTTGGTTTCCGCGTCACAAGAATATGGCAGCGTCGTGTCAGGGATTTCCCCCCATGACGAGCTGCCTGCTGTCCAACTGACACTTTCTGTCAACCGCAGCTGTGACTGCCATCCCCTTCTGTCCAATCACTGCACAACCTGCCAACTGTTACTGCTGGAAGGCGGCCTGATGTGCCATGTTTGGCCTACTGCAGACGTGAAGAACACGCAGACAACGGGGCCGGTGCTCATCCACGTCATCACAGACAAGGGGCGCGGCTACGACCCGGCGGTGACGGCCTCCGACCGCATGCACGGCGTCGGCAAGTTCGACAAGGCCACCGGCAAGCAGTTCAAGACGAAGTCGAAGGTGCGATTCGTTTCGTTTGGGCGTAAGACATGCTTTGTGATCTTTGCGGGCGCTGCAGCCTCTGTGCCGCAAAGCCTGCCTCTCAAGCCTGCCTTGCAAAGGCCTGATTGCTTGTGTCACAACGGCCTGCGTGAGCATACCTACCCAGAAGCAACCCTCCTGCTGGACGTGGTGTTAATGGAGACCCTTGCCTACCTGGCCCTGCAGGCGCAGTCGTACACCAACTACTTTGCGGACGCGCTGCTGGCAGAGGCGGAGCGCGACTCCCGCATTGTCGGCATCCACGCCGCCATGGGCGGCGGAACTGGCATGAATCGTTTCTCTGCGCGATTCCCGGAGCGCACCTTTGACGTCGGCATTGCCGAGCAGCACGCGGTGCGTCGCAGCCACATGCTTGCGTGACTTTGCACAAATTCGCTCAGAGTTGGCCGGTGTCAATGCTGGCAAGCTGGCGCCACAGGCGTGACACTGGTGTGTGTCGTGTCTGCATTGCGCATACAGTTGCACGCTGCCGCGCTTCAAAGCCTGCACGTCACGCTTTTGAAGATCAACGCCTGCCACACACCCAGCCAGGCCACCGCAGACGTGCGGCATCAAACAAGACCCGCCGTTGGTGCGGCACATGCATGATGGCTCAAATGTGCTGGTGCACAGGTGACATTTGCTGCGGGGCTGGCGTGCGAGGGCCTGGTGCCGTTTTGCACCATCTACTCCACCTTCCTGCAGCGTGGCTTCGACCAGGTCGTGCACGACGTCGCCCTGCAGGACTTGCCGGGTGCGCTCTCCCCTTTCTGCGGCACCCAGGCAGAATTCGGTTGACAAGTACACATGCCGCACAGCAAAATTGGACATCGGCGCGTGCTGGCGGCTCCCGCTACCAGTGCTGCACCAAAGCTGCCATGTGCTGGCCTGCAGTCCGCTTTGCAATGGACCGCGGTGGCCTGGTGGGCGCTGACGGCGCGACGCACTGCGGCGCCTTCGACATCACCTACATGGCCACGCTGCCCAACATGATCGTCATGGCGCCATCCGACGAGGCCGAGCTCATCCACATGGTGCGACTCTGGGTGCAGAGTACCCTCCAGCAGCAGCAGGCATGGACGAGCAGCACGCCATCCTGCCTCGAAGACTTGGAACGACTGCTACAGAAGCGGCTGCGGTGCTCAAAGTTGCACCTCTGTCAGCGACGGTTGCTGTTGTTGCCGCGAAGCCTCGCCCTGGCTGTCGCCCGCGCGGCTGCTGCAGTCGAGGCCGTCCAGGTAAGCTGCATCCGAGCCGCCTGCTTGCTGCTGCTGCTGCTGCTGCTGTTGCCTCCACACATGTTTCGTCAGACGGCAGAGTGGCTGGCATGCCACTTGGTGACTTGGTGCCACTTGGTGACTTGCATGATGTGCTGGCCACCGGCACTGTGCGATGCTGCTGTGGGGGCTTGACGCAGGGGGCTTGACGCAAAGTCAGACGAACACAGACTGGACAGCAAATCGCTACAGTGAATGCGTGCCAAATTGACCCCGAGCGCATTGGGTTTTTGCAGGTGGCCACGGCGGCTGCGATGGACAAACACCCGATCTGCTTCCGCTTCCCCCGCGGCAACGGGCTGGGCGTGGACCTCAAGGCCGCCGGCATTGAGGGCTTCAAGGGCGTGCCCATGGAGGTGCCGAGGCAGCTGACCTGCTTGTGTGGAATTGCTGCCCCAGCATCTGAACTACGCATCTGCGACCTCCATCTGTCTAGCTGCTGCATCACGGCGCCAAAGAATCAGGTTTTCGGTGTTTCTCGAGCAAACACCCGCATGCGTGAAAGCTGTCAGCAGAGGTGCGTGTGCATGGCGCCGCTGCACAACATGCAGCACAGTCTGTGGGTGTTGCTGCGGCTGTAACCTGCATGACCTACCCTGCCTGGCCTCTGGCACCCTCGTGGAAGGCCCACAGCCTGACGAACGTCAAGGATTTGAAACAACTGCACCCTGCACAGATTGGCAAGGGCGTTTTGCGCCGCGAGGGTGCGGACGTCGCACTCGTGGGCTATGGCACCATGGTGCACACCTGCTTGGCGGCCGCGGAGCAGCTGGCCAAGTCGGGCATCGAGGTGCGTGCCGAGGTGCAGCTGTGAGCTGTTGTGGATGGCAACCTTGCAACTGACCATCTTCTTCACGGGTTCCCACGCAGTTTTCGCAAGCATGAAACATCTGCGGTGCAGGCCTCTGTCATGGACGCGCGCTTCTGCAAGCCGCTGGATGAGGGCATGTTGCGCCAGCTGGCGGCCAGCCACCCGGTGATGGTCACCGTGGAGGAGGGCGCCATCGGCGGCTTTGCCGCGCATGTGCTCACCTTCCTCACCAACGAGGGCCTGCTGGACGGCAACAGCCTCAAGTTCCGCTCCATGACGCTGCCCGACCGGTGCGTGCTGCTGGGAGGCCCCGCCTCGTGTGTCTCTGCAACCCGTGTGTGCTAGCTCGTGAACTGGGCCATGTCTGCCGCCATTCAAAAGTGAAGAGGGGCACACCAGGCAGCAGCCCGCAAGCAGAGCGTTGCATGGGCGTGCGCGTGGGCCGGCAGGGCAAGTTTGCATCCGAATAGTCCAGTCTCCGCCGCCGCGGTTCCTCAATGCCGATGTGCACGTATTACTGCAGCTTCATTGAGCACGGCAGCCAATCGGACCAGCTGGAGGAGGCGGGCCTGTCCGCTGCCAATGTCATCGCGAGCGTGCGCTCGCTCGTGGAGCGCCCCAACGTGCGCAGCAACTTCAACAACGGGCACTGAGCGCCCCTGCCAGTGCCCCCGCCAGCGCCGTGCAGCAGTGCCCCACTTGGCAGCGCGCCGGCTCGAGCGGTGCCTCCCGGCAGCGTAGAGCGCCGCCCGCAAGGGCAGCGCTGCCCTTGCACCGCTAGCTAGCGGTGCAGCAAGCCCAGCTGCATCGCGCTCTTGAATCCTGTGACCGACGGCGCTGGCGGGAAACACAGGCAATTTGCATGTGCCGTCCTCTCCAGCTGAGCTGCTTTCAGAACTGAGAGGGTGCTAATGGACAAGAATGGGGGACCTCGGTCGAGGCAGTAAGCGGCGGCGCCAGACCTGCCGTTTTCCGACAACCTGGAAATTTCGAGTACACTTGGAGCGACCATTTGTCGGCGGTGGCCGCCTCGGCTGCTGTAGCTACAGACACCCAATGCCAATGGCTTTTTGCTGCTGTGCTTTCGTGCAGCAGTGACTGTGAAGGGGAATTGCCATCGAATTTTGCAAGCAATGTGGCGGCGTTTCGGCATACAAGTTTCCAGCGAGTTCTAAGCGGCCGTTTCTGCCGGTTCTTATCCAGGTCGGAGTGCCGGACGTGCTGCATCGAGCTCCCGGAAGATGTGACGCCATTAATTCCATGACAGCAGTTCATGACAACTGTGCCAGGCGCCGCTGCAAAGCCCTGTGCTGGTGCCAACCATCTCGCGTTCTCGCCCCGCTACAAGTCACATAGGTTGTTTCACAGCACTCATCCTGTGCCCTGATCAAACACTGATCGTGACATTATCTGCGTGGCAGCGTTCAGCATAAGCGTAGCAATTATTATAATCGGCAGTCACCTTGGGGGATCCCTTCTCCAATCGCAAGCAGCGCTGCACATACTAACGGACTGCAGAGCCTGCGTTTTGCTTGTTGCCGGATCCTTTTTTGAGCAGTCAGGTATCATGCCAGGGTCAGGGACAGTTCGAATGCCGCGAGCACAGCAGCAGGGCGGCGCCACCATGAGACCGCGGAAGGATGGCTGCAATACAAGGAAGGTTGAGAGGCCCAGGAACGAGGTGGCGATTCAACATCCTCCATCAGGCCCGCCGAATGTGGGTGAAAACCCTGCCATGATGTGCACTGCCTGACAGCGCTTGACTGTTCCTCTCGCAGCCCCCACACAACGGTCATTGCGCTTGGCAGGTGTTCGCTGCCTTCGGGGATGCATTGTTGGCTCCATTGCCACTAGAAACGCAGACCCAGCTCAGACGCACGTGGCACCAGCTGGGCAACATCGTGCGCAACGTGCAGCGGACATGCACGGATGGCGTCCGGGGGCTGGTGAGTTTGTCCAGCGTGAAAATGACATCGTGCCGTTGTGTATCTTGCATGGTTGCATTCTCATGTTTTTTGCACAGCAGTTTGTTGATAGATTCAAATGGATGCACAGGCTGGTACCTGAAGGACTTCCACAGAATTCCCTCGTGGCACGCAAGTTTTGGAAGCTGAAATTGTGCTGCACCGGCAACAGTGTGGTACCTACCTATTTGGCTGGCGATTGGGCTCAATTATGCTAGTCAGTGACAAAAGTAGTTGGCTCGTGCCGCTTGTGTCGCAAAATTTCTAATGGCGATGCACTTCTCCTGCTGGGAGACAGCAAATCACGGCCTTTGCTGCTGCCGCCACACCCCGCGCCTGCTCCGCTGCGCTCATGTTTTCCCCACTTTGCTGCCCTTCTTAATCTCCCTCCGCACTTCCTTCGCCAGCTGCTTGGCCTGCGCCAATTGCAACTTCACAACTCAGCTGCGTATCTATGTGGGCACGAGCAGTATCGCACAACCAATGCAGCTTGCTTGGCAGAAAACATCTGATTCGTGCAGCTCCCAATGTACAGCACTTTTTCCTACACGACGAAGTGCAACAAGCGTACAGCGTGTCTGAATGCCAACTTGTACAAGTGTGCCACCAGACTACCGCCGCCTGTACATGAAGCTTGTGAGAAGCCCAACCTTCTTATCGGCCTTCTTGGCGCGCTTGGCTGCCTTCTTCTCGAGTGCTGCCAGCTTGGCAATCTCCTCGTCTGTCAGTCGCCTCCCCCGCGATGGCGGCGGAGGCAGTGCAGGGCCGCTGCCGCCCTGCACACCGTTGCCGGCAAGCACCTCGTGCGCATCGCCGCCGGCACCGGTCAAAGTATCATCCCTGCGCGCCAACTGCGCACCTTTTGAACTTGAGGCAAGGTAGACGCAGCCAATGGCGTGCGATGCGAGATGTGACTACGACTCATGGCATGTGCCGGTGACAGGCCGCAAGCGCGGAGCTCTGGCCCTCTATCAGCGCTTGTGCAGCTGTTCGAAAGTCACATGGACTGTCCGAGTGCATGCGGGGCGCCTCAATGGTGTCGCAGACACCCCGAACTTTGCTGCATGTACACTGGTGCCTCGTGCATTGACAGCGTGCCCAAGCACATCTGTGAGGGAGCAGCAGCGGACCCGGCGTGAAAGCCAAGGCCAGGCATGTGGTCTGCCGCCTCGGCAGGGGGCTCCGCCGCACCCTCCATGTCATTGCCGCGCGCCTTTCGCATGAGGTCTGCTATCTCCAACGCGTCCAGCTTGGGCTTTGCCACCGGCCGGCTCTTCGGCTTCAGCCCCATAGCCTGCGTGCACGCACCGCAGATTTGGAACGCAGATATGTGTCTGGCGCCCAATACACAGTGTCTGTCCGAAGGGCAACCACCCTCCAGCCGCAAGCGGCTGCGCATTGTTGCGTCTCCACGCCAGCAAACGCTTGTCGGGGCAGGGCATACAGATGTTCTCGATAGTTTGGAAATGCGCGCCGCAGGGCTCAGCACGGCAGCGACTCAGCGCGCAGATGCAGTACCTCTGCCATGAGGTCCTCCTCTCGTGCCTTGATGGCTGTCAGCTCGTCTGCCCGCTGCTGCACCTCATCCCCTTTCTTTTCGCGCGTATACCACAGGATGTCCTTGCCTTTCTGCCACCTTGAGGGGGAGCGAGACACACAGTCACACGCAGATGCTGGCACGATTGAGAGCCAGCTTGCTTGCAGAACATGCCAGAGATACAATGCGCAAGACAGGACTGCAAGTGCTTGCCGTCCAGTGGAGGCTTTGACGGAATGGCCGAGATAGAACTCCCGGTCTCTATCATTCTTCACATTCTGCGATCAGCACATACACGGTGTCAGCGCACGTTCACTCAAAACCCATCATGCAGGTTCGGGAGTCAGGCGTGCGTACCTCCCAATTAAACTGATCTTTGCCGCCTCTGTTGCCTCCGCGGGCAGGACCATTGTACAACGACTGCAATGCGACAATCCTGCGTCAGCCGTCACAAATTGCTGACGAGGCAGAAGGAGCTCGTTTTCTTGTGCATTTCCGTGGCTGCAAAGACTCTTCGACCATAGGATCACCATTGTGCAGGTGGAGCCTGATGGCCAAAGAAGTCCCGCCAAGAGAGCTGCTCAGTGCGCCACTGGCGTCAGGCGAGCAGTTCGTCGGGGGCACAAGCCAATCTGTGACAACAGCTCCTCTCTGTGATGTCTGACGGCACGAGGAGGCGTTGCACACTCAAGCGGCTGTGTGCTGTGCGCTGCGTCGAACCAAAGCGCCTGCCAAAACAATCTGCTGCTGGGACAGTGCAGGGCGTCAATGCAGCTGCAACTTGATTGGCTGAGGAGTCGGGACTAGTTTACGATTGCACAAGCCTGACGGCAGGCTGGACTGAAGCACGCGCGGCTGCAATGTCTTCGTGTGATTTAACGTGAATCCGTGGTGCACTCTCGCTCGCCGAGACGCGACGTTGCAAGAGCTTGTGCTTCTGTCAAGGCCAACCTGCGAGCAAAGAAATGATGCCCGTGACCCGACTGGTCGATTCACATCAGTGCTGATGGGCGCTGACGGGCGCCCACACCATCCCCACACCGCACACCGAATTGCATTGAGATGTCGAGCACTTGAGATCCGCTTTATGCACACTGCGCATCTGACAGGCCATCTGCGCTGCATACCTTTCAACAGCGCACCGCCGTGCTTGGTTCTGAAATGCCACCCAGTAGCTTCCGGCCCGGGAGGATGCCTTGAGTGGCTTGTGCGTGCGCGTGTGGTTCTTGCACCAATAAGGTCCGCCAACAACGCCTGTAGAATACTACACCATGGAGGCAGCGATGCAGGCCGTGGAGCAGGCCTGCACGCAGATGCTGAACCCACACACGCATGCCGCCGGCGAGTCGACGCTGCTGGCGTTCATGAACAGCGATGGCGCGCTGCCGGCGTGCAAATTCATCCTGGAGAACTCGAATATGGCGCACGCTCAGTTCCAGGCAGTCACCGTACTGCGAGAGGCGGCGCTGCGCGAGTGGCCGCTCCTGACGCCTGCGGAACGACTGGCGCTGCGTGGATACATCTTGCAACAACTTGTCAGGTGCATCGCAGTCACTGCGCACCTCCCTCACCCGTAGACTGCTCCCACCGTGTCGAACAATCATCAGGCTTCCTACCAAACCAGGAGCCCAGTCGCTGCACTTCTTGCCTGTGGAAGCACTCACAACGGACCACCTGCCTGGTGCAGGCGTGCAGGTACAGAGTCCTTCACGATCAGTCAGCTGATCGCTGTGCTGGCGGTGCTATTAAAGCGAGGCTGGCTAGAGCATGCCGACGAACGGCAGGAGTTCTTTCAGGTCAGAATCCCTCTTGTATGTGTGTCCACCCGATTCCACGATCTCAGAATGGGCCGGCTCCATGTGTTCGCATCATTGTCCTTCAAAACGTAACGAAAAAAGGCGCTTCATCATGTGCCTCTCACATACAGGCTGTGGAGCAGGCGTGCAGCGGCAGCAGCGCAGCGCAGCTGCTGCAGATGCGCATCTTCGAGGCAGTGGTAGCGGAGTTTGCGCCTGCCACCGCCAGCGCTATGCAGATGCCGTGGGAGTTTCACAGCAAGTGCCGCGCCTCCTTTCAGGCGCGTGTCGCTGCCATCACAGCCATGCATCGGTGCAAATAAGACAATTGCGTTGTCGGGAGGCGCATCAAGCGGACACGCACCTCGCAAAGCAGGCCCTCCTAGTGCCGTCACTCCTCAAACACGGACGCGGGCATCACCCAGTAGCGCTTCAACCACCCGGATCCCTGGCCCCGAGCCTCAGACTCTGCCACAGGCGGACTTCCTGAAGCGCCTGTACGTACTGGGCATTGATGTCGCGCGGGATAGAGCTGCGGGCGGCCGGCAGGAGGACCAGGATGTCGCCGGTGCAGCCATGCGCATGCTGTGCGTAGTGCTGGAGTGGGACTTCCGGCCCACCGAAATACCCTCCGCGGCTTCCGTCGCGACCATGCGCCTGGTGGCAGACATCACTCAGGTGTGGTGTTGCATCTGTGGTGGAGGTGCCACAACCACGGACGTTCGCAAGAGGCGTGCTCGTGATCTCCAGAAGCGACGTGTGGTCGACAGAAGAACAGCCGCTTTCGACAGCGGCATCATGCACAGCTGTAGCCAGGAGTCAAATTGCAAGCACCCTTTCCGCCGCAGGTGCGGCCCAGCCGCGCGTGGCGTGATGTGCTGCTGGACCCACAGGCAACAGCCTGGCTGACGGAGCTGATGCCACGGCTGGCGTCCGCAGCGTCAGCGCCGGCGCTCGCGGCCACCTCCCGGCAGCTGCTTGTGCGGCTGGCGGCCGTGTCAGGCGACATCTTCGTGCCGTCCCCGGCAGGTACCGCATCATTTTCCTCCTACAGCTCCTCAATCGCCTGCGGATAAGCGTTGTGCACAAAGGATCTCAGGAGTGAGCCATGCGCAGCCACTTGCATGAATGCAACTATGAAAGCTTGGTGCGGAGCAAACAAGCTTCTGCATATGACCCACACGGTCAATGGCAGCATGGCTCCCATCGCTGCAGAGCTGCAGCAGGGTGGCCGGCCGTCAATTGAGGGCATCTCGCGTGCGGCGCGCGCCGCCAAGGCCGCGTACCTGGGCCCGGTGCTGCGCACGGCGCTGGCATGGATGCAGCCGCCGGAGCGCGCTCTTGTGTGCAGCGGCGGCGAGCTGCGCGACGCCTGCCTGTGCGCCCCTGGCTCCAATGTCTGGTGGCAAGGCATGCGGCGCACTGACAGGCTGTCAGGCTGTCTGAGCCATGGCTAAGTGGCACTCCGATTCGCTGTCGTGACTACCTCACTCATGTGGCCCGGGATAATTCACTGCTGCCAAACTACTGCAGCGCACACTGGCTGCTGAACCGCAGTGAACGCACCCAGCATGCGCTGCGAATCAATTGCCAGTTGCTGTGTTCGCCACTCGCAGAGCGATTGTCGCGGCGGCGCCCACCCACAGCGCGGCCGGCTTCCAGGCAGCCTGCCCGCCGGGCGAGGGGCTTCCGGGCGGCGCCATGGGCGCCATCGCATCGCTGACCTGCGCCGCCATTGCCGCTGGCGGCCTCGGCAACTCGCACCTTGTTGCCTGCGAGGCCACGGAGCTGCTGCTGGAGGTGTGCCCTTACTTGCGTAGGATCACCTGCCACCTCGGAAGTTGGCATGTGAATCACGCATACATGCGCCGATGCTTCGAGGGTTCAACAACGAACATTCGTTGGCGCATGGCTCTTCGGGCTGTGGTGCAAGGGGCAGCGATGTGCTGCACCCACAAGTTTCGCATTCCAGTCCAGTCAAGCAGGTCTTGTGGCTTTATTCTTCGAAGCTGCTGGGCGATCTGCCGATATACGGAGGTCAGCAAGTCGATTGTACTTCGCACCCGTCTCCTCTTTCATCTCAGGCGTGGGCAGACCTCATGAGCAACGTCAGTCAGGAGGGGCAGGTGGACGTTACCATCGCACAGGCGGTGGAGCAGGTGTTCCGCGCCCTCATCGACGGCTGCCTGCAGGACATGGCAACCGGCGCCTCTGAGGTGCGAGGTAGAATGTGCACTTGCTGTAAAAATACCCGACCAACGAACATCCAACGGCCTGCTCAGGCATCATTGGCCACTGGTTGCAAATGTGCCTGACGACTCCCGCCACGCCGGCAGGAGGTGGAGGATGAGGAGACGGAGGCGGCGGAGGCAGCCACCATGGCGACGGCGCTGGAGCGGGCGGCGGCGCTCGGGCGCGCGGCACCTGCCGCATCGCTGCCACTGCTGGCGCACCTCATTGCCGAGCGGCGGGCCGCGCTGTTGCACTATGCAGCCACAGGTGCGCGGCATGGCATTGACTATGCATGCACCCCCACCACTCCACCCATCCCCTCCTGCCTGCCTGCCTGCCTGCCTGCCTTCTTCCTTCTTTCCTTCCTTCTTTCCTCCCTTCCTCCCCGGAGAGCGAATGAATGCATGCAACTGCAGGCGGGGATGCAATAGTCGCGCTGGAGCAGCTGTGGTGGCTCGCACGCATGGCGGGAGCGCTGCTGGCAGACGCTGGGGAGGGCGAGACGCCGCTGTCGCCGCTGCCGCTCGCGGCCGCCGCTCGCGCCGCGGCGCCCGGTGGCGACCCGCTGGTGGCGCTGTCACACGAGCTGCTGGCGATACTGACAATGGCGCTCGACCCCGCGGCGCGGCCCGCGCTCAGCTCCAGGTTCGTGCTGCTTGTTGACGAGGTGTGGATGCCAAATCCTTGTGTGAGACTTGCTTGTGTTCTGCAAGACTGATGTGTGAGGGTCACTGTGCAAGGCTCAGCCGTCACCGTTGGCGTGTGAGGATCGTCATCACTCTGCACAGATCGTTGCGCCGCGTGCTCAGCACCAATGTTTCCCTTATTGGCTCATCTGCATGGCAAGGTTGCTGGAGGCGGTGGTGTGGGCTTCGGCACGGTGGGCGCACACCTACCTCATGCCGGAGGAGGCGGTGTCGCAGGCAATGCACGATGCCTTTGGTGCCAGCGCCGGCGGCGGCGAGACTGCAGACATGTTCGTCAAGGTCGCAGGCACGTCTGCCTCTTCCATCTGATGCCGGTGTATGCTGGCAAAGCTGTCAGGTGTCCATAGACACTGCTCCAGCACCTCAGCGACCTAGTCTACTATCCTTTTCAAGGTTTCTGCGGCACTGCGCAGGCGCTGTGCTGGGCGGGTGGCCGGGGGAGGTGGCACTGCACCGCGCTGTGGTGCATGGCCTGCTGCTGGTGCTGGCGCAGGCCGGCCCGCCGCTCACAGACCGACTGCTGCACATGCCTGCCTGGCACAGCCTGCTGGGTGTGCGCTGCCGGCAGAGATTCTGTCCTAGCTGTCCTAGCACTCATCACGCTGAATGAGCTCCCGCATTGCATTCGGGGCATGTGGCCTGCGGGAAGGGTATGCAGTGAGACTGCACGACGATGGCAAGGCCCAAACGGGAGGCAATGGGGGGCAGACCGCATGCGCGAATTTCCGAGTCCGTCACTGCAGTGTTCCTACCTGCAGAGCACAGTAAGCTTCTAGCTTGCGACTCTTCTAGCTTGCCGACTCTGCTGCCTCGCTTCCTGATGCTGCTCGGCATTCGCAACCCGAGTGACAGTTTGATCTCGATCGACACCTTGCCAGGCGCATTTGCGGAGCAGCAGGCAGAGGTGCGCGCTCTGGCGGCGCCCCTGCACCGCGGCCTGGCGCTGGCGCTGACACTTGCAGGGGACTGCCTGCGCGACAAGCCGTCCACGCAGCAGTACGTCAGCCACCTGCTGGGCGCCGTTGTGCGCGAGCTGCACGTCCTCGCAGGTTGGTGGCCTGTATCAAGGCATGCGGACTCGGCATGTCCTGCACGGAACAGGAGCAAGCAACGGTGCAGGTAATCGGGGTCGGCATGGCGCCTTCAGGTGCAAGCTGCATGGCATCAGAGGCGTATTGCACTCAGTTGATTCAATTGAATCAAGGCCGTCAAAGCACGCATCCCTGCACGCTAAAGCCTGCCGGGTGGCTGGTCTCACATTGCGGCCGGCCACACTTCACCGCGCAGAGCGGAAGGACCTGGCGGTGCTGGCGGGGCGCGCCGAGGCGCAGCGTCGCCTGGAGTGCCTGCTGGAGGCGCTGCGCGGCGCGACTGCCGGCGTCACCTCCCGCACCCAGGCTCCCGTGTTCGCCGCCGCCCGAGCCCTCATGGGCCCGTTGCTGCGCCTGGCCGACGCATTTGCCGGGCACCCGCCAGCGCAGCTGCTGCTGCTCAAGCTGGCGGGCGATTGCGTCGAGGCTCATGTGTCCTACCTGCAGGCGTGCACCCCTCCTCCACTGATTTTAGTATTTGAGCAACATGCTGGGATGTTTTGAGTCGTGCACATGTCCAGAGAGTGATGGGGTTGGTGCAGCAGTGCGAACTGAATTTCTCAAGGCGATTTGTTAACGGAGCGACATGTCAAATTCATCACAAGCATTGAGATGCTCGTTGGCATCGAGCACGGGCGTGTTGCGGTCTGCCACGTACAATAGGGCCCGAGTCCTGCTGTTTCCTAATGGGTGTCACAGGCGGCCGCCTTTTTGCTGATGGGTGTCACAGGCGGAGCAGGCGGCGGCGCTGTGCGAGTGGGTGCTGCAGCTGCTGAGGCTGTACTCGCGGCACAACGCGGGCGTGGTCTCGCTGCAGATGGCGCCCGCCCTGCGGCAGGAAGCCGCGGCAGAACGCGGCCGGGAGCTGCGCGCGCTGCTGCGGCTGCTCACGCACCTCACGCAGCGGGACCTGCTGGAATTTGGCGGCCCCGCTGACGGCGCGGGTGTGGACGTTGCACAGGTGCGCAGTGCCCCCCTGCGTCAAAACACATATCTTCAGGGACACGCAAAACGGTATGACGCTGATATTCAGTGCAGAAACCTCTTGACAGACCTGCAGGCAATGTGTGCAACCTGGGACGCCCGTCTGCGTGTGGTCGGGCAAGGCGGGACACCTCGGCATGGGCATGCGTGAGTGGTACCTGGCGTGCCGCCAGGACACTCGGGAGTTGAACGCATGTCGCTGCCATTACTTGGCAACAGCAGAACTTTCAACGAGCCCGCGGCAATGTGCTCACGGCAAAGGACACCCAATATGATGCTGCAGTTGGTGGATTTGCCCCTTCGGCAGGACGTCGTGGCATCGCTGACCTCGTGCTGCGTTTCCAACCCGGGCCAATCGTCAACGTTTGCGTCATGGCGCAGGTGGTGTTCCTGGGATTGGATATCGTGGTGCCGCTGATGAGCGTGGAGCTGCTGGCAGTACCCAAGCTGGCGCGTCTGTACTTCGCGCTGCTGTCCTATCTGCTAGAGATCTGGCCCGATCGCCTCGCCGCGCTGCCCGGTGAGCAGGCAGCCTCTTGAGCAGATTGGAGGCTGTTGAGGCGGATTGGACTACCGGCATTACGGCTGACAATCTAATTTGTTTGCACATTGGGCTCCAGCAAATCTGACATCTGTCTTGTCGCCGGCCCCATGGGCTTCGGGCAAGCCTGCTTGCCACAATCCTGGGTGCTGATGTCGCTTTTGCACCTGGCGGTTTATAGTGCGCGTGCGTGCAAATGAGCGCCAATGAAGATTGCAGCCAATCCGTTGTGCAGGCGACCAATCGGCAGCAAAGCTTCTGTCGCCCGCAGGCCCGCAGTTCGGCATGCTGATGCGCACGCTGGAGTTCGGGCTGGGCAGCGGCGACGCGGAGGTGGCAGGGCACTCCCTGGAGGGCCTGTATGCACTGACCGCCTGGCATCTGGGCGAGCGCACCAAGGGCCAGCCGGGCTTGGGAGCCCTCAACGCACCAGGTGCGCCTGCTGCGGCCCTGACCTTCCTGCCAGCAGCCTTCTCGTGGTGCGCACTAGCGCAGCGCATGGCTGCCACAGCGGTTGTCGACTGTGCACGAACATCTAGAGGTAGCGGACTCATGGACATGCAGATTAGCAGACTACCTGGACTCTCGGGGCTCTTTCGTGGATGCGCCTGCTGCCAGGACCCCGGATTTGCCTTTACTCCAGCTACAATCCGCCAGTGCCGAGGCTAAGCGTCTGCTGACACGGTCAAGTGTCCACCACAGGCGCAGACGGCAAGGCGCTGCTGGCAGCGTTCCTCGAGGTGCTGCTGCAGCGGCTGCTGTTGGAGGCGGCGGGGCGCAATGCCGTGGAGATTGCCGCCGATGCTGCTTTGGCGCTGATCCTCGCCGAGCCCGCCGCCTTCCGCTCCCTGGGTGCACTTCTCCGCCTGCAGACCCTGCGGAATCTGTGCATTTCCTCGACACAGGAAGAGGGGTTGGTGCATTTGCACGAGGCATTTGCGGAGTGGATCTGGGGCCAACCAATGGCAGACAGGCTCATTCGAAAACGAGCATGTCCACTGTGGTTCGCAGGGGCGAACATGCTGGCGCTGCAACACGACCCAGAAATGCTGGCGGCGCTGACGCGGGCGCTCACGAAGCTAATGGACTCGAACGGCGTGCAGCAGTCGCTGGACCGGCAGAACCGCCGCGTCTTCCGATGCAATCTGCGGACCTTTGTGTCGGAAGCGCGTAGCATCCTGCGCCGGCGGTAGCGCTCAGGACACGCTTTGCGCTGCGAGACTTGCAACAATTCACTCATCAAGCTTTCATGCTTATGCATGCTTCATGCTTAGGCTCTGTTCACACTGGGTAGGGTTGGCAGTTACCGGAAGTTAGGGCCGGTTACAGTTACGGTTAACGGTTACTACGGTTACTCACCAAATCCCGCCGGTTACCTGGTCCGTTTGTCCAGAACTCTTCGGAAACGAACTCCTCCACATGTCTACGATCATTTCTATGGAAAGATTCAATTCGAAAACGCTGTTGCATGCTAGAAAAAGCTCGAGGTGTTGGTGCACCCGAGCCGCTGCACTCCCGCCGCCTCGGCGGCGTATTATTCACGGCAAACATCAGCAAGGACTGGCTGGCAATGACCCCCTTGACACCGCTCTAGTTGCCCACGATCAGCGGCTGCGTGCGCAGCACGCCGAGCTTGCACTTCATCACAGTCTCCAGGTTGGGCGCGTTGGTGAACGCATCCGCCGCCTCCGCCGCCGGCTCCTCAAAGAGGCCGTTGATGGTGAACTCGAAGTCCACGTCGGCTGTTCACGGCAGCGGAAAGGCGAGGTCAGAGCGTCAGACAGATGGTTCATGGCAGAAGCGAGGTCGAGGCTGAGGTCCCGCAGCGTCTCTCAATCATCTCTTATCTAAGCGCTGCGCTTTCAGTCAGGTTTTGCGTGCACATGCAGCTGCGCAGCGCAGCGCAGCGAGCGCAGCGAAGCGCAGCGCAGAAAGAGCAGAGAGGACAGCATAGAGCAGAGCAGCACAGCGCATGGATAAGGTTTACCTGTGATGAGGTTGAGGCCCGCGTCCTCTGCCGCCTCATGCACAGCCGCGTCCTGCGCCGCCGCTGACGCCTGAGCCGCCGCGCTGTTAGGCTGCGGCGTGCTGCGGGCCGGCCGCTGCAGCCGCAGTGCCGCCCCCGCCGCCGGCAGCTTCGCCTTGCGCTTGCAGCGCAGCTGACTCCTGACCTTCACGATCCGGAAGGCCTTCTCAGCCGTCCTGTCGAGCGTCTTGGTCAGCACCCCGCCCAGTTCAGACCAGAGCCGCTCCACAGACGCAGAGTGCACCGGGAAGGCGTACAGCCGGAGCATCAGGCGCGTCAGCTCGGGCGCTGAGTGCCGCTGCAGCTTCCAGAAGATGCGCGGTTCTTGGTGCGCCGCGTAGTGGTCATCTTCATGAAGACGCCCTCCGCGCCGAGGCAGTCCCCCACCCAGAGAAGTGGCAAGGCTGCGTATCAATATCACAAACAAATGAGCGCAGCAAAGGATGCGGCACAAAATAGGATCAGCGCCGTCAGCGCAAAACAACTCAGCGCCTCAGCTGCATGAAGCTCACACATGCTTGCCAGCTCCACTGACGGGCGCAGCTTCTGGAGTGCCGCCAGCAGCGGCGCCAGCTCCACGAAGGAGAACGGCAGGTTGCCGAGCGCCACCGCCTGCAGCATGTTCTCGTCGAAGTCTTTCTGCTCATTCGCCATTGGCGGGATGTCCTTCAGCGGCGTGGGCATCAGCCTACGCATCATACGGAGGTGCTTTAGCACTATGCTTTGACTTGCAAGAACAGCAATTCAATCTGCCAGCACCAGCACGCACATACCGTTCTGGGCACACTCACGACGAGCAGGCCCACCTCACCTGGTCTGGCCGCCGCATGTGCAGGCCGTGCTGCCGCCGCTGCTGCCTTTGCCGCTGCTGCTGGCGTCGCCGCTGGACAGCTGAGTCTTGCAGCCGCGCTGTTAAGCTCTGTTGACGCTGTCTCTGGCTCTGCTGAAACGTCTGCGCACGTCCAGCGGCTGGAATCTGCACTTGTCCGCAAGATGCCGGAACAGGTCCTGCTTGCGTTTCAGGCACGACCTGTTCATCAGCGGCAGGCCGGGGTTGAGCCTCTGACGGCGCTCTGCACAAGACCCACAACTTGAGCACCACAGACACATAATGATCGGCTCAGCAATAGCCAGATCGAGGCAGGTGCAACTCAAATGTCAACGCATCATGAAGTATTAATGTCAGGAGGAGCACACCGTGTTGTGTCTTGCAGACCTTGCAGTAGGCGTCCTGATGTTTCTGGCCAGTCACTGTCACCATGCCAAACAGGGATCTCGCTGCCACAACATCGTCGGCCGAGCTGATGAGCACTGGCGATGCATCCTCGCAGCCGATATCCTCTCCGTCGCTGTCCGACAAGCACGACTGCGCCATTCAAGACGTCAAGGCGTGTAGGACACTGAACTGAACTGAACATAACTTCAAATGGCGCTCGCCGCTTGCTGCTGCTCGAGCTGTTGGGGTGACCTAAGTTACCCCAACCGAAGTAACCGCGGTTACCCGACCCAGTGTTGGGCCTGACACACTGGGGACGTGTGTCAGTGTCAGCGCTGACACACTGACACAGATTGACACAGAACTGACACATCACGTGGGACCTAATAGGACTCTAGTAGCATGCCTTAGAAACCAGGGGGAACAAGCTCGTATTTGGCTTTAAAGTGGTGCAATCGACAGCGCTGCTCCTGGCGAGCACGGCCGTGCTCATGTTTACTAGAAGTTTCAATTTGTCAAATATTTGTACTGAGCTGCCACTAACCCTAATGCCGCGGCCCGGCTAACTCCGGCTAACTCCGGCTCACTGGGGGTGGTAAACTAGACTAATTGGGAATGCGGTTCTGGGACAAGTTAGTCTAAATGTAGACAAATTCGCTAACTTCCCAACCCACCGCCACCCAGTGTGGGCAGTGTAATTAATTCGTTAATAACAAAGGTTGTTAATAACGTGTTATTAACAGGTTTTGAACACGAGCCATGTTCGGAATTAGTTGTTATAAACACCCTGCATGTTATTAATGCACAT